>Ga0210398_10005034_pt1 | contig 12315 bp, 6 predicted proteins | sample IncBWC4OmetaG_FD_161047 | JGI IMG/M metagenome (GOLD analysis project Ga0210398, IMG submission 161047) | Forest soil microbial communities from Barre Woods Harvard Forest LTER site, Petersham, Massachusetts, United States - Inc-BW-C-4-O | ecosystem: Environmental > Terrestrial > Soil >... | reverse complement strand
GCTCACGTACTCCAAACTTCAAGAATTGGCGGACCGTGTGGAACTGGAGTTACAGAATCGAAAGCTGACGCCCCGTTCCCGGATCGACGTGCAGGGCTTCATCTGGGCGGCAATCGCCATTGAAGACGATAAATATGGTGAGTAGCTGTTACCCGGCATTCCTGTTCCCCCGCACTGTCCGCGTGCCTTAGCAATCGGGAAGGGCGCCACCCACTCACACGTCGGACGCAATGGCAGGCCACATCCATCCTTATCCATATCCAAATCCATCCTTTACAATGGTTTCGGTGTAACCCTGGGGGGCAAACAACAATCGCAAGTCTGACCAACCCGCTTCAGGAACTCCGCAAGCAGCGCAGCCGAGCGCAGTCGCACGTGGAGAAGTTGGATCAAGCGATTTCGGTGATCGAGTCGTTGAACGGTGCGGGAGCATCGCGGAAAACAAACCGACCGGCCCGCCTCGTACCGGCAGCTTCGTGGAGAAAAATGGCGCAGGGGGGCGCGATGGGCAAACGCTCGGAATGGATCGCAGCCAGCAGCGGCGAAAACAACTGCTTCGGCACTGTGAAGCGCACTATGTCGGCATCGTGGCCCCTAGGAAGATAGCGGCCGCGCAAAAGGCGCGGTGGGGCGAAGTTCAGAGCGGGGAAGAAGAAGGCAGCTTAGTGCCAGTGTAGTCTGCTAGGAATACTCAGACACGATTCCTCAAGCCAACGAAATACCCCGGAGGAAGCTCAATCGAGACTGCAGCGCATAAGGCATTGGGAAGAGCGACATGGCTCCTATTGGGTTACCCATCCTTGGTCTAGCACTTCTTGTCAGCATTCTCTTCAACCTGCTTCAGCTTAGGTGGCGCAACGAAGAACGAGCGGCACGTGCCGAGCACAATGCCGAACAGAAACGCAAAGACGACGAGAGGGAAGCCGCGCAACGACTGAAGGAACAGGCTGCCCCGTTGTTTTTCAACTTCGACGGGACTCCCGGCCCGATACTGGTCACCGGGAGTCAGCATTCGTCGCAAGGGCCGTTCATGTACTTATGGGGTCTCGTGACCGTCGTGAATCGTACTCAGTTGCCTATGAAGATCACCCCGCTCCGGCTCCTTATGGCAGGCGAGGAATGGCCTGTTCAAAGTATTTCCTTCCACTTGAAATCTAATAACACCGACAGATCAGACCGAATTAGCTTGGGAGGGAACGACAAAGAAGACTACGAATTGCATTTCCGGTTTCCAGACGACAATTGCGCGACTGGGAGCGGGGAGCTTTGGTTTGCAAGCGATAACCGACCGGAAGAGTTTTCGGTACCAGTTAGGTTCTGCCAGTAAACCGGGTAACGGTCGGCCACCCCCGATCAATCTCCTTCATTCTCCACTCCGCCCACCCGATCGAATCGGCGATGGCGGTGACCGCCAACTAGGCAGCGACCGATTCGGCGGTGGCTCACTCTCTAGATCGTTGCAGCCACCCGTCGTGTCATCTGCGCAGGCATGAGCGAGCTATTTTCAGCGGAGGACAATCTGGTGGAGAATATATCTCATGCCTGCCCGCTGGCTAGAATTGGCTCGACGTTTTCAGGCTCTCGCGCAAACCGGACTTGCGTACTGCAAAGACCCTTACGATCAAGTGCGATACGAGGAAATACGGCGCCTCGCTGCCGAAATGCTGGCAACGGGTTCAGAGCTGACGGATACCGCTCCGATCCTGAACCTGCTCACAGGGGAGATCGGATACGCGACTCCCAAAATCGACGTTCGGGCGGCGGTTTTCGACCAGGCCCGGATATTGCTTGTGAGGGAGCGCACGGATGGGCTATGGGCGTTGCCCGGTGGCTGGGCGGATGTCGGCGATGCGCCCAGCGGGGCAGTCATTCGCGAGGTCAAAGAAGAATCCGGCTACGATGTGGTGGTCAAAAAGCTGGCGGCCCTTTACGACCGCGACAAGCACGGACATCCGCCGATACCCTTTCACGTCTACAAGCTGTTCTTCGTATGCGAGCTTCGCGGTGGTGAACCAGCGGAGACATTGGAGACAGATGGCGTTGGCTTCTTCGACGAGGAAGGCCTCCCTCAGCTCTCGCTTTCGCGTGTCACCCCGATTCAGATCAGGCACATGTTCGACCATTATCGAAACCCTGAATGGCCTACTTCGTTTGACTGAAGGTCTGCTTCCGCCGAATCCGCTCGACCAGTGCACGCAACTGGCGCTGGGACCCCTCGGTCTTCTCGACTACTGCGAGCCTTCGATCTGGCGAAGCACACCCTTAAGTTCATCAACCATGGCAGAAAGCCTGCTGCGTAGGGGCTCGGCAATTACGACGGGATCGTATCGTGCTGCCGGGATGGAAAGGCTCAGCGCATCTTCTAGTTCGCACCGCGCATTGGTCAGTTTTGCCAGGACCTTGCTTCTACGCTCGTGGCCCAACATCAGTCCTTCCTTCTGGGGGAAGGAAGCTATGGATTGCTGCATGACGCTAGCAGGTTCGTCCATCTTCGTCCATGCCATTCTGCTTCTATGATCACAATCGGGGTGGACGAATCACAGCGATGGGCGGCCTCCGCAACACCTTGCGAAATAGATTAGTCGGGATACGCGGTGGATCAGGGCGCAACGCCCCGCGTCCCTGCGGCTCTACGAAGAAGTACAAACGGTGCTGCGACGGGGAACTGAAAACCCTCATCCCGGAAATACATTATCAATCTTCTCCATGATCTTCTCAGCTCCCTGAAGACCGCCGAGGTGGCATCGCCTCGCCCATGTCCCAATCCCTCCCAATCTTGCCGGTTACATCGGTTTTGTCGGGACTCTTTCGATTTAATCCACTCGTAGAATCAGTAACTTACGGAAAACATTTGACAGTCGCTGGCACTTTGGTAACTCGAAGCCTTCCCTCGCGAGAGCTATCCTAACCACAACCTGGCCCGGGTTCTGATACGCAGCTTCTTAGCGGAAACTGCGGGCTTTTTTCTGGGATGAGGCACGGAGCAAATGTCCACAAAAATCGGCCATTTCGAAATTCTGAGTGAACTGTCAAAGTCTGCCACTGGCGCGGTCTACAAGGCGAATGACCCACAAACCGGCCAAACCGTCGCGCTGAAGGCGATCCAGCTGTCGGCTTTCGGCGAACGCGCCGCCGACCTGGAGAAATGCCTTCTCGAAGAGGCTGAGACCATCAAGGTCTTAAGCCACGCGAACCTCACTTCGGTTTACGGCGCCGGAGAATTGGAAGGCCAGTTCTGCGCTGCCATGGAGTACATCCAGGGCAACAGCGTGGCCACCATGCTGACGCGCAAAGAAGGGTTTTCCATATGGGACCTGCTCGATATCGGCCGGCAGGTTTCAAGCGGCCTCGATCACGCTCACTCCCACAAAGTCTTTCACTATAGCCTCGAGCCCGCCAAGATCATGTGCGGCTGGGATGGCACCGTCAGAGTCTTAGGATACGGCCTGTCCAGCGTGGGCAAGTTCACCGCGCAAATGCCGGAGGTTCCTTCCATCCTTCATTACATGTCCCCGGAGCAGGTTCGCGGAGAAGATATCGATGCGCGCTCGAACCTCTTCAGCCTTGGTGCCTTGTTCTACGAAATGGTGACCGACCGCAAAGCTTTTGATCGCGAGGATTCTGAATCTCTGCGCCAGAGCATTCTCGAAAGCACGCCGGTGCCGCCGATGCACGTGAATCCCAAGCTTCACCCACTGCTCAGCGATCTCATCATGAAAGCTCTCGCCAAAGATCCTGGCGAGCGCTACCAGAGCGGGAGAGAGTTGCTGGACGATCTGGAGAAATGCAAGGAATCCAAACCGCAACCGGCGAAAGCTGCTGCCGGACCTGTGAAGGCCCCAGGGGTTGCCGCTCCAGTGAAAGCAGCGCCTCAGACCAAGTTCGCCTCCACGCCGACAACTCCGGTAGCGAAGAAACCAGCGGCTCCGCCGTCTCCAGTGGTATCGAAACCTTCAGCACCACAACCTGCGGTTGCCAAGCAGGAAGCCGCCCCTAAGGCCGCGGCCGCTGCTGCGGGCTGGGGAAGTGCCGAAGCCGCGTCCTCCTCCACATCCGAATTCACTGGGTCGCAGCATCGCACTCCGCACTCAGAGGAGCCCACCCAGGGCTCGCTGCCAACCGCGTCCCTGTCGTCGGCTGTTCTCGATGAGCCTGCCGTAGGAGTTCCCGAGCAGCCGAAAATTGCGGTCGACCCCATGATGGCGGGAGCTGGTCCATCCCGCGGGGGCGTGAGTTTCTCGGAGATGACCGAGCTACCTCCGCTGAAGGAACTCTATATCGCGTCCCCTACGCCACCACCGGCCTCCGAGCAACCAGCGGCGGACGCCCCGAATTTCCGGTCGGACTTCGAGCCGGAGAAGCCAAAGGTTCAGCCTCGCGAAGTTGCGGAAAAAGCAATCAAGGAAATCAAGAACGTTCCGCCCCGCCTGATGGTTTACTCCATCGCGGGCGCAGCCGTCGTAATTCTCATCATCGCAGTCGTTCTGGTTCTGCACATCAACCATTTGAATAGCGACGACGATTTGGCCCACTCCTCTGGCGCCTCGTCCGCAAGCCAGCCGGTGGATACCCAACCTGCCGCTCCTGCCCAGAGTGTGCCGCCGCAAGCCTCGCAGCCCGCTGTGCCGGCTGAGACTCAGGCCTCGGAACCCGCGGCTGCGGCGGAGCCAGCCCCCACTCACGTGGCGGGCGCGGCCGCCAGAGGCAGGAACGGCAAGAAAAAGGCAGCCGCACCCGCCGCTCCGGTCATCGTCCCCGGCCAGGTGGCCTTCGATTCCACCCCGCAGGGATCTCAAGTCCAGCTCGACGGAAAGACTGATCCATCGTGGGTTACGCCTTTCACTCTCTCTGGCCTCCAACCCGGGCAGCACACGGTTACGGTCAGTAAGGCAGGTTACTCTACCGATACTCGCAACGTCGAAGTTGCCTCCGGAGGGAAGTCGTTTGTCGTGAGCCATCTGAGCCAGCTTATGGCTACGCTTTCCGTCACCAGCACCCCCCCCGGCGCCAATATCTATGTTGACGGCAGAGATATGGGCAAGCTCACGCCCGCACAAGTCTCCGTGGATAAAGGTCAGCACGTTGTTCTCGTACGCAAGCAGGGCTACATTGATGAGACCACCAGCGCGCTGTTCGCTCTAGCCCAGACGGTCAGCTTCTCGCCCACACTGCGCTCCCTCGGCAATGTCGATGACATCAAGACGGTCGGCAAAATGGGCAGGTTATTCGGCGGTAAGGGAGCTCAGGGCATGGCTACGGTCAGCGTCAAGACTCAGCCCAAAGGCGCCCAGGTTGCCGTCAATGAGCACATGCTCGACAAGAGTTCGCCCGTCGATGTCATGCTGGACCCCGGTAACTACGTCGTCGACATCACCCTCACCGGATATGCGCCGATTCACAAAGTCATCTCTGTGGATAAAGGCGGCAAAGCGGTAATAGACGAGGTCCTGCAGCGCGAGTAGCCAAGCCGAGCGTTCGCACCAACTATCCGGCGCACGTCTCCACGGACCCAGTCTAATCCCTGGGCGATTCCAAGTCCCTGCCACCAGGCCGACAGTACCCCTGGCGATCGCCAGATTTGCCAGACACTTTTTTACATTTCTTTAATCGCGCCTTAATCTCCGCTCCGTAATATCCTCCCAGCGAATCCCGCCGCAGTCTGGGAAAGGAAAAATTATGCGTCAGCTAATGGCTGTATGTCTCGTTGCCGCCATTGTTGCCGGGCCAGTCACCACTCCGGTAGCAAACGCCGCCGATGTTAAAACCGCTACCCCGATTAAGCACATCGTGATCATTTTCGGAGAGAATCGGTCGTTCGACCACTATTTCGGAACCTATCCAAATGCCCTGAATCCCGCCGGGGAGCCGCACTTTCACGCGCTTCCCAATACGCCAACCATAAATGGTTTGAGCAACGCGCTCTTAAACAACAATCCCAATCTCAACCCGGCCAATGGGAGCGGCGCAGCCAATCCTTTCCGCTTCGATCGCACCCAGGCAAACACCCAAGACATGAGTCACGATTACACCCCCGAGCAGCTGGCCTTCGATGGTGGCGCGATGGATTTGTTCCCCGCCAACACCGGTAGCGCGGGTCCGCCTCCCGACGCTCCGCCGGCCGTTGTGCTTACGACTGGCCAAGTGATGGGCTATTTTGATGGCAACACGGTGACGGCATTGTGGAACTATGCTCAGCACTACGCCATGAGCGACAACTCCTATAGCACCAACTTCGGGCCTTCCACAGTGGGCGCGATCAATTTGATTTCCGGCCAGACCAATGGCGTGGCCAAGCACACTGGCGGCACGGGTGAGCTCGTGAGCGACGGGAACGGTGGCTTCACAGTGATCGGCGACCCTGATCCATTCGGCGATGTGTGCTCCGGTAGCGAGCAAGTCCAGATGGGCGGAAAGAATATCGGCGACCTGCTCAACGCAGCCAATATCACCTGGGGCTGGTTCGCTGGAGGTTTCAACCTGAGCCTGGTAAACCCTGACGGCAGCACCGGTTGCAACCGCCAGTCGACCTCGGCGATTGTGGGTACGCAGGGAGATTACGTTCCGCATCACACCCCTTTTCAGTACTACGCTTCGACCGCGAATCCCACTCATGCACGTCCCGCCTCGACCAAATCGATCGGCCACTCGGGCGATCCAGCCAATCACGACTATGACGTTGACGACTTCTTTACCGCGGTTCAGGCAGGCAATTTCCCAGCGGTAAGTTTTCTCAAAGCCATCTCAATTCAGGACGCGCATCCCGGGAATTCGGATCCTCTCGATGAGCAGGCTTTCGTAGTCAAAGTAGCCAACTTCCTCCAAAGTCAACCGGAGTGGGCCAACACCGCGTTAGTTGTGCTCTATGACGACTCTGACGGCTGGTACGATCACCAGCTCGGCCAGATCATCAATGGATCGAAGAGCTCTGCCGATGCTCTTACTGGTCCAGGATCTTGTGGCAACGGATCAACCGCACTGCCTGGCGTCAATCCATCCACCACCCACGCTCAGGGCCGCTGCGGGTATGGTCCGAGGCAACCGCTCCTGGTCATCTCTCCATGGGCGAAGCATAACTTCGTAGATCACTCCGCAACCGACCAATCCTCGGTCATTCGCTTCATCGAGGACAATTGGCTTGGCGGTCAAAGGATCGGACAAGGGTCGTTTGACGGGATCGCAGACTCGATCAGCTCGTTATTCGACTTTCATCAGACGGTCACCGACGATCTGTTCATCCTCAACCCCACCACAGGCGAAGCGGTGAACACCGGGTCGAACTAAGCCGCATCCCTGCGGATGCTCTAACCAGGAATCACGATTAGGATAACGGCAAGGCATGGGGAGCGGCGACGCTCACCGGCCTTGCCGTTGTTGTATCTTGGTCCGAAGTCGGAAAGGTAATGGGTGGTGATTACACGTCGGAAGTTTCTGCAACGATCAAGCCTTCTGGCTACAACCTTGGCCACTGGCAAAACTACGCTGCTGAACGCCATGGCGCACTCGGTGCCTACCATGCCGGTGGCGCTGGATGTTAGTACTCTGGCGCAATTTGTAGATTCTCTTCCCATCCCTGAAATCGCTCGACAACAGGGATCTCGGCTCAGTCCTTCCGATCCCAAACTGAGCGTTCCGTTTTTTCGCATCCAAGCCCGGCCCGTGGCCAGCAAAGTTCACCGCGATCTCGAGCCCACCAAGTTTTGGAGCTTTGGCTCCTCTGTTCCCGGTCCGACATTCGAGACGCGCTCCGGGGAGTCTCTGCTGGTGGAATGGGTGAACGCGCTTCCCAACGAGCATTTCCTGCCCGTGGACCACACCATTCACGGGGCAGAAGCCGACAAACCGGCTGTCCGCACCGTGGTGCACTTGCATGGTGCGAAAACAGGGCCCGAAAGCGATGGATATCCGGAAGACTGGATGGTGCCCGGGAAATCCTCCCTCTATTACTATCCGAACCAGCAAGAAGCGGCCATGCTCTGGTATCACGATCACGCCATCGGGATTAACCGTCTGAATGTTTATGCCGGATTGTTTGGAACGTTCTTTATTCGAGATGGCGTCGAGGAGGCGCTCAATTTGCCGAAGGGCAAATACGAGTTGCCACTGATTCTTTGTGACCGCCTGTTGACGAGAGCTGGCCAGCTTCTTTATCCCGTCTCGCCGGATCCGGTTTCGCCCTGGGTTCCCGAAATCTTCGGCAACGCCATTCTGGTGAATGGGAAGCTCTTTCCATATCTCGAGGTCGAGCCCAGAAGATATCGCTTCCGCCTACTCAATGCTTCGAATGCCCGCTTTTATCATTTGTCGTTTGTCAATGAGGCTCCCTTTCACCAAATCGGGACCGATCAAGGTTTATTGCCTGCGCCGGTTCCGCTCACCGACCTTGAAATCGGTCCGGGCGAGCGCGCCGATCTCATTGTGGACTTCGCTGAGCACCGTGGCGCGCAACTGGTTCTCAAAAACGACGCATTCGTCGTCATGCAATTCCGCGTCTCGCCCAAGAAAGTCACCGATACGAGTTCGCTGCCACCCGCCCTGCGGCCAGTGCCTAAAATCCCAGAATCGCAAGCCGTGCAGACACGCTTGTTGACGCTCGACGAATATGTCAACAAGGCGGGCAATCCGGTCATGCTGCTTTTGAATGCATCCCATTGGAAGATGCCAGTGACGGAAAAGCCGGTGCTAGGATCGACTGAAATCTGGACCTTGATCAACCCCACCAACGATTCCCATCCCATTCATCTGCACTTGGTGCGCTTCCAAATCCTCGACCGGCAACCCTATGTGCCCTGGCTATACCAAACCAAGCGTCAGCTGCAATTCCTGGGTCCGCCGCAAGCCCCCGATCCCAATGAAGCTGGCTGGAAGGATACGGTGCGAGCCGATTCGCACATGGTTACGCGAATTATCGTGCCCTTTCTCGGATTCACCGGCCGCTACGTCTGGCATTGCCATATCCTCGAACACGAAGACAACGAAATGATGCGCCCTTACGAGGTAATCCCTGCGCCCTGAGCCAGATCGCTGGCGGCATGATTCCGGTTCATTTTCGGGCCCGAACCCAACCCGTGCCGAGGCCGCGTGCATCCTACGAAGTTGTCACCGACCTCTCAAGCGGACGAAAATCGGTTTACAATTGGCTACCGCTTTCCAGCCCGAATTCTGAAGTTTGGCCTAGCAGAATTGTGTGTAAAAAGCGAACAGTTGTACCTTTTTCAGCTCTTAGACGAAGCTATCGACAGACGAATAAAAGGAATGGTGCCCATGGTGTTGGTCAGAACTCTGCTGCGCCGCAAGCCGCGGATCCGCGTTGCGTTTTCTCTGTTGTCGATCCTGCTGTGTTCTCTTCCGTTGTTCGGGCAAACGACAATTTCTACCGGGAGCATTCAGGGTTTGGTGACCGACCCTTCGGGCGCCGTGGTTGGTGGTGCAAAGATATCGATCAGCAATAAAGCTACGGGTCGCGTGATCATCGCCAAATCCACGTCTGCGGGAGCGTACACCTCGGGCGCGTTGACTCCGGGCGATTACACATTGCGAGTCGAAGCGCAAGGATTCAAAACCTCGGAGATGCCCCTGACCGTGCAGGTGGGCGTAACCGCTTCCGGGAACGTCAAGCTGCAGCTTGGCCAAGCTACCCAGGTGGTGGAGGTGCAGGGCACGGAGATTGCGGTGAACACGCAGCAGGCCACCGTGCAAGGGGTGCTGACTACGCAGCAGATTGAAAACCTGCCCATCAATGGCCGGAATTTTCTCGACCTCGCGCAACTGGAGCCGGGAGTGCAGATCCAGGACGGCGGAAATTTCGATCCTACCAAGAACGGCTTCTCATCCATTTCGTTCGGCGGCCGTTTTGGCCGCACCGCTCGCATCGAAGTGGACGGACTCGACATTAGCGACGAGACGGTGGGTACCACCACGCAAAACGTGCCGGCCAGCGGTATTCAGGAATTTCAGATCCAACAGTCCTCGCTCGATCTTTCTACCGAACTCACCTCTTCCGGTTCGGTAAACGTGACCACCAAATCGGGGACGAATAAATACCATGGTGAGGGCTACTACGCCTTCCGCGATCAGATGCTCGACGCCAATCTTCCCGGCGGCAGCGACAATTTTTTTCAGCGCAATCAATACGGCGGGAACTTCGGCGGCCCGATCCTGAAAGACAAGTTATTTTTCTTCCTGGATGTCGAGCGGACGAAACAGGATCTCATCAATCCAGTGCTGTCGAGCGGTCCATTTTCCTCAATCATCGGCAATTACAGCTCGCCCTTCCGCGAGGTGGAAGGCCTCGGACGCATCGACTGGCAGATCAATAACAATTACAAGTTTTTCTACCGCTTCTCCTACGATCAGAACCACAGCGTGCTGGCCATCATCCCCAATAGCTTCCAACCCTTCGGCAATGTCAATCACACGCCTGTCCATGCCATCGGTCTGGATTTCAATACCGGTCCCTACACCCACAGCATTCGTTTCGGCTATACCAAATTCCGCAACGGAATTGTGGACGCTACCGCGGGAACCAGCATCTTTGATCCGCTCCCCGGAATTGAGTTGGCCGTCGGGAGCGATCCTGATTGTCTGACCTCGGGGGCAGACTCGTTTTGTTCCGGCCCGAGTTTTCTGGCGCCGCAGCAAACCTACCAGTCCGACCACCAGATCAAATATGACGGCAGCCGGGCTCTGGGCGCGCACATCATTCGCTACGGCGGAGGATTCAACCACATCTTCGGAGGAGGTTTTGCGAGCTTTCTGGCACTGGCCCCGGCCGTCGGTTCACCGCTGAACAGCACAACCCAGGCGTTCGCCGGTAGTTCTTGCGGAACCAATACTCCCTGCTTTCCCGGCGGCGCAGCCAATCCGCTGAATTATCCGGTGACCAGTGTCTCTCTGGGGAATGGACAGGGCTTCGACTCGGAAATTCCGGCTTTTGGATTCCCCGCAGGCGGCAGCGGCCCCGACAATCGGATTTCGCTCTATGTTGGGGATGCCTGGAAGTTGAGGCCGAACTTCACTCTCACCTATGGCTTGCGTTACGTGCGCGATTCTGGACGCAGCGATAGCGACCTGGGACCGATCCCAGCCTTGAACCAGTTCGACAATCAGGATTACTCCTTCCTGGGGAATCGAGTGCACCAGCCCAACCTTAACTTTGCGCCACAAGTAGGTTTGGCGTGGGATCCTTCCGGCAAAGGCAAGACCGTGTTTCGTGCCGGAGTCGGCCTCTTCTACGAGAACTCAATCTGGAACAACATCGAATTCGATCGTCCGGCGCGCTTGCAGAAGGGCTTGTTCCTGGCGGATACGACGGTTTGCTCCAACGGCAACCCACAGGCGCTGACCTTGCCGACCGGAACGACGGTCACTCCGACCTTCTGTGGCCAGCCGATTGGAACCGTAGCCAGCCAGATCACGGCTCTGCAAACGCAGTATCAAGCCTCCACGCTGGCGGCGGGGCCGGCGGCGAACCCGTCGTTCATCGGTACAACCTTGACGGATGGGCTGGACGCCACGGGCACGGATTTGTTAGCGCCGAACTACGTCAGCCCGCGCTCTTTGCAAATCAATGCTGGCTTGCAGCATGAGATACGCCCGGGGATGGTACTTACGATGGATTATCTGCGTAACATCGAGACCCACACGCTGCTTGCGATTGATACCAACCACGTGGGCGATGCGCGCTTCTTCAACCTGGCGGCGGCGCAAAACGCCATCGCGGTTACCATGGCGCAACAATTCCCCAATTGTCCCGGCGGCTATTCGGCGGGTGCAATTAACTGTGCCATCGCAAATGGCGCTACTCTCTCGACCTTCGCGTCTCCCCAGTTTGCGGCTGACGGAACTCCACTTTCTGGAGGACTCGATTCCGGATATTCTTCCTTGGGAGGGTTTCCCGCAAGCTTCACTTGTGGTGGACCGAATGGGACGTGCCTCACGCAAGCGACCGGAGCCGCCTTCCCCGGCATAAACGCGAATCTCGGTGCCAACCAGATGCTTTTCCCCATCGGCTACGCGAAGAATAGCGCATTGCAGGTATCGCTGAAGCAGCACCTGGATCATCCCTTTAGCCTGGTAAAAAACTTTGACTTGCAAGCGTCCTATCAGTTGGAGCGCTATATCGCGTCGGCGACCGACAATGACTTCGTCACCATTGCCACCGACTTCAATAGCCCGCAGCATTTCTTAGGGCCCAACGGGCTCGACCGCAAGCATCAGATCTCTTTTGGCGGCACCATGGATTTCCCTTATCACTTCCGCCTGGGTATGATCGGCCATTTCTACAGCCCTCTCCCGGTGACCCTCACTCTGAGTCCA
>Ga0210398_10005032_pt1 | contig 12319 bp, 6 predicted proteins | sample IncBWC4OmetaG_FD_161047 | JGI IMG/M metagenome (GOLD analysis project Ga0210398, IMG submission 161047) | Forest soil microbial communities from Barre Woods Harvard Forest LTER site, Petersham, Massachusetts, United States - Inc-BW-C-4-O | ecosystem: Environmental > Terrestrial > Soil >... | reverse complement strand
GCACCGCCTCGCTAAAGTACGGAAGCATTCCCGACGCATATCGCAAGCAGCAGGAGCTGGCTCGCCTCGGGGATCGAACCTCTGATCATCACGCGCGACTAACGCCCTCACGGCCCGATGACCACTTGCGGCGCTCCTCGCGCGTCCGACGGGGAGCAAACGAAGGTCTCTTAACGGAGCCCTTTACGGCGTTCACCTGCGGCCAGCGTGACGGGTCCTCATACCCCATGGCGAACCTCCAGCTAACGCGAGTTATTGCATCGAGTTGGCGGCATCGCAAATTGGCCTCTGCGCCCGGTAAACCGTGCGATTGCCTAGTGGCGTCGATGGGTCACGAATACTTCCACTTTTTGGGCATACGCCGCCCCCGCCCAGCGCATCTTGTTGCTTAAGCCTCGATACCGTAGCCTTGACTGATCATCGACAAAGCCAGGGTTGCGGGGCCGCTTTCGAAATCCCGGGTTGTAACGAACCTTGACCGCCTCCCTGCGCGACAATACCGGGGCAACAGGAGGAAAGTCATGGCGTACGATCTGCTGATCAAGAACGGGCGCGTTGTCGACGGCTCGGGCGCTCCGGCGTTCCACGCGGATGTGGCGGTTCAGGACGGCAAGATCGTCGGCGTCGGCAAGGCGAACGGCGCCGCAGCCAAGCGCACGATCGACGCCGCCGGCCGGGTCGTCGCGCCGGGCTTTATCGACCACCACACGCATTTCGACCCGCAGGCGGTGTGGGACCCCTATTGCGGATCGTGGCTGTATAACGGTCACACGACGGTCATTGTCGGCCAGTGCGGTCAGGTCATCGCGCCGGTGCGGCCGGGCGATGGCGAGTGGTATCTCGAATTCTTTTCCGATGCCGAGCAAATCCCGCTCCCGGTGCTGAAGGCCGGGGTCGACGTGACCTGGGAGTCGGTCGGCGATTACCTGAACGCTCTCGGCAAAAAGCGCGGCATCAATGTCGGCACCTTGGTCGGCCATTCGGGCATTCGCCGCTATGTCATGGGCGAGGCCTCCGACGAGCGGGTCAAGGCGACCGACGAAGAATTGGCGACGATGCAGCGGCTGATCCGCGAGGCGATGTACGACGGCGCCCTCGGTTTCTCGACGGCGCCGAAGGACCGCGGCGACCCGGCAGGCCATTGCGACGACGACGAGCGCTGGGCGCTTGCCAGCGTGCTGGGCGATCTCGGAACCGGGGTCTTCCAGGTTGCCGGCGGCGCACCGGGCGGGACCAAGCAGACCCGCGCCGTTGCCCGCGAGTTGGCGGCGCGCACCGGCCGACCCTCGATCTACAACCTCATGTCTGATCCGATCGGCAATCCGGACGAATGGGTCGAGCACCTGAAGTGGCTCGAGGACGGGTTCAGGAGCGGCGCGCGCTGCTACGGTTCGTGCTTGTCGACCGTTGCCGGAGCGATCTTCAATCTCGAGCGCGGGCTCAACGTCCCGCAGGACGAGGACATCACCGATCCGCAAGGCTTCTTCCGCGGCATGCCGACTTGGGACAAGGTGATGGCCCTGCCCTATCAAGACCGGATGCGCGCCTTCCGCGACCCCGAAATCCGCAAGGCGATGTCGGCCGAGGCGGTTGAAGGCACCGTCGCGCAAGAAGGCGGGGTGACCGACCGGCGCGGCCGCACGCGCGGTCTGTTCAATCGGCGCTGGGACCTCGTCGAGGTGTTCATGACCGCCAAGGGCCAGAACCGCCACCTCTCAGGCAAGAGCGTCGAGCAGATCGCCAAGGAGCAGAACAAGGGCATCATGGATGCCTTCCTCGACCTGTCGCTCGATGAGGATTTGCAGACCTGCTTCCAGATGATCGACCGCAACAACGATCCGAAGACGCAAAAACATATCCTCGGCTCGCAATTCACCGTCATCGGCACCAGCGATGGCGGCGGCCGGCCGCACACCGCCGACCGGCACGAGACCAGCACGCAACTCTTGGGTCACTGGGTGCGCGAGCAGCAGGCGCTGACCCTGGAAGAGGCGGTCTATCGCCTGACCGGCAAGACCGCGCTGATGCACGACATCACCGACCGCGGCTTTATCGCGGCCGGCAAGGTGGCCGACATCACGATCTTCGATCCCGACACGATCGCTCCCAAGGCGCGCGAACCGGTTGCGTCATTGCCGGGCGGCGGCGTCGAGGTCAAGCGCGAGGCGATCGGCGTCGACCACGTCATCGTCAACGGCACGGTGCTGCTCGACAACGGCGTGCTCACCGACGCCCTCCCCGGCCAAATCGTCCGCGGCCCGCTTTACCAGGCCGATGCGAACTAAGCAGCGCCAGTATTTTATCGCCTTGGCCGGACTTGATGCCCCAGGGGGCGTACCCGTCACGTACGCATCTGCGAGTTGTGGCGTGACGGGTTAGCCCAACCTAGCTGGACAAGGGTGTTTTAACGCGATGCGCACGGGCCGCGACCGCGGCGTTTGTTGCGCGTGCCTTGAAAACTAGGTGGCGAGCGCGATTTATCGCGAGGGCCCCCATGCGACACATCATCATCTCATTCTGCGTTGCGGTTTTGCTCTGCGCCGGCTCGGCGGACATGGCGCGTGCGCAGACACCGGCCGCACCCGCGGTCACGGTCAGCGCGCCGCTGCAAAAAGAGATTGTCGAGTGGGACGAGTTCACCGGCCAGTTCGCGGCGATCGACTTTGTCGAGATACGGGCGCGGGTCAACGGCTATCTAACCGAAATCCACTTCCAGGACGGGCAGACCGTCCATAAGGGCGACCTGCTTTTTGTCATCGACCCGCGCCCTTACGAGGCGGCGCTGGCATCGGCGCAGGCGCAACTGGTGCAAGGTCAAGCGCAAGCCGATCTGGCGACGCGGCAATTGGGGCGTTCGTCCGAGCTGCTCAAGCAAGGCTTCGAGCCGCAGAGCACCACCGACCAGCGCGTCTCGGATCTGAAAGTGGCGCAGGCCTCGATCCAAGCGGCCCAAGCAGCGATCCAGACAGCGCAGCTCAATGTCGAGTTCACGCATATCACCTCGCCGATGACCGGTCGGATCAGCAACCATCGCGTCAGCATCGGCAATCTGGTGACCGGTGGCGACGGCGGATCGGCGACGCTGCTAACGACGGTCGTATCGCTCGACCCGATCTATTTTTACTTCGACGTCAGCGAGTCCGAGTTCCTCGCCTATCAGCGCGCCATCGCCAAAGGCAATCTGCAGGATGCGCGTGACGCCGTGCTCCCGGCGGAACTGCGTCTGCCCGACGAGCAGGACTGGCCGCACCAGGGCAAGATCAATTTTGTCGACAACCAGGTGGACCGTGGCTCCGGCACGATCCGTGTACGCGCGGTGTTCGACAATCCCAACCTGCTGTTTACCGCCGGCCAGTTCGGCCGGATCCGGGTGCCTGCCTCGGAACGCTACAAGGCCATTCTTATCCCGGACGAGGCGCTGGTCAGCGACCAGTCGCGCAAGATCGTCATGACCGTCAATTCCGACAATGTGATCGTCCCCAAGGTCGTGCGGCCGGGGCCGACGCATGACGGATTGCGCATCATCCGCAGCGGTCTCTCGCCCGACGACAAGATCGTCATCGACGGGCTGATGCGGGCGCGGCCGGGCGCCAAGGTGACCCCGCAGCCCGGCACAATTACCGCCGACGCCAGCACCGATTAAGGCCGCCGCGCGGTGAACCTGTCGCATTTCTTTATCGACCGGCCGATCTTCGCGGTCGTCGTCTCGGTCTTCATCACGCTGATCGGCGGCATCGCTTATTTCGCGCTGCCGGTGGCGCAATATCCCGACATCGCGCCACCGACGATCGTCATTACCGCGAGCTATCCCGGCGCCTCGGCGCAGGTGGTTAGCGAGACTGTCTCGACGCCGCTCGAGGAAGAGATCAACGGCGTCGAGAACATGCTCTACATGTCGTCGCAGGCGACCAGCGACGGCAATCTGACGCTTACCGTCACCTTCGCGCTCGGCACCAATCTCGATATCGCCCAAGTGCTGGTGCAGAACCGCGTCGCGGTCGCACAGCCCAAATTGCCCACGGAGGTGCAGGAGCTCGGCATCAGCGTGCGCAAGAACTCGCCCGATCTGATGATGGTGATCCATCTCGATTCGCCAGACGGGTCACGCGACCAGCTCTACATCTCCAATTACGCGACCCTGCAGGTGAAAGACGTGCTGGCGCGCATCGAAGGCGTCGGCGATGTGCAGCTCAAGGGCGCCCGCGACTATTCGATGCGCATCTGGCTCGACCCGGAAAAGGTCGCGGCCCGCAATCTGACCGCCGGTGAGGTCGTCGCCGCGCTGCAGGCGCAAAATGTCCAGGTCGCCTCCGGCGTCCTCAACCAGCCACCGGTGCCGAAATCGAGCGCGTTCGAGCTCAACGTCGAAACCCTGGGCCGGCTGGAAGATCCCCGGCAATTCGCCAACATCGTAGTGCGCACCGACCCCGATGGCCGGGTGACGCGCATCCGCGACATCGGCCGCGCCGAACTCGGCGCGCAGGACTACAATTCCAACGCCTATCTCGACACCCGCGAGGCCGTGCCGCTGCTGATTTTCCAGCAGCCTGGCACAAACGCGCTGGCGACGGCGGAGCGGATCAAGGCGACGATGAAGGAGCTCGCGAAATCGTTTCCGAGCGGGCTGCGATACGACCTCGTCTACGACACGACGGCGTTCATCGCCCAGTCGGTGAACGAGGTCTACAAGACGATCTTCGAGGCGGTCGTCCTCGTCGTCATCGTCGTCATCCTGTTCCTGCAGACTTGGCGCGCCTCGCTGATCCCGATCGTGGCAATCCCGGTGTCGCTGATCGGCACATTCGCGGTGCTCGCGGCGATCGGGTTCTCGCTCAACAATCTCTCGCTCTTCGGACTCGTGCTTGCGGTCGGCATCGTCGTCGATGACGCGATCGTCGTGGTCGAGAATGTCGAGCGCAATATCCGGCAAGGCCAGTCGCCGCGCGACGCGGCGCATGAGACGATGGACGAGGTTGGCACCGCGCTGATCGCGATCGCGCTGGTGCTGTCGGCGGTGTTCATCCCAGCGGCCTTTATCAGCGGCATTTCCGGACAGTTTTTTCGCCAGTTCGCGGTGACCATCGCCTCCGCGACGGTGATCTCGTGCATCGTCTCGCTGACCTTGAGCCCGGCGCTGTGCGCGCTGCTCTTCAAGCCGCATAGCGAGCACACGGGCCGCGCTTCGCTGCTGACGCGCCCGATCAACGCGTTTTTTCGTGGGTTCAATACCGGCTTCGAGAAATTGTCGCGCGGCTATGGCCGGGTTACCGGGGCGTTCGTGCGGCGTGGGGCGATTTTCCTGATCGTCTATGCCGGGCTTATCGCTCTCACCGGCTGGCAGTTCGAGCGCGCGCCAACCGGGTTTATCCCAGCGCAAGACCAGGCCTATCTGATCGTGGTGATCCAACTGCCGCCCGGCTCGTCGCTCGAGCGCACCGACGCGGTCGTGCGGCGTGTGGTGAAGATTGTCCTCGACACCCCCGGGATTGTTCACGCGGTGCCGTTCGCCGGCTTTGATGGCGCGACCTTTACCAACGCTCCCAATGCCGGGGCGGTCTTCACCCCCATGGCGCCGTTTGAGGAACGTGTCGCCAAGGGGCTCAGCGCGGATCACATCCTGGCCGATCTCCGCGGGCGGCTGAGCAGCATCCAAGAGGCGTTCATCATCGTCATCCCGCCGCCGCCGGTGCGCGGCATCGGCAATGCCGGCGGCTTTAAGATGATGGTTCAGGACAAACGCGGGCGCGGTCTTGTCGCGCTCGACGCCGCGACGCAAGACCTGGTGGCGGCCGCCAACCAGACACCGGGTCTCACCGGTGTGTTTTCGCTGTTCAACACGCGAACGCCTAAGCTGTATGCCGATATCGATCGGGTAAAGGCGGAGATGCTCGGCGTTTCCGCCGACAAGGTGTTCGAGGCGCTCGAGGTCTATCTCGGCTCGGTATTCGTCAACAACTTCAACTATCTCGGCCGGACGTACCAGGTGACGGCGCAGGCCGACGGCCCGTACCGGCAGAACATCGAGGACATCGCCAACTACAAGACGCGCAACAACAGCGGCCAGATGGTGCCGATCGGCTCCGTCACGAATTTTCGCGACATCACCGGCGCCTACCGCGTGCCCCGCTACAACCTCTATCCGGCAGCCGAGCTGCAGGGAAATACGCTGCCCGGCTACTCGACCGGCTATGCGCTGGCGGCGATGGAAAAGCTCGCCGCCGATCGCCTGCCCGACGGGTTCGGCTATGAATGGACCGAGCTCGCCTATCAGGAAAAGCTGGTTGGCAATACTGGGCTCCTGGTGTTTGGCGCGTCGGTGGTTTTTGTCTTCCTGGTGCTGGCGGCGCAGTACGAGAGCTGGGCTCTGCCGTTCTCGGTGATCCTCATCGTGCCGATGTGTCTGCTCGCCGGGGTCAGCGGTCTGTTGCTGCGCGGAATGGACGTCAACATCCTGGCGCAGATCGGTTTTGTCGTGCTGATCGGCCTTGCCGCCAAGAACGCGATCCTCATTGTCGAGTTCGCCCGCCAGGCCGAGGCGGAAGGCGCAACGCGCTTCGACGCCGCCATCCAAGCAGCCCAGACCCGGTTGCGGCCCATTCTGATGACGTCGTTCGCTTTTATCCTCGGCGTCATTCCGCTCGCCATCGCGACCGGCGCGGGGGCGGAAATGCGCCAGTCACTCGGCACCGCCGTATTCTTCGGCATGCTGGGGGTAACCACCTTCGGCCTGATCTTTACCCCCACATTTTATGTCGTCGTTCGCGGTTGGGCGCGGCGGCGACAGGCGGCTTCCGCGGAAAAGATCGTTCCGGCCGGTCGGTAATTGCGTGGTTTTCGCCGCAGCGTGGATGGTAATTTCTTCAGTCGTTAAAATTCCTCTTGACGAGCTCCAGACGATTGTGAGAGAAGCCGCGCCCCATGATTAAGACCACGACCATAGCGCAACTCGCCGCCGCATCGCGGAGCGGATCGCTGTACCTGCAGCCAGGCCAGCGCCAGCCGGTCTGTGCGGTCGCGTTCGGGCAATCCAAGCCCGAAAATACGAGCGGTAGCGGTGGCCCCGGAAGGAGTTCGGGCGGGTAAGACTATACCCGCATCACGATCGAGAGATCGGTTTGAACCCTCCCGGGATTACCCCCGCGGAGGGTTTTTTGTTTTGGCCATTTGCCTTTGGCGCAGCTTGGGCCTCAGCGCCAACACACGGAAGGTTCGGTGGAAGCCCCGAGCCCGAGACCGGTGAAAGCCCGGCTGCAGCGATCTTCGTTTTTCAATTTTCGATTTTCATTTTTGGGCTGAGTGCTGGGGCACAGGTGCGCTTTGCAAGCCTTCCGCGCAGGGTTCGATTCCGTGTCAGTCCACCAAATTTCAGCGAGCGTAGTTCAACGGCTAGAATCCGTGCGCGCCATGCACGGGACACCGGTTCGACCCCGGTCGCTCGCTCCAATTCGAGGCGCGTCGTTCAAAGGCAGAACGAGCCGCGCCTGCAAGCCCTTCAATGCGATGTGGAGCAGAGGCAGCTCATCTGGCTCATAACCAGAAGGCCATGGGTTCGAGTCCCATCACCGCGACCATCTCGCCGAGATAGCAAAGGTAGTCCTTGCGCGCCGCTGAAGCCGGCGACATCCGGGTGCGATCCCTGGTCTCGGCGCCATTTGCCGATATCGTTCAAGTGTTTTTGGCAGCTAGCAATCAGGGTGAATGCGCCGCTTTGTTAAAGCGGAACGAGCTCGGTTCGATCCCGAGGCTGCCAGCCATTCAGACCGGTGTGTTCTGGGAACGACGCGGACTCCAAACCCGCGAAGGAGCGTTCGATTCGGCTCCGCCGGTGCCATTCGACAAAGCAAACACGTGGGGTGAGCCAGGTGGGCCGGGCGCGAAGTTGCAACCTTCGAGATACGCGGTTCGATTCCGCGACCCCACTCCAGCACAAGAACGGTGACGTGAGGGAGCAGGCGAACCCGGCCGGCTGTGAACCGGCCTGCGAGCGGATCGATACCGCTACGTCACCCCAATCTTTACGCCCGGTCAGCACGATGGACGTGCAGCCGCCTCGTAAGCGGCCGGTGAGGGTTCGATTCCCGTCACCGGGCACCAATTGAGCGCGCTGGTCCACCAGCTAAGACGCCTGTCTCTGAAGCAGGAGAACCTCGGGCAGCACGAGGGCGCGCCTCCAAATCGAGCGGGTTGCTCTAGGAGCAGGCGAGCCTTGAAGCTCGCAAGGTGGGCGCGAAACCTACACCCGCTGCCATCGATCTAGTGAACCGTGGCGCCCTATCGACCATCAGCTAAGTCGCCGGTTTCTCAAGCCGGAAAATCCAGGGCAGCACTGGATGGGGCGACCATTACGCGCGTAGCCCAATCGGCAGGAGGCACGACGCTCAGACCGTCGGCAGTGTGGGTTCGAATCCCTCCGCGCGTACCAAGTTTTAGACGGGGCGTTCCGGCTGAATGGTCGGCCACCGGTCCTGAAAACCGGGATGGATGCCTCATGGGCAGGGGGTTCGATTCCTCAGCGCTCCGCCAATTCACCGGACAGCACAGACGGTAAGGTTGCCGTGCCTGCCTGCTAAGCAGTGCGTACCCGGTTGGGTATTCGGATCATGCCCGAGGCTGTCCGCCACGCCGTCGTAGCTCAAAGGCGAGAGCAGCGCGCCGGTATCGCGCCGATCGCCGTTCGACTCCGCGCGGCGGCTCCAATAAAAGGGGAAGTGTCACCTGCGGGGCGCAGGACGCCGGCTGTAACCCGGTTGCCTTCGGGCGCGTCGTTCAACTCGGCCTTTCCCCACCATTTGCCTGTGTCTTCCAGAGGCTAGGAATCGCGGCCGATAACCGCGCAACGGTGGTTCGACTCCATCCGCAGGTACCAATTTTGCCGGGATCGTGGCGCAATCGGCAGCGCAGCGGCCTCTTAAGCCGTTGGTTGAAGGTTCGACTCCTTCCGGTCCCACCAATTCCACGCGCGCACGGACCCAGCTGGTGACGGGACCTGCCTGTCGAGCAGGTAGCGGCGAGTTCGATCCTCGTCGTGCGCGCCAGATTTTCGACAGAACAACCGCGGGTTCATCGCGGCAAACCCAAACTGTTCGTGGCGTAGAGTACGGCTACTTCGGTCCTGCCAGACCATGGGCTTCGGCCCGCTCGCCGTTCTCGCTTGTTCCCGAGCAGTCGTTTCGCAGGTGGCGTAGAGATCAGTTACTTCGCTTTTTACGCGGGAGGTCGCAGGTTCGAGTCCTGCCGTCGGCGCGAGCCGGCGTAGCTCAGTTGGTAGAGCGCCAAAACGTACTGGTTTCGCTCGTTCCCCTGCATTCGCACGGCGTCAGCCCGCATCCGGGCCGGTGGCGTAGACGACGGATACTTCGGGTGAAACGTGCCCTCGGGCGCGGCCCGGTTTCGAAACCGGGAGCCGCATTTGCGGTTGTTCCGTCGTCGTTTGTTCCCCGGTCTTTATCAGTCGGCGAAAGCCGCTAACTCGAGAGGTGTCACATGTCCCGCTTCAACCTGCGCCTCAAGGCGCTGTGGCCGCGCACCCACGAAGGGGCACCGGCCGCGCGGAATCTGACCATCGAGCAGCAGCTCCGCCGTTCGGTTCTTTCCTGCCTGTTGTGGGAGAGGGAATTCTACGAGGATGGTCAATCGATCGCCGACCGCATCGTCGCGCTCGCCGAACAGGCTTCGCCGCCGGTGGTCGCGGCGCTCGCCATCGAGGCGCGCAACGCGTTCAACCTGCGCCACGCGCCGTTGCTGCTTTTGGCCGCTCTGGCCAAGACCGGCGCCGGCACGCGTCTCGTCTCGGAGACCATCGCGGCGACGGTCCAGCGCGCCGATGAATTGTCGGAGTTCCTGGCGATCTATTGGCGCAATGGCAAGACGCCGTTATCGGCTCAGGTCAAGAAGGGCCTGGCGCTGGCGTTCAAGAAGTTCGACGCCTACCAGCTCGCCAAGTACGACCGCGGGAATGTCATCCGCTTGCGCGACGTGCTGTTCCTCAGCCATGCCAAGCCGGCGAATGACGACCAGCAGCTTCTGTGGAAGCAGCTCGTCGACAACGAGCTGTCCGCTCCGGACACCTGGGAGGTCGGCCTCTCCGGCGGCGCGGACAAGAAGGGGACGTTCGAGCGCCTGATCTGCGAGCGCAAGATCGGCTACCTGGCTCTGCTGCGCAACCTGCGCAACATGGTCAATGCCGGCTGCGATCTCGGGCTGATGCAGGAGGCAATCCTCGCCCGCAAGGGCGCGGAGCGCGTTTTGCCGTTCCGTTATGTCGCGGCGGCAAGGGCGTGCCCGATGCTTGAGCCGGCGATCGACGACGCCTTGCGCGCCAGCATCGCCGAAATGGCGCCGTTCTCGGGGCTCACTGTCGTCCTCGTCGACGTCAGCGCCTCGATGGACGCGCGTCTTTCGGCACGCTCGGACCTGACGCGCAAGGATGCCGCGGCGGCACTGGCAGCGATCCTGCCGGGCAAGGTTCGCATGTTCAGCTTTGCTGACCAGGTGATCGAGCTCCCGCCGCGCCGCGGCATGGCGGCGATCGACGCGATCCGTCACAGCCAGAACGGCGGAACGCGTCTGTTCGACGCCATCGAAACGGTGAACCGGGAGGTCGCGTACGACCGGCTGATCGTCATCACCGACGAGCAGGCCTTCCCGGCCAACGCCGACCTGCTTCGGGGCAACGAGCAAAACGCCCGGCGTACATGCCCGGCGCCCAACGGTACCGGCTACATGATCAATGTCGCCTCGTACCGGAACGGCGTCGGCTACGGCCCGTGGTGCCACATCGACGGCTTCTCGGAGCAGGTGCTGCGGTTCATCGCCGAGCAAGAGGCCCTCAGGGGCTAGTACTGGCAGGATGCCGGCGCGTGGAGAAATCCGCGCGTCGGCATCCGATCTTTTTCAACAGGAGGCTAACGTGTCTTCGTTCGAGGTCATCGGCGCCGAGCGCGTCCCGATCAAGGCGTGGGTCAAGGGCGTGCCGATCGAGGATGCCGCCGCGCAACAGCTCCGCAATGTCGCGAAGCTGCCGTTTGTTTTCAGGCACATCGCGGCGATGCCGGATGTGCATTGGGGGCTCGGCGCCACGGTCGGCAGCGTCATCGCCACCAAGGGGGCGATCGTACCGGCGGCGGTCGGGGTCGACATCGGTTGCGGCATGGCCGCGGCGATGACGAGCCTGACCGCGGCTGAGCTGCCGGATAGTCTTGCCGCGATGCGCTTGGCGATCGAGGCGGCCGTGCCGCACGGACGTACCGACAACGGCGGCAAGAACGACCGCGGCGCCTGGGGCGGGGGTGGGCCGGGGCTCGCCTCTAGTCTCGCCGGCGGCCTCTCCGCGATCGTCGCCAAGCAGCCGAAGCTCGAGCGGCCGGCGCAACGTGCGCCGGCGCACGCCGGAACGCTCGGCACCGGCAACCACTTCATCGAGGTTTGCCTCGATGAGGCGGACCGCGTCTGGGTGATGTTGCACTCGAGCTCGCGCGGCATCGGCAACGCCATCGGCACCCGCTTTATCGAACTGGCGAAGGCGGAGATGCGGCGCTGGTTTGTCAACCTGCCGGACGCCGACCTCGCCTACCTGCCGGAGGGCTCGCAACACTTCGACGACTATGTCGAGGCGGTGCAATGGGCGCAGGATTTCGCCCGCGCCAATCGCGAGCTGATGATGCGGGCGACAGTGGCGGCGATGCAGGCGAGCCTGGGGATCGCGTTCGAGACGGGCGTGGTGGCGGTGAACTGCCATCACAACTACGTCGCGCGCGAGCAGCATTTCGGCGAGAGCGTGCTCGTCACCCGCAAGGGTGCGGTGCGGGCGCGCGAAGGCGATCTGGGCATCATCCCGGGGTCGATGGGCGCGAAGAGTTTTATCGTCCGCGGCAAGGGCAATCCGGAAAGCTTCATGTCGTGCTCGCACGGCGCGGGGCGGAAGATGAGCCGCGCCGCGGCGAAGAAGACCTTCACGCTCGCCGATCACGCGGCCGCCACCGCCGCGGTCGAGTGCCGCAAGGACGAAGGCGTGCTCGATGAGACGCCGGGCGCCTACAAGGCGATCGACGACGTGATGGCCGCGCAAGAGGACCTGGTGGAGATCGTCCACACGCTTCGCCAGGTGCTGTGCGTCAAGGGTTGACGGAGATGGCGTCGCGCCTGCCTCGGCGGCGCGGCGCCATCGCCTCATCGATAGGACAATTTCTCAGCGTGTAGCTTAGTCCGGCGAAAGCGCCTGCCTCGGACGCAGGAGACCGGAGGTTCAAATCCTCCCGCGCTGACCATTCCACCCCGATAGCTCAACGGCAGAGCGGCTGGCCTACACCCAGCCTATGGC
>Ga0210398_10005028_pt1 | contig 12322 bp, 11 predicted proteins | sample IncBWC4OmetaG_FD_161047 | JGI IMG/M metagenome (GOLD analysis project Ga0210398, IMG submission 161047) | Forest soil microbial communities from Barre Woods Harvard Forest LTER site, Petersham, Massachusetts, United States - Inc-BW-C-4-O | ecosystem: Environmental > Terrestrial > Soil >... | reverse complement strand
AGCCCTTGCCCCGCGGCATCGTCTGCATACCCTCATCGGTCACGGTGGCGGCGGTGTCCCAGTAAACATGGAAGGGGAAGATCAGCCAATAATTGTCATTTACGAAACCCGGATCGATGTCGTCCTTCACGTTCGCCGCTTGGCTGCTGAGCTGAGAGCGCAGGTAGGTGACCTTCACTGGCTTGCCGTCCTTATCTTTGCTCTCATACGTGACCTGGCCGGTCTTGGGCTCCCAGGTCCATGTTCGAGAAATATTGACGCCCGGAAACGAGGCGTTCCAGGTGTATCGGAGCGCTTCGATTTGCCCAAACGAATCGAGACCATAGGTCTTGGCGAGCTTTTCGACAATGGGCGGACGCGTCTGCGCCCAGGAGGTTGCAGCAAGGACAAGGAACCCAATAACTAGCAGAGATCGGATCGCCTTACGACGGCTCGAATTTTTCATGGAGTTCACTCCTCTGAGAATTAAACGGACGCTGCGTTGGATGACGGGCAAAAGCCTCCGGATACACGAGTTGCATAACGGGGTAATGCGGACGCTGGGCTCCCACGTCGCATTCGCAATGGGCCTAGTCCAGGCCTTCGGGCGGTGCCGGTCGCCTGAATCGGTGCCAGCCTATAATTGCGGCGACCGCGGCCACGGACCCGTATTCCAGCAGCATGACCCAGCCAGGAACTAACCACTGACGTCCCAGCGTGCGCAGATGCCAAACGTAGTAAGTGGGGATAATGCTCACCGTCCAGATGATGATGGGCAGCGTCGAGGCGGACCGCAGGAACGGCAGCAGCCAGAGCAGGTACCAGGGATATACGACGGGCGCACATAAAAGCGAGGCTGCCATCGGCCAGGCAAATGCCTCCGCAGGCCATGCAGCGGACTTTCTTGTCATCCACATCGCAGTAAGAAAGCCGACGAGAACCGACAACCCAACTACTAGCTGCGACGCGGCCACTCGCTCGAGCGTTGCAAACACCGGATCGTTAAAGCGAAAACTTTGCACGTAGGTGCCGAGCGAACCGATCGGAATCCGCCCGTGGTTTAAGAATGGTAGGTAGAGGAGTCCGACCACTAGTGCGGCCAGCGCGCCGTCGCGCACGCGAACACGCTTCCAGTAGAGTGGCAGCAGCACAATCGGGAGAAATTTCACGGCTACAGCCAGCGCAAATGCCAGGGCTGCAACCGTACGCCAGCGGCGCCCCAACGCGGCGACCGAGACCAACAGCAGCAGCGCGCCAACAATATCGATGTGACCGCTGCCCGCCACTTCCGTCGCCAGCAGTGGGTTCCAGGCATAAGCCAGAACCCAGTGCGCTTCCTGCCCACTGCGATGCAAGACGTCAAACAAAACGAAAACGATGGCCACATCGCAAATCACGAATGCGACTTTCAGCGCTAAGACCGACTCATGAATCGCGGTTACGGCGCGAAAAAAGAGCTCAGCGCCCGGTGGATACGGGCTTGGTAAATCCGGGTTGTTTAGCGTGCGGGTTTCGGGGGTGTGCAACAAGCCAAGCGCAGGGTCGCTGGGAACGACAATATAGGGGTTATAGCCGAGCTGCTGCACGCGGCCATCCCAAACATATCGACGAATGTCATCATCTGACCCCGGTGGCTTTGGTAGAAATAGAACATGCCAAAGAGCAGCCAACACGAGCCCGACGATGATGACGCGTTGAGGGAGTCTTGGCGTAGCGAAAAACTCACGAACGGCGAGTAGGTATGCGACGCCAGCAACGGCCAGCGGGATCATAAAAGACGGTGCACCCGTGCTGCTGAAGTTACGTGAGCAGATCGTCAGCGCCGCAAGTATGACGGCGCCGAGGGCATACAGCCTGCGGGATGGCGTGAGCTTCACAGGTTTCGCGCGCCTGTCTGCAAATGGGCCAATTTCGTTCCCCACTGTTTCAACCAGGCGGCCGTTCGTGGGGCCCTGGTCGGAGCAAGTTGGAGTTCTCCGGCGAGCCGCACCAGGTCGGCCGCCAGGTCAATGTCGTAGAAGGGATCGGTAAAGCCCACGGAAAGCTGCAGGGTGCGAGCGCGTGCCAGTAGGGCATCGAGGGCGCTCCTAGTGCCCATCCCATCGGCTTCGAACAGCGCTGGATGGTTTGCCGTGGCTCCCACGAGATAATAGCCTCCGTCGTGTGTCGGTCCGACGATCACATCGTGCCTGATCAGCGATTCGAAAGCATTCTCGAGAACCGAAGCCGGCAGATGCGGGCTGTCGCTGTTGAAAGCAACGACGCGTTGCCGGCTGAACGCTGCGAAGCGTGCGAACGCCGAGGTAAGACCTGCCGCAAGGCCCTCGCCTGTTTGCGCCACCACGCGGATCCCGTCTCCTACTAAGCAAGCCAGTTCGTCCACATCCGGCTCCGGGCACATGATGGCAATTTCTACATCACCTAATGACCGCGCCAACGTCACCGTGTCGTCAAGAAGACACCGATAAAAAGCCGTGACGGCCTCGACGGGAAGGCTCAGAGTCAAGCGAGTCTTGACCCTTCCCGGCCGCGGGGCTTTCGCCATGATGACCAGTGTGCGATCCAACTTGCTCGAGTGCGCAACGGTCTGGCTGGAAGATTCCATGGGAGATCTAGGTCTCACAACGGCCGCGGCGTACCGGCCTTTGGATGCCGAAAATAATAGCGTGCTATCAAGCTAAGAATGAACCACCCAGCTCCAATCGTGCCTTTCAGCGTACCGCTGATCTTGGATGTTCCGATGCGCGGATAATAACTGACCGGCACTTCAACGATGCGGAATCCCTGTACTGCCCCCTTTAAGATCATCTCTACAGCCCAGCCGTACGTGGTCTCTTCCAGCGCGAGCTGACGGAGGACATCTGCGCGTCCGGCGCGGAACGGTCCAAGGTCTGTAATCCGTACACCGTACAGACGTGTAATCAGGAAAGCCGCGAGGCGGTTACCAAACGCGGCATGCCAAGGCAAAGCTCCAGGAACGTCTTGTTTTCCAAGGCGTGAACCCAGCGTGATATCGGCACGACCGTCAAGGATCGGAGCCAGTAGAATCGGCAGCTCCGCAGGTCGATCGCTGTAATCGCCGTCGAGGAACACAAGAATGTCAGGACTACTTACACCAGCCAGCCCGGTCAAACAAGCGCGACCGTATCCGCGGCGAGGTTCGTGGAGGATGCGGGCTCCCATCTTTGAGGCGATCTCGGGAGTACCGTCGTCCGAATTGCTATCTACAACCAAGACTTCAGTAACAAGATCGGTCGGGAGATCAGCCAGGACGCGGCCGATCGACTGAGCTTCGTTATGCGTAGGAATGACGACGGACACTCGCACCTGATTTGGCTCAATCACCACCAAGGGGAGGAAGGCCAGCGCTGCGCTAGCCAAGCGTCGACGCCCCACCTTCGTCCGGATCGTCCCACCGCGAGCGCCAGCGATGCCAGCACCGGGACCAGCAGTTCCCAAATCCACGCCGTGCCCCACTCAGACATCCAAAGACTGCCCAAGTAAAGAAACGCTATAAAAGCGACCGGGCGCGTCAGCAGACCAACGATCAGCAGGATCCCGAGAGAAATCTCGGTCATCGCCTGCATAGGAGCCGCCATCGCGGCGTGACTCGCCATAAAACCCATCACTGCCTTCCACGCGGCTGGGGAGTGACTATGCTGAATGTAATAGGTGATCAGGCCTGCGTAGCCGGCTGGAGTGTAGAGGCCCTTTCCCAAATTCTCGAAGAAGACCCACACAAACATCGCGCCAATCGTCAGCCGGACCAATGCTAGCCCGTTTGCGGCGGAAAGTGGTTCAGCCGCGTTTTGCAACGGTGTAGGTTTCGTTGTCATCGTGAACCTCCTACCCAAAGGATGCTGTATCTAGTTCGCGACCGGAGAAGTGGGACCCGCCATCTTAAGCTGTTCTCCCTGTTCTGGCTAGCGGATGCACAAAGATCAACAAAGTTGCAGCAGGAAACGGGGTTGTGCCAAGACGAGGGGGTAAAGGCCGCTTGTCTTCACCGCTGAGGGGTTTGCGGGTGGCGCCGTCACTCTCGACCGTACGTCTTCAGTGGGTAAATACCGATGGCTCCTGTTGGGAGCGCTACTTCAGATAAGCCCGCACCAGGCCGATCAAGTCCTCGCCTAACTCCTCGGGCGAGTCCATCTCATGATCAGGAGTCATCATGTGCAGGCGGATATGGTCCTCAAGGACTTCCGCCATGAGGCCATTAACCCCGCCACGAATGGCTGCCAGCAGCATGAGGATGTCAGCGCATTCATCCCCAGCCTCTAACGCGCGCTCTACGGCCGCGAACTGGCCACGAATCCGCTTGATCCGGAATAAGAGCTTCTGTTTTTCTTTGGAGATTCCGGGGATTTTATCCGTCATTTCTGCTTTTCCTCTTTTCAATACCCTACGGGGGTATGATATGAAATTCTTGGCGGCAAATCCATAACCGCCCTCAAGAATCACCCAATCGCAAGACAGTTTCCGCCATCGTCGCTTCTACGCTGCGTTTCCTCGCCACTAACCCACAATCCAAAAGCTATTGAAGGCGGCTCGTTACTATCTGTCTTATGCCTCAAAAGTGCGCAAGAGTCCCGATTCCGGCGTGCGGCGGAGTTCCCCATCAGCACACTTCCTCGGAGTCGGTGATATCGTAACAACTGTGCATTTTGTGAAACGGGACTCCAGCAAAGAAACGTCGCAACCTAACTTCCGGAGTTGGGTGAATAGCGCTGGACGCTTGCTCTGGCTAATCTTATGGGTGCTGCCCTGCAGCTTCCCACCACCTGCTCTGGCTCAGTCTCAGCAGCCCACCACCGTCCAGGGAACTGGCGGTACACCGGACGCACTTGGGAAGCCCGCTTCAGGCGGCGCGACGGGCGATCAGCAACTGCCAGCGAGCATTAGTGGAACGATTATCGATCAAACGGGAGCCGTTAGCCGGGGAGCCCATGTGCGGCTTATGCGCGAAGACCAATCCCCCAAGCAAGAGGCGGTGTCAGGCGAAAATGGGCAATTCTCCTTCGCCAATCTCCCTCCCGGACCTTTTCAGCTGACCATTAATTCGGCAGGCTTCGCCACCCATTCGATATCCGGAATCCTACACCCGGGAGAAGCTTACCTTGCCCCGCCAATCATGCTGACTCTGGCCACAGCCGTCACGGACGTGCAGGTAGGAGTTCCGCAGGCCGAACTGGCGGAGATGCAGCTCAAAGAGCAAGAGAAACAACGGGTGATCGGATTCATTCCAAATTTCTATGTCAGCTACCTGCCCGATGCAGCTCCGCTCGCACCAAAGCAGAAGTTCGAGCTTGCCTGGAAGACAATGATTGATCCAATCACCTTTCTTAGCGTTGGCGTCCTTGCGGGAATTGAGCAGGCGTCGGACGATTTCGGGGGATACGGGCAAGGGGCACAAGGTTATGCGAAACGCTACGGTGCAGGCTACGCTGACGCTTTTGCAGGTACGTTCGTCGGGGGCGCTATCTTGCCGACTCTCCTGAAACAAGATCCACGTTACTTCTACAAGGGGACCGGTAGTATTCGATCGCGAACCCTGTACGCGCTTGCCACCGCTTTGATTTGCAAGGGCGACAATAAGCGTTGGCAGCCGAACTACTCGTCGATTCTCGGGAGTTTCGCGAGCGGCGGTATTTCCTATCTTTATTACCCGGCAGCCGACCGGGGCGCGGAATTGCTTGTGCAAAACTCGTTACTCAGCATCGCTGAAAATGGAATTGCCGGCGTCTTTCAGGAATTTGTGGTCCGGAAATTCACCCCGCACCTTCCCAAGCGTCCTCCAGCCCAGCCTTGAAGCCATTGGACAAAGACGCCGTAATACGAACACCTCTATGAGGCGACTGGCTACTATGAGGCGACTGGCTACGTCACGGGCACCAAGAAGAGCCTCTGCGCGACGTTTCAGCGAGCTAAGAGCGAATCGCCGGATCCAAGGCACTGTCTGTAAACGGTGGGAGACCTAAATACACAGCGACCCCGGGTTCGGTCTCACAATCGAGCAGCAGTTATGATTTGAAAGCCCTATCAGAGCGCCCTAAGCGTGTTCTTGTTCTGTTTTCCGGGTATCGCGAACGAAATAGGAGTCAACTGCGGCCAGCAACGCCTCCCGATCTAGGCACGGCTGGGCCTGCTTGTAACGAGCCTTCCAACAGATTTGGTTCACCAGGTCTCGGGGATGGCAGGCCCGCAGAGGTTCCTTCAGCTCTCTCCGGATGACATTGATCAACTCGTCGATGACTTCCGGTTCACACTGAAGGTTGCAGGTGCCGCAAACCGCACGGAAGATTGCTTGGAATTGCTGTTCAGAAACAGCGCCCACTTTGATCTTGGTCTGAATTCGTCGCAAGAATGCCTCGTCGGCCAGCGTGGCAGGATCCAAATTGGTCGCAAATACAACGCACGGCTCGAACGGAATCTCGACCTTTTTTCCTCCTGCTAAACTGAGGAAGTCGATTCTGCGATCCAGGGGAACGACCCAGCGGTTTAGCAATTCCTCTGGGCGCAGTCGCTGACGTCCAAAGTCATCAATGATCAGGACGCCGTTGTTGGCCTTCATCTGCACCGGAGCCGTATAGAATTTCGTTACTGGGTTGAACTGCAGCTCCAACATTTCAAAGGTCAACTCCCCGCCGACCAAGACCGTCGGGCGCTGGCAGAGTACCCAGCGTGCATCGCCACTTTGCGCCGAGGGGTCATTGATCCTTACGTGAACGTGAGGATCAAAGACGCAAATCACTTGACTGTCCACTTCCACCGCGTACGGAATCCACACGTGATCGACCGAGAGCACCTGCGCTAGCGCTATCGCAATCGTGGTTTTTCCCGTGCCACTTGGTCCGTACAAGAAAATTGAGGTGCCCGAATTCAGAGCCGTCCCGATTTTTTCTAGAATTTCGTCGTCGAGAACCAGATGGGCAAAGGCACGCTCGACCGCAGGCGGATGTACATCCACATGGTGGACGCTTTGGTCGTGAACCTGTTTCTTGTAATCGTCTAAAGAGACCGGCGCCGGGCCAGTATACGGGTTCACCATCAACAGTTCAGCCGCCCGGGTCCTGCCTCGCGCGGTCATGGCGATCTGAGGAATGTTCCCCGTCATTCCCGTGACTTCGCATAGCTGCTCAGCACGTATCCTGCGAAGCAGTTCGTTCACTACCGAGAAGGGGAGTTTGGTTTGCGCCACCAATTCGCGCAGTGACAAAGGGCCGGAAGTATAGATGATCTTTAGCGCCAGATCTTCGAGGATGCCTTGGCGCACTCCAACTTCTGCAAGTGATTCCGGAACGTGGAGGGGCCCAAGCCAGGACGCACTTTGGGCGTACGGATCATTCTCGAGCGACGCCCTTGCGGTAACGGATCCGCTGGATTGCATGGATCCGCGCCGAATCCCACTTCTGACTCCGGACGAAGAATCCGCGCGTGTGGCAACGGATCCGGAAGTGTGCAGAGGGCTTCTGACTCCAGAGGAAGAATCCGCGCGTACAGCAACGGATCCGGAAGTATGCAGGGGGCTTCTGACTCCAGAGGAAGGATCTGCGCGAGCGGCAACAGATCCGGAAGTGTTAAGGGGTCCGCGACGGATTTCGCTTTGGAACGGAGCGTGATCATCCATATGTGCCTCCTGCAAAACCACTCGTTACCGACAAGCCTATCGACTGGGAGCGTTCGCCCAGCTATTCAGTCCCCTGCAGTTCCTGGATCGCATGCGCCAGCTCTTCTATGCTGCGCAAGAATGGCTCCCAGCGCGGGTCCGAGCGGAACGGATCAAGCGCGGGATTCACCGCAGCCGGTGCGAGGACTGCAAAACCAACGTCTCGAGCTCGCTCGAGTTCCGCAAAACCTCTATCCAGCTCACCCAGCGCCCCGTAGATGGTAGCGGCAAAATAGGCGCCATCCGCCACTGCCGCGCAATCCACCTGGGCGAGAATGCTCACTGCTTGTTCGCGCTCCCCGGCGAGAGCGTCGATGTAGGCCAGCAACAGCTCCCATACAGGGTCGCGATCCCTATTCAGGAGCTCGCTGAGCTGGGCCCTGGCTTCGGAAAATCGGCCCACGCGGGCAACAACAATCCCCCGCACCGCCCCTGCCATTACGAAGTCCGGATGGATCTCCAAGGTACGTTGGAGCTGCGCGTCTGCTTCGTCCCAGCGCCGTTGGTAGTAGAGAAGCAGTCCATAGCAGTAATTGATTGGCGCCATCAGTGGATCGATTGCGCAGCCTTCCCTGGCCTGTTCGATTGCTTCGTCGAGCCGGCCACAGGCGGCCAGCGTCTGTGCACAGGCATAGCGCGCAATAGCGGAGTCGGGGTTCAACTCCAGGGCTCTTTCTCCCTGCCACAGTGCCTCGGCGAGGTTGAAATCACTGAATACTTCAGTGAGACATAAGGCTGCATGCGCTTCCGAGAGCGCCTCATCCAATTCAATCGCTCTGCGGGCACATGCTTTAGCTTCGCCAAACGCCTGCGCCGTATCGACTCTACCCACGACCGTCAGCATCGTGTGCGCAATCGCCATGCACGCATAAGCCGGAGCGTACCGCGGATCGGCGTCGATGGCCTGTCGGTATAGTTCGATACCACGCTGCAATCCGTCCGGAGTCCACTGTATCGCCTGATCGTTCCCACGCAGAAACAGTTCATCCGCTTCATTGCGTACGGGCGTTGGTGAGGATTTAGCCGTAGCCTTCTTGCTGCCGACCGATGACGGGGCCCGCAGCCTTTCTGCCACGCGTCGGCCGATTTCCTCCTGGACATCCAATACTTCGCTTGCGGTGCAACTAAACTCCGAGCCCCACAGTTGGGTGTCCTTGGCCACGTCGATCATTTCCGCTCGAATGGATAGCAAATCGCTGCGCAGAGTGATGCGGCCGCTCAGAACAGCGCGAACTTCAAGTTCTCGCGCCACCAAGCGCAGGTCATCCGCATGATCTCGGTGACGAAAGGCTTTTCTGCGAGGTACAACACGGAGCTTTGGAAGATTAGAAAGCTCGTCGATCAATCCTTCAGCGATCGCATCACCCAAGTAGTCCAGTTCCGGATTGCGCGTCTCATTGGCGAATGGAAGAACCGCCAACGAATCGACGATCTTTCCCACTCTGCGTACCGTTGGGGAAATTGCTCGGGCCGGCTTGATGGAAACTCCACCTCCATGTAGGCGGTGCAGGTCCGCTACAACATCCGAGGCACTCTGGTAGCGAAGCCGGCAGTCCTTCTCCAACAACTTGGTGACAACGTTGGCAAAAGCATCTGGGAGACTGGTGTTGTGGCGAGAAAGCGGAACAGGTTCGCGATTTAGAATCGCATCGAAGATAAGCGCTGTGGTGCCGCCGGGGAACGGCAACTCTCCTGCTGCCGCCTCATACAACACCACGCCCAGCGAGAACAGATCGCTACGCACGTCCAACTTCTGGCCGCGCGCCTGCTCCGGCGACATATACGCGATGGTACCGACGGTTTGTCCCGGACTGGTCAACAACTCGGCTTTGCCGCCAGGCGCTGCGGTGATGCCCGCTGCTGTGGCGACAAGCTTAGGCGTTTCCAGCTTCGCCAAACCAAAATCCAAGACTTTCGCCTCGCCGCGGCTAGTCAGAAACACGTTTGCCGGCTTGATATCGCGATGAATAATGCCTTTCTTGTGCGCCGAGTCGAGGGCATCGGCGACCTGAACGCCAATACGGTGCAGTTCTTCCGCCGGGATCGGGCCTTCTCCAATCCGCTCCCGTAGCGTCTGGCCTTCCAGTAGTTCCATCGTGATGAAGTGATGCCCGTCGGCTTGATCAACTTCGTGGATCGTGCAGATATTCGGATGGTTCAGGGAGGACGCAGATCGCGCCTCGCGCACCAGGCGTTCCACCATCTGAGGATCACCAGCAACTTCAGGGGGCAGACATTTGAGCGCCACCTCGCGCCCCAGGCGCGTGTCTTCGGCCCTGTACACAACGCCCATGCCGCCGGAGCCCAGCCTGTCAAGCACCCGATAGTGGGAAATTGTTGTTCCGAGCATCAAAGTGGCAAATCGCGCAGTAAAGTGTCGCGACTATATCACTGGTTGAACTGAGAATGACATGGGGCAGGAGTGTCCCCTTCCCGGCACAATAATGGCGCGCAAACGTCGCACGGTGGTGACGTTTCTTAGTGGGAAAGAAACTAGTGACAATTCTCCTGCAGGTTCATCATGCGTTTCCACCTATCGGAAAACCGTCTGCTTCGGCTGCATACTGAATTTGATTGCTTCGGCAGAGTCAATCGAGATCGAGTCCGGTTGTTGCGAAACCCAATCCAGCGGTGCCACCCACAAGCGAAGGTGAGCGATTGCCGGATGTGAACCTGTGCGCCAGCGACTTCCGTCTTCGTCGAAGTAGTGGCCAAGGTCGGCCGCGGTCCAGGGATAGAACCACACTTCCGATGAACGGTTTGGCTCTAGCACGAAGGACTGCATGTTCTGGCTGCCATCGCTTCGAGTAATTACCAGGGTCAGGCGTTCCGGCTTACGCAACTTCCACCAGGGGCGATAGCGCACGGTCATGCGCAGTCTCAGGAAATCGGCTCCCTCGTCGGGCCAGGATGCTTCCCCGAGATCCAGGAGGGTGATGCGTTCGCGCACCTTATATGTTTCAGACTTGATCCCGAGGGGCTGTGGCTGCATCGAAATTCGCCCCAGTCGCGAGTCGTCCTGTTTCAACGCAACAACTCCGGGAGTAAGCTGTTGCTCCGACCGATAGCGTTGAAAGATCCAGAGCCAGATCTCAGGGCTGCGCGTAAAGTTGGGAACGTTGTCGACTGGCAGGCTGAGGTCGCGCTCGGCCACGTAAACACGAGTTGCCATGCCGTCAGGGAAATACAGACCAGCCGGGGCTGCGGCTTTTTCCATTCCGGCAATGTCGAGCTGTGTTAAATACGGCCCCGCCGCGATGAGCGATTGCAGCACTCCACCTGCCACGTTCCGGCCCGAAGCGATGCCGAAGAGGTATTGGTACGGGAAGATGACCACAGAACCTTGCGGCCCGGTATGCTGTTGAAGATAGCTGACATTGGTTTGTAATATGTCGGCGTACGCGGCCGGATAACAGACGCCGTCGAATTGGCTGAACCCCATCGGACAGTCCGTCAGCGGCGTCCGCATTCGAGCCAAACGCTCACGGATGTTCTCCAGGCGAAATACCGGAGCGGGCTGCGCTAAGGACACCGAACAGATGATGGCGGCTAAAGCTGCAATCGCAGAAAACGCGCGCGACGGGAAGGAGAGTAGCACCGCACCCGTGAAGGACACCATGGGGAATATGGCAAAGGCGATGTGCGCAGGATCGCAGCGGATCAGTCCACTCTGCATGGCGAACACAGCAAACACAAATGCGCTGAGGAGGAAGCCCATACGGGAAACAATCGAGGCTCTCCGATCGCCGGGTACGACGAGGCGCAGGAGAAAGACCACTCCTGCCGCAAGTAAGGCGACGAATAAGCGGATTGTGCCTTGCACTGACAGCTGTACCGGTTCGTTCCAACGGTAGACGGCGACGAGCGCCAGAGAACTCTTCCAGAAACGGAAATTGAACACGCCGGCCATGATGGCATTAATACTAAGAACGAGCACTACCGCGAGCAAAGTAAAGTCGAGCAAGGCGAAAGCATAGCGGCGAAACGCATTAGATTCGTGGCGGCTCTCTAGGGCGACTCCCGCGAGCGAAATCAAGAAACCAGCGATCGCATACATGCCAGTGTCGGCTGAGTATAGAAAACCTACGGCACACAGCAACGCGGCGCCGAATCCTAGCACCACGGGGCGGATCCGCTCTTCTCGAAGGGCGTACCATCCCCGCAGAAACAGGGTGAAAAGAAAGATGTCGAAGGCGGTCCTTCCGTCCCACGGTGCCCAGAACACGCACAGCAATATCAGCAAGAGAATGCGCTTCCACGCTGGCTGCTCCGGAAGCAGCAGACGCAGCGTCAGGTAGACAAAGAGAAACGTGCACCACAGCAGTAGCGTGTCGAAACCGTCGACAGAGGCCATCGAGACGCCAATCCAGCGTGAAGGTTCGCTGCACAGCCACTGAAACAATGGACCGTATGGAAAAGCGACGTCACGGCCGAACCACAGGCCATGCGAAGCTTTGAACGGCGTGTCCAGTATCCAGTGATCGTCGAACTTGCCGGGGTCAGGTACAACGAGCAGAGAGCGCGGCGAAAGCCAAGTGGCTGGCAGCGAAGCGAGGGTCAGCAGCAATATCGCAACCGCGTCCCAAAACGGCAACCTTGGGGATGAAGTATCTGTTAACCGGAAGTTTATGATTGATCTCGAAAACGGCACCATAGTAGATTTGCCCGTTTACGATA
>Ga0210398_10005027_pt1 | contig 12323 bp, 11 predicted proteins | sample IncBWC4OmetaG_FD_161047 | JGI IMG/M metagenome (GOLD analysis project Ga0210398, IMG submission 161047) | Forest soil microbial communities from Barre Woods Harvard Forest LTER site, Petersham, Massachusetts, United States - Inc-BW-C-4-O | ecosystem: Environmental > Terrestrial > Soil >... | reverse complement strand
GGTGTCGACCACCAGCGTGTCGCCATCCCATTTGCCGATAGAATCGCCGTTGTAGGTGGGGCCGACGTCATCCCTGTGGCCGCGATTCAGGTGAATCTGGCGCAGCTGGTTTCCGGCTTCGATATAAATCAGCACCATATCCGGCACCTGGAAGAATTGCATCGGCAGCGGCACTGCCATGATGCGGGGAATCCCCTCCGGCAGGCACGCCAGGTTGGGATCATTCACCAGAGTATCGGCCTTCTTAAACTGTGCTTCGCCCCAGGGCGTGAGTGGCGGCGTCGTTCCCTTTGGAAAAAGGGCCGGGTGGAATTGGTCGATGATCCAAACGCCGGTAATGTCCGGCGCGGCCGGCGATTTCGCCGGCTTGGCCGTCTGCGCAAACATGGCGGGCAGGAAGATCAGAACCGCCGCGCCGGCCGTCGCCCAAGCTTTTGGCCAATTTCGTCGCATGAATCTCCTTCGTGAAGCAGGACGCGCGAGTGGTCTACCGGACTTGCGCTGTAAGTTCCTGGCCGCTCGCAAATACGATCTTTTCGAGACGCATAACCGACCGGCCGTCCTTGGCGCGATTGCCGTACATGGTAATTTCATCGCCGGCCTTCACGGTATCGCGCTTCCAATTCACGCGCGCGAGCATGCCCAGGCTGGCCAGCTCGCCAGTCCAGTCGACGCTGTTGCCCTTGTCGTCTTTGGCCTGGATGTAGATGTACGCGTGAGGATTGCTCCATTCGAACTTCGTCACCGTGCCCTTGATGGACGACACGTTGGCCATGTCGTATTCCGCGGTCGAATGGTGCGCGAAGAGCGGGGCCGCCAGCAGGACCATTCCAGTCGTGAGGGCGAAAAGGAAAAGGAGCCGCCTGATGTTCACTGTGAATCCTCCAAGAACGAGGGAAGTCCCGGTCGCACGGTTGTGTACCGGGAAGATATGACACGAGTCTGTCTGTGTCAACTTCATTGGTTAAGCAAGCATTTAAACTCGGCTCCGCCGCGACGACGCTGACCGTACCTGTTCCGCCCCGAAAGTTGTGGCAACGCTCAGGTTTCCGCGCTGAAAGCGCGGAGGATGCTAGCCCGGGGCAGCGCCCCGGGTAATATGTCCAAAGGTAAGCGCCCGCCCTGAAAGGGCGGAAGGGCCCTGCGCCCTTTCAGGGCGCACCGCGCACATTAGGCATTGAGTCCCAGGGCGCTGCCCTGGGCTTGCTTCCTGCGGCGCTTTCAGCGCCGCAGGCGGATGGCAAACTGCCGCGTGTCAATTTTGACTGATTTTAAGCGGCAGGTAAGCCTTGTCGAATTGGCGCACCACCTGTCGGTCGCAAGGCTTGTTTTGGGCGGGGCACAACGCCATAATGGAGCGAGCCGCCATGATCGTAAAGAGCCTACGCATTGCCGCGTTGTGCGCCGCCGCATTGGCTTTCTTAATCGCGGTGCGCGCCGCCGTGCGGCGACCCTCGCTTACCGCTCCCGCCGCCTCCGCTACCGCCGGAGCCACGGACGCCAAGGCGCCCGTGATTCGCTTCGTGAAGGATCCGGAACCGGCGCCGGCCCTCGAGGCCAAGGATCTGCTCGGAAACACGGTCAACAAGACCAACTGGGGCGGCAAGGTTGTCCTCGTGAACTTCTGGGCGACCTGGTGCCCGCCGTGCCGCGAAGAGATTCCCGAGCTGATCGAGCTCAAAAAAGAATACAAGGGCCAGCTGCAAATCGTCGGCATTTCGGAAGACGACGACCCGCCGGAGAAGGTTTTGAAATTCGCGCAGAAGCAGGGAATGGACTACCCGATCGTCATGGCCACGCCCGAGTTGATCGAATCGTACGGCGGAGTCCCCGCGCTGCCGACTTCGTTTTTGATCGACACCCAGGGCCGCGTGGTGACCAAGCACATGGGGCTGTACCCCATCGAGGCGTACGACCAGGAAATCCGCGCTCTCCTGGGCATGCCCGTCGAGGCCCGTGTGGAGAGGTTCGTCGATACCGGGCAGTTGTTTCTCAAGAATGCTGCCAACGCCACGGAATTGCCGGGCGTCAGCTTCAAGGGCCTGACGCCGGAGCAGAGAAAGGCCGCGCTGCGCCGGCTGAATTCGGAGAATTGCACCTGCAACTGCAACCTGACGCTTTCCGAATGCAGGGTCAACGACGGTGAGTGCCCGTACAGCGCCAAGCTGGCGGCGCAGGTGGTGAAGGAAGTTGTCAGTGGAACGAAGCCGCCGGCGCGCACGCCCGCCCTGAAGGGGACGAGCGCGACAGCGCCGTGAGTAGGACAGGCTTTGAGCCTGTCGGGTTCTGCCAATTCGCCCAGGCCGCTCGCTGAGAGCCAAGATCAAATGGAAACCGACAGGCTATAAGCCTGTCCTACAAGGGGGGCCACATGTTTTCAAGGGCCGCGAGCTGCAATTCGACTAGCGACGTGGTGTCGCTTCCGGACCCTGCAGTGGACAATCCGCTCGCCGCAGCTAAAGGCCAGGAAACGGCCGTGATCGCCGGCGGCTGCTTCTGGGGCATCCAGGCGGTTTTTCAGCGGCTGAGGGGCGTGCCGCGCGCCACGTCCGGCTATTCCGGCGGAGCGGCCAACACGGCCACGTACGAAAAAGTCTGCTCCGGGCGCACTGGGCACGCCGAATCGGTCGAGATTGTTTTCGATCCCTCGCAGATCAGCTATGGCCAGATCTTGAAGGTGTTCTTCTCCGTGGCGCACGATCCGACGCAGCTCAACCAGCAAGGGCCGGACCACGGCTCGCAATACCGCTCCGCGATTTTCTACACCACCGAAGACCAGAAGCGGGTCGGCGAAGCGTACGTGAAACAACTGGACGCGGCGCACGTGTTCCGCCAGCCCATCGTCACGCAGATCGCTCCTCTCGACGCGTTCTACGCCGCGGAGGATTATCACCAGGGCTACATGGATCTCCATCCGGAGAATATGTACGTGGTGACGCACGATTATCCCAAAGTAGAAAATCTGCGCAAGCATTACCCGGCGCTGTTTGTGGAGAAGAAGTAGAGGAAGTTGATGAGGTTGAGTAAGCAACCTTCACCCCGCCTTGCGGTAGCGCTGGCATCCTGCCGACAATCAGACTCGACCAAGCAAAAGTAAGCGTGCCGGCCCCTCTTTTATCGGGGCAAGCGAGAGGCCGTCGCTACGACGCTGTGGATTTCGTCGCAGTTTGCGGCTTCCATTTGATGCTGCAGCCGACGCTGGGCTTTTGCGCGGCGGGCAGGGCGCGGCCGGCGAGCACCGCGTCGAGGGCGGCGCGAAGGTCGCTGCCGGTGACCGGCAGGCTGTTCTTCGGACGGCTATCGTCGAACTGCCCGCGATAGACGAGGCGCCGGTCGCGGTCAAACAGGAAAAAGTCCGGCGTGCACGCGGCCCGGTAGACTTTGGCCACCGACTGGCTTTCGTCATACAAGTATGGAAACGTGTAGCCCGCGCTGCGAATTTCTTCCGCCATTTTTTCCGGCCGGTCGTCGGGATAGTTTTCCGCGTCGTTGGAATTGATTCCCACAATGGCCACGCCCTTCGGCTGGTATTCCTTCGCCAGGTTCGTAAAAGTGGCCTGAACGTGCTTCACGTAAGGGCAATGATTGCACATGAAAACGACGAGCAGGGCCGGAGCGCCGGCAAAATCCGCGGAAGAAAACATTTTGCCGCTCGGGTCCGGGAGGCGAAACTCCGGCGCCGTCGTTCCCAGGGGCAGCATCGTCGATTGGTCGGACATGGATCCTCCAGTGAGTTCGCTAGAAAATTAGCACAAGTCGCGAAGAACGTGAATCGCATCAAGGGTGGCGGTCATGGGGCGGTCACTTCAATTGGTCGAGATTGAATACGGTCTCAACGGACTTTTCGCCGGGCAGCAAGGCTTTGACTGTAACTGTACCGGGGCCGAATTGTCTGCGATCGAAGCGCAACAGGATTTCGCGGGTGTAGGCGTCGCAGGGCTGCGGGGTGGTGTAGATCCCCAGCGGATCGAATGGGTTGCACAAAACGGTGCTAGCCGTATCCTTGGGCTCGATCGGGCTTCCCTGGGAGACGACCACCTGGTAGCTCTCGGCCTTCGGAATAGGGCCGGCGAATCCAATCTTGAGCGATACCACCACGCGCACGAACACCGCCCCGGCGCTCGCCCGGTAGTCTTCCGCAGCTTTGAATTTGTTGTATTGCGCCGAGCGCATGCTCTTCAAGACGATCTGTTCATACGGGGTTTGAAACTCGACGGACTTCACGTACACAATCGGATTATCCGAGGGGTACGCAAAATCGTGTCCATACTGTTTGAGGAAGCTCGCAAGCTCCTCGCGGTCGCCGCTTTGCCCTAACGAGTAGGCTTCCTCAATTTCCTCGGGCCGCAGTGGATAGTGGAAAGCAAACGCGCCGATCGGAAGAAGAATCGCGAGGTAAGCCAGCACTGCAGCCCAGCGACAAAAACGGGGAGGGAGTCCCTGGGACATATGTCACCGCTTCCATTTTACAACAAATCGCAGTTTGACGAATGAGAGTGAGGAACGCCAACTCACCGATGCCGTGGAAATAAAAATGGCCCGGGGGAGTGTTTCTCCTCCGGGCCAAAGTGGTTCGGAACCAGTTAGTTCGCGAGCGGATCCGGGCGCATCTGGAACTTGACGGCCTTGCTGGTGGTTCCTTTGCCGCCTTCGATGTGCCAGGGTGCGCGCGTGGCGTAGGTGGACCACACCCCGCGTCCCTTCCAGCCGGCCTTCGGATCGTCGATGCGTCCGTCCATGCTCTTGGCGAAGAAGCCCATCGGATAGGGGACGCGCATAACGGTCCACTTTCCGGTCTTGGGATCGAGCGCTTCGAGCGCGTCGTTGTCGTTGGCCGTGGCGATCGGAGTGTCCTTGCCCAGGCCCAGCGTGTCGAATTGATCGACCCAGTTGTAGTAGTTGGTGTCCGCACTTCCGTAGCCGCTCACGCCTTCAAAGCTCGGGCCGGGCGCGCGGTAGAGTGTCCAGCCTTCGGGGCAGTGCTGGCCGGTGGCGGTGGGGCCGTTGAGCGGGCCCTTGCACTTGCGGCGGTCAAAGCTGGCAAAGTGGCCGCTCGCGAGAACCGTCCAGATCACGCCTTCGCGAGTGATGTCCATGCCGCGCGGCGAGAAGCCCTGCACGGGCGCCTTGGGATTGTTCCACGGTACTTCGTAAATTTCCGCGAGCGAAGTGCGCGCCGGATCGGAGCCGGGAACCAGGCGCACGAGCGCGCCGGGGAAGCCGAGCACCGTGCCCCAGATGGAGCCGTCAGCCGGGCTCGGGCTTACTCCGTAGAAGCCCACCTTGATGCGCATGTCCTTGTTGGGATCCATGGGCTGGCCGGGCTCGGTGTACTCATCGCGCTTGCCGTTGCCGTTGGTGTCGAGGACGAAGGGCGTCCAGCCGGAGGATTTTTCGGCGTCGTGCGTTTGGTCAAACATTTTGGTGTTCAGCCATCCGACGTTGTCGCCGCCAGGATTGCTGAACCACAGCGTGCTGTTGGCGTCTTCGGCGAACATCAGGTGCTGCGTGCTGGTGCACAGATCGACGAGGGTCCACTTGCCGGTTTTCGGATCGTAGACGTTGGTCTGGCGTGAGCTGTTGTTCAGCGGCAGAACCACGGCGGACTCATCGCTCGAGCCCTTCTTGCAGTAGGCCGGGTTGCCGCGGTCGCGCGTCGCCGCGGCGGTCCAAAGACGGCCCTGGGAGTCCATCATCAAGCTGTGCGCGGTGGCGTGCGAAACCGCGGCTTGCTCGTTGCCCCAGTAGGGCGAGGGCTCGAGCAGCTCTTCCGGCTCGGCCATCGGCGTGCCGGACGCGTAGGGAATAGCGATCTGTTTGAAGGAGTTCTTGTTCGGATCGAGCACGGTGATGAAGTCGGAGCTGTCTTCATGCACGCCGTACACCAGGCCGTTGGGATTGGAATTCACGTTGCGGCGGTCCACGGAGATTTCGTCGTGGAAATATTCCTTCGGTCCGGACCAGTCCCATTCCGTGATCACCACGTTGCGCTCGAGTCCCTCCGGGCGCGGGGGCTTGGTCGCGGGCAGATCGCCCTTCTTGATGCGATCGGTCCAGTCGGCGTATTCGGTGAGGAGGCGATTGCGGCCCATGCGCACGGACACGGCGTTCATCATCGGGCCGACCTGCGCGGACTTGATGCGGCGGTCCCAGGCGGCCAAGGTGGTGTCGAAAGCGCCGAGGCCCGGCTCGATTTCGCGGGTGGCCTTGTCGCCCAACTGGTGGCAGGCTTCGCAGCCGTCGGTCTTCACGTTCTCGACCCACATGCCCTGGTCGGTGATCTTTTCGGAGATGCCGTTGCCCTTGTCGCCGGTGCCGGGGAAATCGCTCTTCGGGGGGATATGCAACATCGAGTACCAATACGACGCGGGATAATATTTCGCGGCCTCGTGATCGTCTTTGGCGAGGACCGCCGTGAGATTCAGCATCTTGCCCGGCGCCGATTTCACTTTCGCGGAATCGACCAGGCCGTAGCCGCGCACCCAAACGTCATAGGTAGCTTTCGGCAATTCGGGAATGACGTAGCGGCCCTGATCGTCGGTGACCACGATCTTACGATACCCGGTGGGCAGATCATGCGTTTCCGCGATCACCCACACGCCCGCTTCCGGGCCCTTCGAGCTGGTGACCACGCCGCCGATATCGTCGGACACAATCTTGATTTCCGCGGCGGGTTTGCCGGCCGCGGCAGCGGTGCGGCTCGTATGCCCCAGCCCGAGCAGGGCGACCACGGCGGTTGCCAGGATCCCTAGACACCATGTTTTCTTATTCATGACGGCAGAACTCCTTCGGCGGCTGGGCCAAGGCCAGCAATCCACAGGCGAAGATGGGGAAGTGCTACCACAGAATGTTGAGAGCCGTGAGAAATCGTATGCCGGAGCGAAACTATTGTCAATCAGTGGTTTCTGAACGGTTTGCGGGCTTCTGGCGGGGACTAGCCGAGCAACTTGGCGGCGTAGGCGGGGGCCTTCCCGGCATCCTCATGCTTGCAGTAGACGTAGACATCGATGCCCTGGGCCAGCCAGTCGTCGAAGCGCTTTCTCCAGGCCGCCAGCTGCTTAGGCGTGTACTCCTCACGCCGCAGCCGCACATAGGTAAACGGCGCGGTAAGCACTTCCGGAGGAGTTTGCGTGTCGGTCTCGGCCAGGCAGAGCGCAACCTGCTGCTGCCGCAGGACCGCGTACGTTTCCTCGGTGTACCAGGAGGCGTGGCGCACCTCAAAGGCGAAGGAGAATGCCGGCGGGCGCAGGCTCAGGAATTCTTCGAGCAGCGCCTTGTCGAACTTGAAGGTCGGAGGAAGCTGAACGAGTATAGGACCCAGGTGGTCGCCGTCGCTCAGCACGCTGCACACTTCCAGAAAGCGTTTTAGTGTTGCCTCCGAGTTGCGCAGCCGCTGAATGTGGGTGATCTGCTGGTTGGCTTTCAGCGCAAAGCGGAATCCTTGCGGGACGCTTTTCGCCCACTGCGAAAGCACGCTCTCGGTCGGCATGCGGTAGAAGCTGTGGTTGATCTCGACGGTGTCCAGCTTGCTCGCGTAGTAGGAGAGCATCTCGCGGTCCGGCAGTTTCTCTGGATAGAAACTCCCCTTCCACTGTTTGTAGGAGTACCCGGAAGTCCCCACGCGAAGCTGGCCCTGGCGAGAAATTGCGCACCTCCTAGCGAAAGCATTTAACCACAATCGCGCGACCAAACGCACAGCATCCCTTCTTTCATACTGTTGGCGCACTGCGCCAAACGGCCCGGAAACGCGTCCGGTGGGCGTATAATGGCGAAATGGAAGTAAGGATCAAAGTTCCCGATAAGCTGGCGGCGGAGGCGCGCGCGCGGGGCATCTCGGTCGAGCTGTATGTGCAGGAAATCCTAGCCCGACAGACGATTGAAACAGCGGGGGATGGGCATCTTCAATCGGTTCGCGCCGCCATCGACCGAATTCTCGAGCTGCGCAAAGGGAACAAGCTCGCGGGGCTTCGCACCAAGGACCTCATCCATGAGGGCCACAAGTACTGATGGCGATTTTCGTCGCAGACGCCTCCGCGGCTTTGGCCTGGTGCTTCGAGGACGAAGCGGGCAGTCGGGCCGATGAGCTTTTGGAGCGCTGGCGCCAAGGTGATCGAATCGTCGTCCACGCCCACTGGCCAACCGAGATCCTAAACGGACTCCTGGTCCCTGCCCGTAGAAAGCGCATCAAGGAAAACCAGCCAGCGCTCTTTTGGGATGAGCTTGCGCGCTTGCCCGTTGAGGTGGAATCTCCGCTCACCACTATGCAGGCAAAAACAGTCCTGACCCTGAGCGAAAAGCACGGCCTGACGGTGTATGACGCGGCGTACTTGGAGCTCGCGCAGCGCCGCCAATTGCCTCTCGGGAGTCTGGATGCAGACCTCCGCAAGGCAGCGCAAATTGAGGGCGTTGCCCTCCTGTAGCCTGTTCGCTCCATCCTGAAAGCTAACTAGACGCAGAGCCTCTGCTACAATCGCGGCGAAATGGCCGACCGCGAGGCACTGCGATTTGCGGTAGAAGGCGCTGGCGAGGTGTCTGCGCTGCTGGACCGGCCGGCAAACGCTCGGCGGATTCTGGTGCTGGCTCACGGTGCGGGCGCCGGCATGAGCCATCCGTTCTTGGAGAAATTGACGGCTCGCTTCGCGGAACTCGGCACGGCAACCCTGCGCTACCAGTTCCCCTACATGGAACAGCGAAGGCGCATACCTGACAGACCTTCGCTCCTTACGGCCACCGTCGCGGCAGCAGTAAAAACGGCGTCGGAGTTGGCGCCGGGGATACCCTTATTCGCAGGTGGCAAGTCAATGGGAGGACGGATGACGTCGCAGGCCGCTGCCGAAGGACTGCTCGCTGGCGTGGCGGGGCTGATATTCTTTGGCTTTCCGCTGCATCCTCCGAACCGGCCAGGCACGAAGCGAGCCGATCACCTCGCTGACGTAAAACTGCCGATGCTCTTCCTGCAAGGCTCGCGGGACGCCTTTGCCGACTTGAAGTTGCTGCGCCCTATCTGCGCAAAGCTCGGCAAACTGGCCACGCTGCACGTCGTCCCGGACGCCGATCATTCTTTCCGCGTGCCCAAGAAGTCGGGAAAGAGCGAGGACCAAATATTGATGGAACTGGCGGAAACTGCGTCGCAGTGGGCCGATGAAGTTGAAGCGAAGAGATAACAATTCTCCATTTTGTCGTTCCGAGCGAAGCGAGGAATCCCTCTTCCTTCGACTTAAACCCCGGAGCGATTCCTCGCTTCGCTCGGAATGACAGCTTTCTCCGCGCTTTTCCCACAACCGCTCACGATTTCTTTTTCGGGTTTACGTGCGCATTAAGGAGTTCAACGGCGTGGTCGAGTCGTTGGCGCGATTTCCAGAAATCGCCCCAGAGATCGCCGCGCTTTTCGAGGCGTGAAAAAGTTGTCTTCAGATTCAAGCTTTCTGGTTTCACACCCAGGCGAAGCTCGTCCGCGGCAATCGGAGTAGAGACGGGCGCCTTGGGAAACGCCCGCACCACGTAGGGCGCGGCCAGGGGCCGGGCGTACGCGTTCTGGCTGACGTCGATCAGGATGCGGCCTGCGGGTCGCTTGGCGACCGAGCGCTCGTTAGTGATCAAGTTTCCGTGCTCCGTGCCCACGAGGCGCGCCACGATTTCCGCGAACGTGCGGACCTGGTCGTACGTATAGCCTCCCTCCGCAAGGGGCACGTAGATGTGGATGCCCGTGGCGCCCGAGGTCTTCAGAAAACTCTTTACTTCCAGTTCGTCGAGCTTCTCGCGCAGCGCGCGAGCGACCTTCACCACCACGCGAAAATCAGTCCCTTCCGATGGATCGAGGTCGAAGAAAAAATAGTCCGGATGCTCGAAGTCACCCACATGGCACGACCATGGATTGTGGTCGATGCAGCCTAGGCCGGTGAGAAAGAGCAGGGAAGCTTTGTCGTCCGCCAGGGCGTAGTGAATCTCTTCGCCGCGCTCTTCCGAAGGCACACGAACCGTCTTGAACCAGTCGGGCAAGCCCTCGCGCAAATCTTTTTGAAAGAATGATTGGCCCGTGATCCCGTCGGGGTAGCGCCGCAACACCAACGGCCGGTTGCGCAGAAACGGCAAGAGGTAGTCTGCTACGCGGTAGTAATACGCCAGCACGTCGCGCTTGGTGTAGCCCGAGTCCGGGAAATAGACCTTGTTCAGATTGCTCACGCGGAAGCGTTTGCCGTCCAGCTCGAAGACGACATTCTCCGCCCGGCCTTTTAAAAGCTCGGCCTCGATCTGCGCCTTCTTAGTTAGAACATTTCCAGTCACGGCGGGAGTATGCACTACTACCGGAGAGGCGGGGGAGGGAACCTCGTTTTCCCACTGGCACTCCTCGGCGCGAATGTCCTCGCGCAGCCCCAGATAAGCGGGGGCGCGCAGGCTGTGCTCGCGCGTCCAGCCGATAAAGCGCACGCGCGCTACAAGAATCGGCGAAGTCCAAAAGGCCTTTTCATTCGTCTTCGGCACCGCTTCGAATGGGCAACTCGCAGTCGCGTGCTCCTTCAGCTGGCGGGCGAGGGCTGCGCGCGTCTTGGCGTCAAAGCCGGTGCCCACGTGGCCGATGAACTGAAGCTTCTTCTCTTTATACAAGCCCAGCAACAGAGAGCCGAAGGGAAGACCGGTTTCCGGCGATTCGGTCCATCCGCCGATCACCGCATCGATGTTTCGCGTCGCCTTAATCTTGGCCCAGCTGGCGCTGCGCGCGCTCACGTAGGGGCTGTCGGCCTTCTTGGCGACGATTCCCTCGAGCTCGTTTTTCCTGGCGAGTTCGAACAGTTCCTCGCCCTGTTCTACTTGATGGTCCGAATAGCGAAAGCGCTCCGAGGTGCGCAGCAGCATCTGGAGAAGCTGTTTGCGCTCGATCAAAGGCGAGGCGCGCAGGTCGTAGCCGTCGCAGTAGAGGATGTCGAACAGGTAGTAGACGGCCGGCACGGAAGAAACCAGGCTCGCGGACGGCGCGTTCACGTGCATGCGCTCTTGCAGCTTCTCGAAGTCGCTGTGGCCGCGCGCGTCCAGGGCCACGATTTCGCCGTCCAGAATCGCCTTCCGCGCTCCAAGTGACTTGGGGAGCTCAGCCAACTCGGGATACCGCTTGGTGATGTCAGTTCCGGAGCGGGCGCGCAGGGTCAGCTTGCCATCTTCGATCCAGGCAATGGCCCGCACGCCGTCCCACTTCAGCTCGAATAGCCAGCCGGGATCCGAAAATGGCTTCTCGATGAGCGTGGGGAGCATGGGCTCCATGCGGGCAGGCATGGCGTGGCTCTCCGCTCCCTGAAGTTCTGCCGCGCGAATGGGAATCATCGAGCGCTTGGGTGGCGCTTCCTCGGCAATCTCCTCCAGCGTCCGGCCCGTCAGCGCCGAGCCGTCGTGCTCTTCGATATTCCAGGCGACATCGGCGAACGCGTCCTTGTGCTTCAGCATCAGCCATTCGTTGCCCTTCTCGCTGTTTTTCAGCTTCACCAGGGCAAAGCTGCCGCGCAGCTTCTCGCCGTTCAGGCTGAACTTGATTTCCCCGCGCTCGGCCTGCTGCTGCGCGTCGCCTTTGCCCTCCCGGCTGCCCTCCAGGCTAAACGTCCCGCGGTCCCAGACCATGACCGTGCCGGCGCCGTAGTTGCCCTGCGGAATGGTGCCTTCAAAGTCGGCGTAGTCCAGCGGGTGGTCTTCGGTCTGTACGGCCAGGCGCTTGTCAGCGGGATTCTGGGAAGGCCCCTTGGGCACCGCCCAGGACTTCAGCGTGCCGTTGATCGCCAGGCGAAAATCGTAATGGAGGCGGCGCGCGGCGTGTTTTTGCACCACGAAGGTGTTTTCGCGCGAGAGGTCCGGCCCGCCGCCCTGCGGTTCGGGCGTGCGGTCGAACTTACGCTTGCGGTTGTATTCGTCCAGGGTGGGCACCCGCGTATTCTACTACCGGGCTCCAGGAACATCCGCAACTGCTGCCAGGAAAAGCCTTTAGGGGCCGTTATTGGAAGTACAACGGGCTGTGGATTTTCTTGCTTCTGGCTTCCGTTCCTACTAACCTTATCCGCCTGTCCCTGTTCGTTCCACTCGCGGAGGGGTCGCCATGGCTACGACAGTTTGGAAGGGCTACATCACCTTCGGCTTGATTTCCATCCCGGTGCGCCTGTATGCCGCGGCGCGCGGCGAGCGAATCAGCTTCAACCAGCTGCACAGCGTGTGCCACTCGCGGCTCAAGCAGCCGCTGTTCTGCCCGGTCTGCAATCGCCAGGTGGAGAGGTCGGAAATCGTCAAGGGCTACGAATACGAAAAAGACCAGTACGTCCTATTCGACGACAAAGAACTCGACAAGA
>Ga0210398_10005026_pt1 | contig 12323 bp, 10 predicted proteins | sample IncBWC4OmetaG_FD_161047 | JGI IMG/M metagenome (GOLD analysis project Ga0210398, IMG submission 161047) | Forest soil microbial communities from Barre Woods Harvard Forest LTER site, Petersham, Massachusetts, United States - Inc-BW-C-4-O | ecosystem: Environmental > Terrestrial > Soil >... | reverse complement strand
GTAATGTCCCGTCACCGTCGAGTCCCCCGGACTGTCGTTGTTCCACGGCCCAAACGTCCCCTTCGCGCGAATATCGCCCTTCGGAATCGCATTCACCAGCGTCGCGTTATAGTTCCACGGTGCGTTCGGCCCCACGTCCCGCATCACGATATGGCTCAATTCAAAATCTTCCGGGTCCTTGTTCGGCTTCAAAGTCCCTATCACTAGCTTCGAATCATCGAACACAATCTCGTCGACCACAATTTTGATCTTGCCAATATGCCGTTGTCCCTTCGGCGCCTGCGCTCGCATCTCCCGTGGCGGAATATGGATCGCCATGCCCGTCACATGCACAGCACCTACATGCATCGGGTCCGCAAACAATCCCGCCCAGTCCGCATGAAACGAAAAATGTCCCAAAGCTATCAGCGGCTCCGTCGCCCCGGCCGCCACCACCTCGTCCTGCGGAAAGATCCGCAACCCGTTACCCGAGACCTCAAGCCCCTTCACCAGCGAAACGTCAAACCCATCCAGTTCCACACGACTATTGAAACGGTAGCTCAGCGTTTCGATCACACGGCCCTTCAAAATTGGCGCCGCGCGACGCACCATCACCTCGCCAATCACACCCAGAGCTACAACCACAATCAGCAAAGAAGCTAAGACCCATGTCCACACCCGGCGGTGCTTCGAAACACCTTGGACTTCGACCCGTTCATTTTGCTGTTCAATCAAAACTCTTCACCGGTTACTCTGATGCGAGAACGGGGCCTCCCGTTTCCCTCATCTTCCCGGTAAATCCGCAACATTGCGCCCATCGTGATAGACGGCAAATATCTTCCGCGTGTTGTGAATATCGCTCAGCGGATCGGCATCTAACACCAGCAGATCAGCGCGCTTCCCCACCGCAATCGTGCCGCGATCAGTCACATGCAACAGCTTCGCGTTCTCTCCCGTGGCAGCGGTAATCGCCTGCATCGGCGTCAGCCCTGCCTGCACCATCAACTCCAGCTCTCGATGTTCGGCAAACCCCGGAATCCTGCCTGGCAACGCGCCAGAGTCCGTACCAAACCCAACATTCACGCCTGCATCGAACAACTTCTTCAGGTTCTGTTGCCCGATCGCGAAGTCTTTTCGGTGCTGCGCGGTCTGCGGGTCCTGGTTGACCTTCTCCGCATACCCCGATGCGTCGAACTTCGCCATCAGATTCGAACCAGCCGCGTCCCGAAAGAAAGCGGTCTGCATAAACTCCGGACGCTCAGCATAGACAAAAAATGACTCATCCACCGTGAAAGTCGGCACATACCAAACCTTATGCTGCTTCATCGACTGAACGAAAGCATCGTCCACCACCTGGTCTCTCACCGAATGCGCCAGCACATCCACACCACCCGCCACGAGTTGCTTCGCGTCCTCCAACGCATACTCATGCGCAGCCACACGCAAATGTTCCCGATGCGCCTCCTCAATCACGGCCTTGTAAATCTCCGGGGTCATCTCCGGCATCGTCCCGTGTCCTTTGTCCACCCAGATCTTCACGATGTCCGCATGGCGCCCCGCCAGTTCATCGACGTCCTTCCGCGCCTCATCGAGAGTAGCTGGCCGGTAGATCTGGTCCGCCGCAGCCGGTAGCCCCGGCGCCCCTCCCGGCGCCCCAATCCCCCGTCCCGCTGTAAATATCGTCGACCCACCCAACTTTCCTTGCCTCTGTTCCTCTCTCAGCTCATAAACCAGGTCGCGATTCACCCCCAGCGACATGATCGTCGTCACGCCATACCGCTCGAACTGCTTCAGCTGCGCCGTCACATTCTCCCGTGTATACCCTGTCGCCGACGACTCCGCATCATCCACAATCAACCCAAGATGCGAATGCGCACTAATTAGCCCCGGCACCACCGTCTTTCCCGACAGCTCCCGCACCGGCACACCCTTCGGCACAATCATCGTCTGGCCGATCTTTTCAATCCGCCCATTTTGCAGTAACAGCGAAACATGCTCCTGCACCGGCGCTCCAGTCCCATCGATCAACCGCACGTCCCGCAACAACACCGTCGGCGCCGTTGACAGCTGCTGCGCGGACCCCGAAAACGTCGCCGCCATAGCAACCACCCCGAGAAACACTCGCGAAATCATACGCAGGCTCCCATCACTAGGATGCGTCCGCTCGAACAAGTGCAGCATCGACCTCAATTCTTATCAGCCTTTGTCACTTTGATCGCCGTTACGCCTCTAAAGGTGCATGCAGTCCCCGAGCGCCCTTCCGTTCCCGCCAAAGCCGATACAGCCCCCAAGCCGCCACGGAACAGTTATCGACAATCGTCCCATCCACAATCATCTCTTCAAAATCCAGCACACTCACCCGCCGCACCACCAGGTCGGTCTCCTCTGCGTCCCGATCGGGCTCCCCCATCGTCAGCCCCTCGGCCAGAAACACATAGTGCTTCTGGTTCATCACCCCATACGCAATCTGCAGCGTCGACAGAAGCGTCATCCGCTCCGCCATCAACCCAGTCTCTTCCTTCAGCTCTCCGCGAGCCATCTCCTCCGGCACCACCTCCGCCGTCTCCCACCCACCCTGCGGAAGCTCCAGATGCCGCGCACATACCGTATACCGGAACTGTTCAATCAAATAAACAAACTCGCCCTCTGCAGTCACATCCAGCGGAACGATAATCGAAGCCGGGTCCTTATCGACCACCCCGTAGATCCCGCGCACTCCGTTCGCCCGCTCGATCACATCTTCCCGAACACTCGTCCAGCGGTTCCGATAGACCTCCCGGCTACTGATCGTCTTGATCGTCACGCGGCCTCTCACCCAAATCCACTCCGCTACAACTATCCCTAGTCTTCCGGGACCGAAAACTCCAGATGCGATGGATACTTATCCGACCCATAGATCGTCTGCGTCGCCGCCTTGTACGCACTCGCCGGCGCCGTCATGATATTCGGCACAAACGTCTGCGGGTTCCGGTCATACAGCGGAAACCAGCTCGACTGCACCTCCACCATGATCCTGTGCCCCTTCAAAAACGTGTGGTCCGCGCCATGCAGACTCCACTTGAACTCGGTTACCTTCCCCGGCGTCAGCGCCTCCGGCTTCTCAAAGCTTTTCACATACCGCCCGCGAAATATCTCGTCCACAATCATCAGTTGATACCCCGCCATCGGCGCAGGCGCATCGTCCGGATACACATCAATCAGCTTCACCACCCAATCCGAATCCGAGCCCGTCGTCGCAGCAAAGATGTCCGCCATCACATCGCCCGTCACCGTGACGTCCTTATCCAGCACCGGCGTCTCAAAGTTAGCCAGGTCCTTCCGCGAACTCACAAACCTCTGGTCCTCCACCAGCCACGTCCGCCACTTCGATCCATCTCCATACGTCGCCTGGATCGGCCGGTTGCGATATGGCACCGGGTTCGCCGGATCGGCCACATACGATCCCGCAACTCCACCCTCCTTCGGCGCGCTAAAGCTCAACCCCTCGTCCTTCGTCAGATAAAGCTTCTCTTCGTTAAATCCACTCTTCGGCGGCCACGCATCGTACCGCTCCCACTGGTTCACACCCGTACGAAAACTGGCCGTATCTTTCAGCTCAAAACCCGGCTGCCCCTTCAGATACTTCTCAAAGAACGGCGCCTCGATCGTCTTGCGATACTGTTCCCCTGCATCCACTCCGAAGTTCACTGCGCCAAGGCTCAACGTCCGTCTGTTCCACCCCCCGTGGTTCCAGGGCCCCAACACCAGAAACACATCGTGGTCCTTATCATGAGGCTCCAGCGCGGCATACTCCGCCTGGGTCCCCCACATGTCCTCCTGGTCCCACCATCCGCCCACCTCCAGTGTCGGCACCTCTACCTTCGTCAGGTGCTTCTCCACCGCCATCTCCTGCCAGAACTTCGTATACGCCGGCTGCGTCAGAAAAACCTTCGCCGTCGGCAGGTTTTCCATCTTCGCCGCCTGCGCCGCGCCAGCGAAGTTCACGTTCCGCAGAAAGAAATCGAACATATCTTCCTTGCTCTGCACCCGCGCGTCCGTCTTCTGTCCCTCCAGCTGCTGCACATAATCAAAGCCATATGTCTCACGGAACGCGCCGTTATGGAAAAAATCATCACCCAGCCAGACATTGGTCATCGGGGCCTGCGGCGAAATCGCCTTCACCGCCGGATGCGCCTCGATGCCCGCCGACATCGCCAGAAACCCCGGATACGAAACTCCAAACACCCCCACCTTTCCGCTGTTGTTCGGGACGTTCTTCAGCAGCCAGTCGATCGTGTCCCGCGTGTCCGTCGTCTCGTCCACATCGTTCTTCGTCGTATGCGCCACAATCGGACGGTTCATCACAAACTGTCCTTCCGACGAATACCGCCCGCGAATATCGCCGAACACAAAGATGTATCCACTCGCCGCCAGCTCCGGCTTGCTCACATTCACGCTCTTCGACGAGTTGTTATCCACACCATACGGTGTCCGCTCCATCAAAAACGGCAGCGGCCCACCCGCGCTCTCTGACCCTACCGGCCGAAGAATCACCACATGCAGCTTCACGCCGTCCCTCATCGGGACCATCGCCTCGCTGCGCGTGTACTCCTTCGACTCGGCCTTCTGCGGCGCCTCCTGCGCTCTCATCACAACAACCGAAATCAGCGACCCTAAAGAAAAAACTATCCAGCAGCGGCGAAGGACCTTCATGGATCGCATACCTCGTAGATGAATTCGAAATTTAAAGTCAGACTCTTTCGCTGGCTACCCCAGCGCGACCGGCTCCGTCGGTATAGGACTCGCCTCGCACTTCCATCCTTCTCTGCCATGCGTCCCATCACAAAACGGCCGCTTCGACGACATGCCGCAGCGGCAAAGCGAGATCGCCGGCTTCCCCGTCAGGTCCCATTCGTTCCCATTCACATCCACAAGCGAGATCGGCCCCTCCACACGAAACGGCCCATTCGGACGGACCGTGATCTTTACCGTGGGGGCCGGGGCCGGCTCTACCGGCACAACATTCAATACTTCGTCAGACATAAAACTCCCTTGGCCTTCGTAAATCAGAAGACTTCTTTAGATTGAGCCAGAATAGCAAACCACGGCGTCCACCTCACGAAGGCCACTTCTCGTCCAGCTCTATCTCATCGATGTAGCACCAACCCCAGCTCTCACCTGGCTCCATCGACCGCATAATCGGGTGCTTCGACGCATGAAAATGTTTCGTCGCGTGCTTATTCGGTGAAGAGTCGCAGCACGCCATATGCCCGCATTCCATGCACATCCGAAGATGCACCCACCAGCCGCCGATCTTCAGACAATCCTCACACCCCTTCGCCGACGGCTTCACCTTCCGTATCTGGTCCAGATGCGTACACTCCATGACAGTCACCTTCCTCGCCACGATTCTATCCCGCCCGCAGCAAACCGGGTGCCCCATGTCCGGATTCTCGGACATGGGTTTTCCTTGCGCCAAGGCAAGTCGATGGCAAAGAACGGTCACTTTGAAAATACATGCTTGCTCACACAGAAGCAGTCCGCCAAAAGGAATAGGCTCAAACCTGGCGGTAGTCTCGCGCCTCTAGCGGCCCCACAAGCCGCTCATTTGGGCACAAATGATGTGGCTTATCCCACTTCTTGCTGACTGATTGCCATGCGCCCATGTCCGGATTTTCGGACAGGGGCTTTATTATGAAACTAATCCCCCAACCCCTCCGTAATCCCATACTCCTTCAGCTTCCTATACAGCGTCGTCTTCCCGATCCCCAGCAGCTTCGCCGCCATTAGCTTGTCCCCCTTCAACTGCCGTATCGTCCCAAGAATTGCATGCTTCTCCATCTCCGCAATCGACACGATCTCCCCCGCAATCTCTCGCCGTTGATGCTCTTCCTCCTCGATGCGAACTGCAGGCCCCTGCTGCAGCCGAAAGTTCTGTAGCTGCGTCGGCAGATCACCCATGTGCAGCACTGGCCCCGAAGACAACGCGCACGCCCGTTCGATCGCGTTCTCCAGCTCCCGCACATTCCCCGGCCAGTCATACTCCATCATCACCCGCAACGTGATGTCGGAAAAAGTCCTCTTCACCCCGGTCTCCTTCTCCATCCGCTCCAGAAAATGCATCGCCAGCGGCGCAATGTCCTCACGCCGGTTCCTCAGCGGCGGGATCCGCAGATTCACTACATTCAACCGGAAGTAAAGGTCTTTGCGAAAGCGCCCCTGCTCCACCATCCCTGCAAGGTCGCGGTTGGTCGCCGCCAGCACCCGAGCTGAAATCGGCTTCGCCACCGTCGACCCCACTGGACGCACCTCCTTCTCCTGCAGCGCCCGCAGCAGCTTCGCCTGAAGGTCCAGCGGCAGTTCGCCAATCTCATCCAGAAACACCGTCCCACCATCAGCCGCGGCAAGCAGACCCTCCTTCGCGCGATCTGCACCGGTAAACGCCCCCTTCACATGTCCAAACAACTCACTCTCAATCAGCGTCGGCACCAGCGATCCGCAGTCCACCGTCACAAACGGCTTCGCCGCATTCGGCCCATTGAAGTGGATCGACCGCGCCACCAGCTCCTTCCCCGTTCCGCTCTCGCCCAGAATCAGGACCGGATGCGTCGAATGGGCCACCTTCGACAAAATCCGGTACAGCTTCTCCATCTCCGGTGACCGCCCCACCAACCCGCCCATCCCCTGCTGCGTCCTCAACCTCTCCCGAAGCAGCCGGCTCTCCACGTCCAGCTCAAACTGCTGCGCCGTCCGCTCCAATACCGTCGTCAACTCCTCCAGCGCAAACGGCTTCGTCAGATAGTCCCCTGCCCCGATCCGCATCGCCTCCACCGCCGACGACACCGTCGCAAACGCCGTCATCACAATCACCGCCGTGTCCGGATGCAGCGCCTTCACCTGCTCCAAAAGGGCCAGCCCGCCCCCACCCGGCAGCTTCAAATCGAGAAGCAGCAGATCGATCCGCTGGTGCTTCAATATCTCCCGCGACGTCGTCGCACTCTCCGCCCCCAACACCAACGCAAACCCCATCCCCCTCGCGATCTGGCAGCAGGACTTTAGCACCGCCTCATCGTCATCGACCACCAGTACATGCAGCAGACCAAACTTCTCCGCTCCGCTCTTCTTCGCGCCATTGTCCGCCACCTGAACACTCACCGGCGACACACCCACCAGCACTCCCGACGGCCCCTCAGCTACCAACCGATCACCAACCACCAGCGCTCCGTCCACTCGTTCCTCCAACCTCCCGGCCTCCCCCGTCTTCTTCGTTCCCTGATCCAAAGTCCCTAACATGCGATCCACCCAGCCTCTCCCCTGAACACCGTCGTCACTCCCGCCTCCATCGCCCGTGCCTCATCTCGCCGCAACTCGACCTCCGTCCGTTTCACTGCATACCACTCCACAGAAATACTGGTTCCCACCTCCGGCTGGCTCTCCACAGTCAGATACCCACCCGAGATCGCAACCAGCTCCCGCACCACGCGAAAGCCAAGCCCCCGTCCGTTCGCGCTGGAGGTCCCACCCGTCTGCATCAACCGCCGCACCGCCGCCTGGTCCATCCCGCAGCCCCGGTCCCGCACCGTCATAACCACCCGCCGCCGAGCGTCATCGCAGTCGTTCTCGGGCCTGTCCATAACACCCTCAACATGGATCGAAATCGCTCCCACCCAGGGCGTCGCCTCCGCCGCGTTCTTCACCAGGTTGGTCAGTATCCGCTCCACCGCCTCCACTGGCACCCGGACTGGCTCAAACGCCCCCACTCCATATGAGACCTCTACCGTCCGGCCAGCCACCCGGCCCAACAGCCCTTTGCATCGATCCACCACATCGGGCAGCACAGAAATCTCCGCCTGCACCTTCACCGGCAGCCCCGCCCGCGAATGGTTCACCAGCCGATTGATCATTGCCCAGCTGCGATCGCTCAACATCCGCAGCTCCGCCGCATACTCGCGATGCTCCTCATGCAGCACACCCGGCATCGCCAGCAAATCAGAATAAAGACTCAACGCGCCCAGCAGATTGCCCGCGTCATGCGCCAGCCCCGCACCCTCGGCAACTCCCGCGATCGCGCTGGCAGCATCGCCCGCCGTCGCGACCGCCCGCCGCACCACCGGCATCGCTGCCCCGTGCAGACCCATTTCGCGCGTCACATGCCGAAGCGCCGCAAACTTCCCTGAATAATTCCCTGACCCTGAGGCAGTACTGCTCTGCATTGCCCGCATTCGTCCGTCCGCCAATCCCTGCTCAACGTTTCCTGACAACAGATGCGCTTACGTAATCACGTCAAGTGCCAAACTGGAACTCCTTCGCTAAGTAAACGCACATCAACCAAAAAACGTAACCGTGCCGAATTACACACAACCCAGTAATTCCCAATATAGAACTGCGCTCCCACCGGGGGCCCTACAAAATCTCCACTCAACCCTAATACAATTACCCTTTCCCATTCTGGAACAATCCTGTCTTGGGACAACCACCCTCCCACCTCACCCGCATACCACCCGCCTCAAAAATCATGAGAAGAATCTCACAACTATAATTCCCTAATGTCCGTAACCGCCCCAACCCCGCAGCTCTTCCGTCCGGACCACCGCGCAGCCGACGCCCTCCGTCCCATCCGCATCACCCCGCACTACGTCGCCATGGCCGAAGGCTCCGTCCTCATCGAGTCCGGCAACACCCGCGTCCTCTGCAACGCCACCATCGAACAGGGCGTCCCCGGCTGGCTCCGCAACTCAGGCCGCGGCTGGGTCACCGCCGAATACGGCATGCTCCCCCGCGCCACCCTCACCCGCACCGCCCGCGAAGCCGAGCGCGGCAAGATCGGCGGCCGCACCCACGAAATCCAGCGCCTCATCGGCCGCTCCCTCCGCAGCGTCGTCGACATGAAGGCCCTCGGCGAGCGCACCGTCATCCTCGACTGCGACGTACTCCAGGCCGACGGAGGCACTCGCACCGCCGCGATCACCGGCGCATGCGTAGCCTTGGCCCTCGCCCTCGGAAAATTAGTAGCAGCAGGCACCCTAAAAACCTCGCCGCTCCGCCAGATGGTCGCCGCCACCTCCGTCGGCATCGTCGACGGCAACACCCTCCTCGACCTCTGCTACGAAGAGGACTCCCGCGCCGCAGTTGACATGAACGTAGTCATGCTCGCCGACGGAGGCCTCATCGAGACCCAGGCCACCGCCGAAAAGGACTCGTACTCCCGCAAGCAGCTGAGTAAAATGCTCGACTACGCCGAAAAAGGAATCCACGAGCTCCTCGCCGCCCAGCAGGCCGTGCTCCAGTCCTCAGCGGCGTAAACCGACTCCCATTCTTCACGCCCAGCGAGGACGACGTCCCTGCTGACGTCGTCATCACTATGCACTCCGCCACCGTTTCGCAAGAAACACCACACAGCTCCCCATCACCGATCGCAATTCTCTGTGCGCCCGATCCATGGTGGCATGCATTTCTTATAAAAATTTCCTGCTACACTCCGTTCTGAAAGCGCACGTTAATTTGGCGGATCCGATGGAGGCAACTGTTGCTCTCTCCCCACACCATGCGCAAGGCCCCGTTCCTATCAGGCGTATTTCTCCTTACCTTTTCCCTCCTGACATTTCAGATCGTACAAACGCGGATACTCTCGGTCATCGCGTGGTATTACATGGCTTTTTTTGCGATCAGCGTAGCCATGCTCGGAATGACCGTGGGTGCCGTCTGGGTCTACCTGCACCGTGCGCGGCTCGAGTCGGCCCCCCTGCCCATTACTTTGAGCAACTTCGCTCTGGCAACGGCACTCGCTATGCCTGCGTCGGTCATGGTGCAGTTCTGTCTGATCACTGCGACCTCCGTCTCGCTCACCACCGTCGTTGAGTGGAGCCTGCTCTTGGTCGCCATGGGCATGCCGTACGTATTCTCTGGTGTGGTCGTGAGTCTCGCGTTGACGCGCAGTCCGTTTCCCACCGGCCAGGTCTACGGCATAGACCTGATGGGCGCGGCTCTCGGATGTATGGGGGTCGTCTTCATCTTGAATGTTCTCGATGGACCGACCACAGTGATTGTGACTGGTGTCGTATGCGGTGTGTCGGCCATGGCCTTTGCCTCCAGTGCCGATGCCGCAGATCGACAGGAAGTGAGATCGCGTGCCTGGTGGCGCAGGCCAGGACCCATCACGCTTGCGTTGGCAATATTCGCGGTCCTCAATTCACTCGCGCCGATCGGGGTACGCCCCGTTTTGGTCAAGAACAGCCTTGAGCTCTCAGGTCTAAATACATATGAAAAATGGAACTCCTACTCCAGGGTTGTTGCGAAGCCCCCGATAGTTGGTTTTCCGACTCTATGGGGCCCCTCGCCCAGGGTCCCCGCACACACGTCCGCAACACAAATTGAACTGAATATCGATGGCGCAGCAGGCACCGTCATGTCCAAGTATGACGGTACCCGCGACTCCATCTCGTTCCTGCAATACGATCTGGTAGGTCTGGCGTATCGCCTACCCGGGATCCGCAAATCGGCTGTAATCGGCGTTGGCGGCGGTCGCGACGTCATGACCGCGCATTTTTTTGGAGTACCCGACATTACGGGCGTCGAACTCAATCCCATCTTCATCAACCTCCACACCAAAGACCCCTTCTATAAGAGCTTCAGCAATATAACGGCGCTGCCCGACCTCAAACTTCATATAGACGACGCCCGCAGCTGGTTTGCCAGCACGAATGAAAAATTCGATCTCGTACAGATGAGCATGATCGACACATGGGCCGCCACCGGCGCGGGCGCATTCAGCTTGAGTGAAAACGGACTCTACACGCTGGAGGGATGGCGCGCCTTCCTCAGACCGATCAACGACAACGGAATATTTACAGTAAGCCGCTGGTACAGCCCCGACGACGTCAACGAGACCGGAAGAATGATCGGACTGGCAACAGCAGTACTCCTGGACTCTGGAGTCAAAGACGTTCGTCCGCAACTGTTCGTCGCCAGCAATGGGACAATTGCCACACTGGTACTGTCAAAGACGCCCTTTACGACAGATCAGCTGCAGGTCTTGAACGACACGGTGCAGGCCCTGGGCTTCAGTGTGCTTCTCGCCCCCGGTCAGCCACCCCAATCTGCACTATTGCGCAGCATCACCGAAAGTCAGGGCCGCGAGGCCTTGGACCGCGTAGTAGATTCGACCTATCTCGACCTGACTGTATCGACCGACAATCGGCCGTTCTTCTTCAACCAGCTGAGATTTCTTGATATTCCGAGCGAGATGCGACGGTGGATCCATACCAGCCATGTCGCCGGTGTCATGCATGGCAATCTGGTCGCGACGGCTGTCCTTCTTCTAATCTTATGTATCTCAGTAGTCGCCGTAATTGCGGCGATCATCGTTCCCCTCAGAGGCGCAGCTCGTGAATGTCCGTTCCCCTTGGCAGTCACAGGCAGCCTTTACTTCTCGCTCATTGGTATGGGATTCATGTTCGCTGAAATCGCTCTTCTGCAAAGGTTCAGTGTGTACCTCGGCCATCCCATCTATTCGCTGAGTGTCTGTCTCTTCAGTTTGATTCTTGCCTCAGGCCTGGGCAGCTTAACCTCCGACCGCCTCAAACTGAACACACGCGGCAGATTTCTGACATGGGCCGGAATCGTCGTTCTCTATCTCATTGCGATGGAGCAGGTCCTCCCATCGGTCTTCCACCACACAACAGGTCAGGAACGCCTGGTGCGCATCGGCATTTCAGTAGCGGCAATCATGCCACTAGGTTTTCTACTCGGCTTCGCCTTCCCAACAGGGATGCGGCTCGTCGAAGCAATCGACAAACAACCCACCCCGTGGTTCTGGGGAATTAACGGGGCGACCGGCGTCCTGGCCTCGGTACTCGGTGTGATGGTCAGCATGTCCCTTGGAATTAACGTGACGATGCTCCTGGCCGCAACATGTTATCTTCTGCTCGTTCCAGCGACCTTCGCTCTCTTACAAATGGGACAGCGGACAACGGTAGCTGCGACCGTCTAGGCAGGCAATCAAGAGAAAGCGCAGATTGTGGATCTTGACGCCACATTTCTGGAGCCAGAAAGACCAGCATTTTCTTCTATTTACAACTATTTTCGTCATTTTTAGCCCAAAAATCGCATGTCAAGTCCCAAAACAACCTAAACCATTACCTATCATCAACTTACACTTGGCATTTTAGTTAGGTTCAACCCGTTATACTGAATATAGAGATCAGAAAAGGCCTCGGCACGTTGCCGGGGCCTTTGTATTTGACCCGTAAGTCCTTTACGGACAATATTTTGGACGCAACCCCTTTGGTTGCAATATTTTAGCGGCAATCACTTCCGCTAAATCACTGCAACCATTCGACTTAAACGCAGGCAATAGGGGGTACCCC
>Ga0210398_10005025_pt1 | contig 12324 bp, 12 predicted proteins | sample IncBWC4OmetaG_FD_161047 | JGI IMG/M metagenome (GOLD analysis project Ga0210398, IMG submission 161047) | Forest soil microbial communities from Barre Woods Harvard Forest LTER site, Petersham, Massachusetts, United States - Inc-BW-C-4-O | ecosystem: Environmental > Terrestrial > Soil >... | reverse complement strand
AAGGCCGATCCGCGCCTCTCCAAAGCCTCCCGTGAAGACAAGAATGGCTGGATCTATGTCCACCTCGAAGGAAGCCCCCGGGACATCGGCTACCAGCATGGATATCTGCTCGCCAATGAGATTGAAGACCTCATCCATGCGTTCCAGCTTTCCCTCCCACACCTCTCCGGTAAAGACTGGGCCTTTTACCGTAACGCCGCCAGGACGATGTTTTGGGCCAGGATCGACAAGGAATATCAGGATGAGATCACGGGGATCACCGAAGGGCTCAAAGCGAAAGACAAATCATTCGATATCTACGACATCGTCGCCCTCAACGGAAATATCGAACTGTCCCAATACTACGTTCCCTGGCTGGCCGATCAGAAGACACCCGGCGCCGGAAATAACAAAGCGCCTGGCAATTGCAGCGGTTTTATCGCCACCGGCAGTTATACCGCTGACGGCAAGATCGCCATCGGTCACAATAACTGGGTCGATTATATGGGCGGCGAGCGATGGAACGTCATCGCGGACATCGTTCCGCAAACCGGCAACCATCTGATCATGGATTGCATGCCGGGGCTCATCCATAGCGGTGACGATTTCGTCGTAACCGCCGCCGGCATCCTCATCACCGAGACCACGATCACTCAATTCAAAGGTTTCGACCCGCACGGTATACCCGAATTCGTCCGCGCACGGAAAGCCGCTCAATATGCCAACAGCATCGACGACTTCGTTCGCATCATGACGACGGGCAACAATGGCGGCTATGCCAACGACTGGCTCGTCGGTGACACCAAGACAAACGAGATTGCCCGGCTCGAGCTGGGGCTGAAAGATCATCGTGTTTGGCGGACAAAGGATGGCATCTATGTCGGCTCCAACTTTCCCAGCGACCCTAAACTCATGAAAGAAGAAACAACCTTCAATCCTCAGGACAGCACCAACTCGCCCAACGCACGTCATCGTCGCTGGGACCACCTGACCAGCCAATACAAAGGCCGTATCGATGCCGAAACCGGTAAAGTGATCGAAGGGGATAGCTACAACGAGCTCACCAAAGCCAGGGACGCGAGCCGCTGCGTCATCGCGGGCCGCGTCGACACCGACCCCAAAGGATGTCCGGAATGGAGCTGGCCGCCTTTCTTCCCCGGCGGCACCGTCCAGGCCAAGATCACCACAGCCACGCTGGCAAAGGATTTGAAGTTCTGGGCCCACATGGGCAACCCGAACGGCGATAATTTTCTCGCCGCACCATTCTTTGCAGCACACCCGCAATACAAATGGGAAGCACCTTACTTACATGACATGAAGGCCTACCCGTGGACGTTATTCAGCGCGAAATAAGACCCGGGCTCTAACCCGATATGACCGGGGACGACCCGGACATAACCGCGGACTCATCCGCATAAAAAAAAGGTAACGTAGCGGAAGGGTGCCGTACATTACCCAATTTGATGTGACAGGTTCGAAGCAAATGCTTTAAAAGCTGTTCAGCCAGAATGTTCATGGGTTAATCACAGGAAGTGTTTTGGGATGCAGTTGGAGTTAGTTTCATGCAGCAAAAAATATACCAAAAAGCGCTCACACTCAAAAAATTACGCAAAAATCACAGGTCCTCCAACGTTATGATCCCGTGTTGCAGCGCGAACCGGATCACCCCTGCTACGTTCTTCGCACCGATCCGCCTCGTGATATTACTTCGGTACTGCTCCACCGTCCGCTCCGACAGGAACACCTCCTTGCTGATCTCCCGCGCCGTCATCTGCCGGCAAATCAACCGGATGATCTCCACCTCCTTTGCCGAGAAGCCCGTATTGGCGACGATCAGCCCGGGCCGGTCTTCCTCTGGAAAGATCCGGTTGACGATATGCGCCCGTGCTTCCTTGCAGAAATAATCCTTTCCTTCAAGCAGGGTTGTTACCGCCCGTTCGAATTCCGCATCATCTTCACTCTTGATCAGGTATCCATGAACACCCGCCTCAAAAAGCTTGATGATCGCCGCTGCATTGCTGTTAAAGGAATAAGCCAAGATCCGCGTTGATGCGCACCGATACTTGATTTCCCTGACCACCGCATCTCCCGATGTATCCGGCAACGTCTGGTCGACGATCACCAGTTGCGGCTGATGCTCGACCGCAAGCTGAATGCCCGTATGACCGTCGTTCGCATGATAGAAGTCCCCGAACCAGCCTCCGATCAGCAGTTTGATCCCATTGACGATCATATTGTGATCGTCGATCACCAGAACCGAATGATAGCGAATTTGCTCTTTGCTCATACAAAAGGGATTGAGATCTCAATTGAATATCCTTCCGGCCATGAGTTGCGCAGCTCCATAAATCCCTTTAGCAGAGCCACCCTCTCCCTGATATTGTCAAGTCCGATGCCGGAGGAAAATGAACCCGGCTCCATCCCACGGCCATCGTCCGAATAGTTGATCAAGAACCGCTCCTCCATCGACTGAATAAGGACCGTTATGCGGCTGCAACCCGCATGCTTGATCGAATTGCTGATCAGCTCATTCATCATTTTCGTTAAATGCGTATACTGCCAGTGACTCAATATCCGGCTGCCCTGGTTCAACCGGAACAGGAAATCGATCCCGGTCGTCTGCCGTATCTTCTCCAACAGCGCCATCACCTCCTGGCCAAACGTTTCGACCGTACTCAGCTGGTTGCTCTTCAGGTCATGCGCTATCCCTCTAACCGCCTCCATGATCTGCACCGTCTGCGCCTTCAGCTCCGCCAACCCCGGCGAAGGCCGCTCATCCAGCTCCTTTTTCACCAGCGCATTCGCAAACAGGACCATCGGCCCGATCTCATCATGAAAATTCCTCGCCAGGTTCAGTTGCACGTTCAGCAACCGCTGCCGCTGCCTCGACCGGTACGTCATAAATCCCGCAAATCCGCCGAGCACCAATAGCCCAAGCAACGTGAACAGATATATCGAATAGTGCTCGGCCTTTCGCCGCTCTTCCTCCGTCCGAAGCAGCTCCGCCCTGGTATTTTCCTCCGCCGTCAGCGCATAAAGGTTATTGTCTTTGTCTGCGCTGACCGCGTAATAAGCCGAATCCCTGATCTGGTATTCCCTCAGCAGCGCCTGATACGCCTCCCGGAAATGCCCGTCCCTGGCGTCCAGCTTGCTTCTTGCCTCCGGTAAGAATTCCGGATCGAGTGAAGAATATTGCACCCCCTTTTCACTCAACGCCTTGACCCGGTCGAAATATCGCCGCGCACTGTCGGTCCGGCCCTGGTCAAAATAGAAGTCGAACGCCTCTGTAAACGTGAATTCTATGTAGGCCGGCTGCCGTCTTGCCGGGTACCCTTGCGCCTGTACCTCGCCGATCGCCCGCTCCAGCAATTCACCCGCCGCCGAATCATGACCCAGGTATCGTTCCCGCTCGAAGTCGGATAAATGACACAAATAATCAAATTCCACCACCCTGGCTCCATACCTGGATTCCGGGACACCGATCCCCGAGCTCACTTCTCCCCCGATCGCGGCTATGACCCTGTCCCCGATTCCCGCCGCCTCCGTCGCCAACGCGCTGTCCCGGGCCTTGCACGCCGCATAGACCACCGCGTTCCCGAACATCAGCGCAACCGAAATATCCTCCGCAGACACCGTGCCCGCCCGCACCTTCCCGGGCATCGACAGCAGCACCTGCCGCACGGCCCGATACCGCGACAATACCCGCGCATAATCATGGTTATTGGAATAGATCGTCACCGCAAAAAGATCGCTGTGCGATAAGCCTCCTTCCTTGAACTCCCCGGTCGCGATCCGCTCCTCATTGTTCTTTTCAGCGTAATAGATCGCGCTCCCAAACTGATTTTTGGCGTTGGCATGGATCGCCATATACGTATAGTAGTGCGCACGGTATACCCCCCGCCGCCTGTCCCCGAAAGCGATCTCCCGGTAAACGCCCAGCCATCCCGGGAGACTGTTCTCCGCCAGCAGGACCGGCGCTATCGAATCGACTGCCTTCAGATAGGCAGTGTCATTCAACCGGTGTGATTGGTAAGATCGGAGCAAACCAGCGAAGCGCTGACCGGAAGAAGGGGGAGATTGAGCCAGACTATTCCCGCCGGTTACGAGGAGACAACATAGAGACACTAATAGTAATGGCTTTGATAACATAGGACAATCCAGGAAACCCTGGTCACCAAAAGTAGGTAAAAAACGGGATAGGAAAAGTTCATCCCAACGCTTGAACATGTACGACAATTTTTGTTCCCTTAATGATATAACGATACCTTAATTTAGTACACGCCCTTAAGCATCAAAACCACACTCCGTTTGAAAGATTTTATTGATCGTTATTACCCGAATGTATTTATGGCTGCAGCAAGGCTTACCGGTCTGGCCGATAAGGAAGAGTTGGCTAAGCTGACGGAAGACGTCCTCGCCGCTCTCTGGGAAAATCGCCAAGAGTTCGTTTCCGAAGATAGACCCGGCGTTTTTCTTTACCGAATCCTCCTGCAGGAGGTGATCACCTTCCTCCGCCGGCGGGGAGACGTCGAACGTATCCGGATCCTTCGCGATATTCTCCTGATCGACCCCGCCCTCTATTTGTCCGGGCCTCCTCCCGACCTGCCCGACCTGCCCCTCACGCCGTCCACCTGACCCGCCCCTCACGCCATCCCCCTGATCCGCCTGACCGATCATTCACTTGCATCCCACCGCCGTCACTTCAATATTCCCGTCGATCACTTCATAGGCCCCCCCGATAGCTTTACAGATCTGATCCAATTTTTTATAATAGGGTTCAGCCTCCACAACAACCGTCAGCAAACAGGAATCCAGCACCCGCTCATCGAACTGGATTGGAATACCGTACTCTTCCTGCAAACGCCCGAATACCTCGCGGACGGGCGTTCGCTCATATCTGATTATCGTATCCAGCCCCCCAAGCGGCTCCGGTGCCGCAACCAGCTTCTTGTAAATCCTGTCTTCCCTGCGATCATAGAGGACCCACTGGTTCGGTGTTAACACGACACCTTCCGGCTCATTCCTCGGCCCGGGCGGCGCCTCTAAGTCCTGTTCCCGGTACAACGCCACCTTGCCTGACAGGTCTACTACCACTGTTCGGCCATCCGCGGGAAAGGTACTGACGACGAAACGCGTCCCCAGCACTTTGATAATGATCTGGTCCGTATAGACATAGAAGGGTGCTGCCGGGTTCCCACGGATATCGAATGAAGCTATCCCCTCCAGGAAGACCTCCCGCCGGGTTCGATCCGACCCCCATTGATCGGGAAAATACAGCTTGCTGCCTTTCTCAAGCCGGGCCACGCTGCCGTCCGGCAAAGGGAATTCTCTGCCGGTATCCGCCGTCAGCACCTGCACCGGCCTATGGCGATTCAGAAAGATCTGGCGCACATGAGCCTGCGCCCGGTAATAAAAGAAGCCGCCCGTACCGATCGCCGCAGTCAATACTACCAGCACCCACGACCGGGGCGACCTCAGCACGCCCCTCCACCGACCCCTGCGCCCGTCCAAACCTTCCAGCGGTATGTAACGGGGAGCCTCTTTCAGCCGGATCAGCGCCTTGCCGACCTCGTCATCGATTTCATCTGCCGAAAGCTCCGCCGTATTAAGGTGAAGCGCATAGATCACCGCCTTGGCGTTCTTTACGATTTCAGCCCTCTCCGGATTGCGCTTGATCCAATTTTCCCAGAAAGCATGTTCGGAGGATTCCCTGTTCAATACCCAATTGCGGAAGGATCGGGAAAAAACCAGATCTTCCAGGCTGTTAAATTCAGACATACACTAGAGTAAAGGCAAAAAGAGAAAGAATCTACTGGGTTTGCCCGATGATTTCTTCAATTTCTTCAGCGCATCGTGCAGATGATTGTAGACAGACTGCCGGTTGACCGACATGATCTCGGCAATCTCGTCGATCTCGGCATCGAAATAATATCGCAAATAGATCGCCTCCTGCTGTCGCTTGCTGAGGCCCGCCAGCGCCTGCCGCATCTTTCGCGCCAGTTCGGCCAGCCCCTCCTCCCGAATGAGACCCGCCTCCACCGAAGGGGTCCCGTTGAAGATGGACTCGAAATGCAACTCCTCCCAGGAACCGGTATACCTCGAACGGCCGATCCTCCGGGTCAACTTTCGGCGGAGCGCCTTCAGCAGATAGTATTTGACGAAAGAAGTTTCACTGATGGTTTCGCGGTTGATCCAGAGCTCCAGGAAGAGATCCTGCAAACAGTCCTTCACCAAATCCGAATCCCGGGTAAACCGGGTCCCATAGTGAAAAAGATCAGGATAGTGCACACGAATCAGCGCGCCGAATGCACCCGCATTCCCGCTTCGATATTCATTCCAAAGTAGGAGATCCTCACCCAGCAGATTGACAACGCTCATAGCAATCGCATGTTCTGGTCAGAAGAACAAGATAAGAAAAAAATCGCCTCCGGCCCTCACCGGGCGATGCCTTTCCTGAAAAATTTTTTCACGAGCAAACTGGTCACCAACCCAGCCGCCATTCTCCACAGACTCGACCGGACATTCGACCCGCCAAGCAGCTGACTGAGCAGGTTCCGGACCAGATTCGCCGGTTTTAGCCGGTCCGCGATCTCTTCGACCCTGCGCCGCATATGTTGCTCATTGACATAGTTTTGGTGCTCCAGGTCGCGGATGGCATCCCGCAATTCTTCCAAAGTTCTGATCTTGCCCAATTTGGTCTATTTTAAGATTTTCCGGATCAGCATATTACTGAAGGGTTCCTTCAGCCAATGATTCCTGAACGCATAGAAGACAAGACCGGCGACGGCATAGATCCCCCCAATGATAAAGAAGCCGTAGTAGCTCCTGCCCGTCCAATATCCGATCAGCAATGCCAGCCCGGTGCTGAAGATCAGGACAACCAGTCCGACTATCCCGATCAGCGCCAGACCAGATACCAACTCACCGGACACATCCGAAAGACTTTCAATAGCCTTCAGCTTCCACAACGTTGTCCTGGTCTCGATATAATCGCCTGCATCGGACAACAGGATATCGATGTCATGCTGCTGCTCTTCGGTCGCGTTCATGCGTCGACGCCTCCCCTGGCACCATTCACCATTTGACTGAACTTATCCTTGACCGTACCGCCAAACTCCGAGATGGAATCCCCGATATCGTTGCCCTTTTCGATGATCTTCTTCCTCGTCTCCGAGCCCTTGTCCGGTGCTAACAGGATGCCTAAAGCGCTGCCGACGACCGCGCCCACCAGAAAGCCGATAATTACTCTTGAATTCATCTTGTTTAATTTTTGAGGTTTACAATGACGTTCTTCTGCTACCATATTATCATCCGAAATTCCTTGCCAATCTACCTTTCAACGGAAAATAAGTTGATCCCAAGGCGGCATGAGAAAAATATTCTACAATTAATTTGTTTTTTTATCCCGACCTTTATGGTTCCTACACACATCCACCGACCCTGACTGCGTATTAAGAGATCAGCACATGAAAACTGCCATCCGAAGATTTGCTATCGATCTTAGAATCCGTGTAGGTTATGGCACCGCCTTTTTCCTGCTGCTGTCCTCCTATCTGCTGACGCTCTATGCCAACTCCGAGCTCCTCAAGGAAGCCAAACTGGTCGACCACTCCAACAAAATCATCATCGGGACTGAAGCGCTCGCCTCCCATATCAAAGACGCCGAATCCGGCTTCCGCGGCTACCTGCTGATGAATGACCCCCGGTTCCTTTACCCCTACAAGGAAAGCCGGCATGCCGTCGACTCGATCTACTCCAACCTGATGGCCGAAACAGCGCACGATCACGAAGAAAACTCCGATCTCGCCACGCTTCGAAGACTGATCGATAAGAAATACGATGTCATGGACACCGGACTTGCCGAAAACAACCGGCACCCGATACAGTCCTTTGACAGCACCCGGATTCAACGGTTCTTTTCCCTTGAGATCATGAATCATATCCGCAGCCTCGTCAGCGAGATCCAGGCTACCGAGCGCGCACGCCTCGATACCCGGCTGGCCGGAATGTCCCGCCGTTACCAAACGCTCAACAATATCATCCTCCTCTCTCTCGGCATGGCCATCGCCATGGCGCTGCTGGGCTTCTATGCCTACTCCTACGAGAACAAGGCCCGGCGGGAAGCCGACGGGCGCGTCGCTGAATACCAGCAGCAGCTCCGGGAAAGGATCGGCGATCTCGACTCCGCCAATAAAGAGCTGATCCGCATGCGCAGCATCGAGAAATTCGCCGCCTCCGGCCGCATCGCGCGCACCATCGCCCACGAAGTACGCAACCCGCTTACCAATATCAACCTGGCGGTCGAACAACTGCAAACCGAACTGAATGGCCTTCGCCCCGAGAACGGCGAGCTTATGCTCGATATGATCAACCGCAACAGCGCCCGGATCAACGGGCTCATCACCGACCTCCTCAACTCCACCAAGTTCACCGACCTCGCATACACGAAGGTCTCCGTCAACCACCTGCTCGACGAAACCCTCGAGCTCGCCCAGGACCGCATCCAGCTGAAGAATATCGCCGTTGTTAAAAACTACGCAGCAGCCATCTGCGAAATCTCCGTCGACGTGGAACGCATCAAAATCGCCTTCCTCAACATCATCGTTAACGCCGTCGAAGCCATGGAGCCTGGCAACGGCGTCCTCCGCCTGTCTACCTCCACCAGAGAAGGTAAATGCGTCATCCAGATCGCAGACAACGGTCCGGGGATCGCCGAAGAATCCCAATCCCGCATCTTCGAACCCTATTTTACCAATAAACCAAAGGGAACAGGGTTGGGGTTGACCAACACCCAGAACATCATTTTGAACCACAAGGGCCAGATAGCCTTCGAAAGTAAAAAAGGCGAAGGCACAACCTTTACTATCCAGCTGAATTTCGCGTGAGCGTCACACGCGATAAGCCACCATTTCCTCCGGATCAGTGCTATACAACTTGTCGATAGCATCATTGATCATCTTCCGGTTCAACGGCTTGGCGATAAAAAGGTCTACTCCTCCATCCGAAGCCTGCTTCCGTTCGATCGACCCATCGTGCGCCGTTATCATAATCACCTTGATATCAGGGTAGTTCTCCTTTACAAAAGGTATGAAATCCAGGCCGAATCCATCGGGTAGATGATTGTCGAGGACAAGCAACGAAGGAGGCTCCGCCCGCAAAGCGTTAACTGCGTCGGAAAGTGAATTCACAAAGCCGGTACGGAAATTACGCTGCCTGAGTATCCCGCTTAGCAAATAGCAAATATCCAACTCGTCATCAACGATCAATACTTTTTCAATTACTGTCATGTTTTTATCCTCTAGTCCTTCAAATTTGGGTTGATCCGACAACTTATAATTCATAATTGATACAATTTTACTGCCATACACATTTTCCCACCCCCCCGCCTTAAAACAGCGCCATCCATGTCATAAGATTTTTTTTTGGCCTATTTCTCCTAATTTTTTTGGCCACAGAATCCACATATTGGGGAATTTCTTCCCCATCGAGGCCTCTGATTATCTATTTGTTAAACAGGCAATAATTTGGCAAGGCTTTAGAAGACTAAAGCTGGATCTTTCTCTGATCAATTCCTGATTACGATTGTTAGATATTTTCCGGTAATTTTAATTTAGAAAATGATACTTATGAAGCGCATTCTTATCATTGACGACGATATGGATATGTGTAATTTGCTTGGCCGTTTCCTCCAAAAGAAAGGGTTCGAGACGGATGCAAGCCATAGCGGCAATAAGGGAATTGCAAAATTCAAAGAATCTAAATTCGACGTGGTCCTGTGTGATTTCCGGCTGGGCGATAAAGAAGGCCGCGAAGTATTGAAAGAGCTCAAGCAGATCGATCCCTACGCCATCGTTATCATCATTACCGGCTATTCCGATATCAAGACCGCTGTGGATGTCATCAAATCCGGCGCATTCGACTATATTACAAAGCCCCTGATCCCGGAAGAAGTGCTCAACGTGATCGGCCGGGCTCTCCAACAATCTCCGGAAAGCACAGATTCTCCAAGACCGGTTGCTGCTACCTCCTCCATCAGAAAGAATGGTAAACAAACCGCTGATGAGGAATTCCTCGTCGGCCAGGCTCCGGCCACCCGGGAACTCTACCGGCAGGTACAACTCGTAGCCCCTACGAATTACAGCATCATCCTGTATGGCGAAAGTGGTACGGGTAAAGAGGTCATCGCCCGCACCGTCCACCAGAACAGCGCCCGTAAGGACAAGCCCTTCGTCGCCATGGACTGCGGTACCCTTTCAAAAGAATTGGCGGGCAGCGAGCTTTTCGGTCATGTAAAAGGCGCCTTTACCGGCGCCCTGGCCGATAAGGAAGGACATTTCGAACTTGCCAACGGCGGCACCCTCTTCCTGGATGAGGTCGGCAACCTGTCCACTGAGATCCAGGCCGCGCTTCTGCGCGTAATCCAGGAGCGCAAATTCAAGCGTGTAGGGGGCGTTCGCGAAATGGAGACCGATGTCCGCATCATCGTCGCGTCCAACGAGAACCTTCAGGACTCCTATCGCCGGGGGAGATTCCGTGAAGACCTCTTCCATCGCTTCAATGAGTTCTCTATCGTATTGCCTCCCGTCCGCCACCGGAAAGAAGATATTCCCCTGTTTGCCGAATTCTTCCTCAATAAGTCAAATATAGAGCTCAACAAGACTGTCGATGGCTTCGAACCCGAAGTCATGCAGATCTTCCTCGACTACACCTGGCCGGGTAACCTGCGCGAATTCCGGAACGTCATTCGCCGCGCCGCCCTTTTGACCTCTTCAGGTCTCATCAGCTCGAGAGTGCTCCCCGCCGAGATCATCGCCAACGATAATTTTGGCCAGGCCTATCTCAGCAGCCAGCCGCAGGAGATCCACGTAGCCCCGGTCCATCATCATTCGATCACCCATAAGGACACCGATCTCAAGAACGCCGCGGCACAGGCAGAGTATGACACGATCATGAACGTTCTCAAACAGGTGAACTACAATAAATCCCGTGCTGCCGAAATTCTGAAAATAGACCGCAAAACCCTGTACAACAAAATCAAAAGCTACCAGCCATAGGTAAACAATATGCCTGGGGCATCATCGGCCCCGGAAAGATAGCTGCCAAGTTCGCCGCCGCCCTCCCGCTGGCGGGCAATGCCAGGCTTCATGCCGTTGCATCCCGCGATCCCGACCGCGCCCGGAGTTTCGCCTCCACTCACGGCGCCGAACAGGCCTACGACAGTTATGAACAATTGGCCGCAGATCCCGCCGTCGACGCAGTCTATATCGCCACTCCGCATGGCTTCCATAAAGAACACACGCTGATCTGTCTGGAGCAGGGCAAAGCCGTGCTTTGTGAAAAGCCCATGGCACTCAATGCCGCGGAAGTCGCCGGCATGACCGCCGCATCCCGGCGCCACAACGCCTTTCTCATGGAAGCGATGTGGACCCGCTTCATCCCGCTGATGCAGCACAGCACCGACATGATCGCCGCCGGCAAGATCGGCCACCTAAAATATATCCGCGCGGATTTTGGTTTCCTTGCCCCCTTTCAACCGGCCAGCCGCCTTTACGACCTTCGGCTCGGCGGCGGCTCCCTGCTCGATATCGGCATCTATCCGCTCTTCCTCTGCCTTTACCTGCTGGGAAAACCCGACGCCATCCGCGCCGCGGGGCATCTCGCCCCTACCGGGTCCGACGAAACCTGCCACGCGCTGCTGACCTATAACGACGGCCGTTCCGCAGTTATCAGCTCCACCCTGGCCTGCCAAACTTCCCTAACCGCCGAAATCGCCGGTACCGCAGGCTCCATCCGTATCCCCACCCCCTGGTACAAAAACGATCGCCTGTCCTGGCATCCCGCCGGCCTGCCCGAAGAAACGATCCGATTCGAACCGATGGTTAACGGTTTCGAGTACGAGATCCGCGAAGTGACCCGCTGTCTTGAAGCCGGTCTGATCGAAAGCCCCTCCATGTCACACGCCTTTAGCCTGACGATGAGCCAAACGATGGATGAGATCCGCCACCAGATCGGGGTCCGCTACGCCGGCGAGTAATGCTTCAATTCCACCATTTCCCCCGGCATCACCCCCTCGTTCCAGTGCGCGTGTATCGCCAGCGCGGCCCCCAACGCCGTCGCCTGCGGGATCGACGCGGCGAAAACTTCTATATCCGGAAAAGCCTCCGCGAGCAAATGCATATATACCTGGTTCTTCCCAAACCCGCCATCCACAAAGATCCGCCTGACACCGGTGCCATGCAAAACCAGACGGGTTGACTCCACCTGCTGGTCCATGATATCCATCAACAGGCAATGGTAAGCCTGCTCAAAGTTCTCGAATGCCGCGAGGTCCCGCCGCCCAAAAAG
>Ga0210398_10005024_pt1 | contig 12324 bp, 5 predicted proteins | sample IncBWC4OmetaG_FD_161047 | JGI IMG/M metagenome (GOLD analysis project Ga0210398, IMG submission 161047) | Forest soil microbial communities from Barre Woods Harvard Forest LTER site, Petersham, Massachusetts, United States - Inc-BW-C-4-O | ecosystem: Environmental > Terrestrial > Soil >... | reverse complement strand
AAGAACGACGAGGAACGGAAACACCATCTTTGGAATAGCGGCGATTAATGGCGTCCGGCGGGCTGCGCTCATGGATTCTGCGGCCATCGCACGCTGCACCACCAAGAAATCCGTGCACCAATAACCGAAGGAGGAAACAAAGCCCAGTCCCATCACCAGACCAAACCACTCAACGCCCAGCGGGTTGGTGTGTGGATTACTCATCCCTTGCCAGGAGTGGGTGTAGGCTGTGGGAAGTTGTTGCTTGATTCCGCTCCACCCTCCGACATCTTTCAGACCCAAAAGAACCAGAGGCAGAAAGCCGGCCACGATCAGAAAAAATTGAAGCACCTCGTTGTAGATTGCGCTGACCAGTCCTCCGAGCAAGATATAGACCAGCACGACGATCGCCGAAATGATCACGCTGATATGAAAACCCGCCGACAACGGCAGGCCCATTTTCTTGAGGGGAGAATCGAGAATATGCAGAGTCTGCATGAGTTTCGCCATGGCGTACACGGAAATGCCAGACGAAAAAATCGTCATCGTGGCAAAAGAGATGGCGTTAAGCCCGCGAGTCTTTTCATCGAAACGCAGCCGCAGGTATTCCGGCACCGATCGCGCGCGCGATCCGTAATAGAACGGCATCATGAAGATGCCAACGAATACCATCGCCGGAATGGCGCCGATCCAATAGAAGTGGCTGGTGGCAATGCCGTACTTGGCGCCAGAGGCGCCCATGCCGATCACTTCCTGCGCTCCCAGGTTCGCCGAGATAAAAGCCAGGCCGCAAACCCACGCCGGAATCGAACGGCCAGCAAGAAAAAAGTCGGTGCTGGTCTTCATGTAGCGTTTCAGCGCTACACCGATCCCAAGAACAAAGACGGCATACACCGCCATGATGACCCAGTCAATGCTGGTCAGGCCCATTCTTGAATCTCCTCAGCGCGATTATCGGTCGCTTGAATCGATCGAACCGTATCAGCATTCACACCTTGGTCCCTATACTCACACGGGCTGCCTGGAGTCCCGGCGAAACAGCGCTGACCTGAATTTCACCCGTTTTGCCATTCGACTTCACGATGGCGAGACACAATCCGTTGAAAGCCCTGCGCCGATTCGATTTGTAGTCTTCGAGACTCGCCGGGTTTCCATTGTCTGTTGCAAGCAGTGATCCTGCACCTTCGATCTCGAAAGCAATTTCATTATCCGCGATGGGCACCACTCGGCCATTCTGGTCCAAGATATGGACTGTGACGTGAGCCACATCGCTTGGATCTGTCCCAATGGACGCCCGATCGGACGACAAGCCGATCGACGCCGGCTCTCCCGTCGTGTAAACCTCATCTGTTGCAAAGATCTTCCCGTCTTTAGTCCCAACCGCCTTCAGCGCTCCGGGTTCGTAGAGTACGTCCCACGACAAGTGCAAGTCAGCAGTCGTCCGTAAGACTTTTGCGCGATCCGGCAGGTTGCCCCACCTGACCTCCATGCCGAGGCGAGGGAACTCGTACCCTTTCACTCCAAGTGACCGGCCGTTGAGGAACAACTCGACCGTATCGCAATTTGTAAAACAGGTCACCGGGATGATCTGACCCTCCTTCCCCTTCCAGTTCCAATGGGGAAACAGGTGCAGGACTGGCTTGTCTGTCCACTGGCTCTGATAGAAGTAATAGCCGTCCTTCTTGAAGCCGCAGGTGTCGATCACGCCCGAGGACGAGCTTTTCATGGGCCATCGTGCCTCGCCCAAGTGATCGATACCCGTCCACATAAAGTCGCCAGCAACGTAGTCATAAGTGCTGACAAACTTCCACAGTTGCTCCACATCGACGTTTCTTCCGCCCAAGAACTGGAAGAAGCCTGCCACAGGGGCACTCGCGGCGAACAGTTCGGGGTACTCGCCGCGGACACCGCCCATCGCCTCGCTCTCAGTCCCAACGAAGCGCCTTCGCGGAAAGGCGTGTCGGTCGATGCTGTAATACTTTTCTTTTCGGTCCCGCCATCGGTCCACATAGTTGTAGCCCACAACATCAAGAAGAGCGAGAAACTCTGGCCGCGCGGCCTCCGACGCAGGTTCCGAGTGAATGTGATCGCAGCCCGCAGTCACCATCCGGGTGGGGTCCTCCGTGTTAAAAACCTTGAGCAATTGTTGCAGAGTCTCCGCGCCCTGCGGACTACCCTGATCTCCGATTTCGTTACCAGCGCTCCAGAGCACCACACAAGGATGATTGCGATCGCGCCGCACAAGGTTTTGAACGTCGCGTTCGTACCATTCGTCGAAGTATTTGGCGTACCCGTTGGGACCAATCTGGCCCTTCGGCACCTTCCACTCGTCGAAAGCCTCGTTCATTACAAGGAATCCCATCCTGTCGCATAAATCCAGAAATTCTGCTGCGAAGGGGTTATGGCTGGTGCGGATGGCATTGCACCCCATCTCCTTAAGAATCTCCAGTCGCCGCTCCCAGATCCTCTCCGGAACCGCGGCGCCCACGCTGCCGCCGTCGTGATGGAGACAAACTCCGTTGAGCTTCACGCGTTCGCCGTTCAACAAGAATCCGCTATCGGCATCGAAAACGGCCTCGCGAATGCCGACCGGCGTATCGTATTCATCCGAGGTCCGGCCTCCGGTCCGCACCGTGCTGTGGGCTCTGTACAAATACGGATCGTTGACCGACCAAAGGTGTGGAAGGTTCACCTTTATTTCCTGTAGGAATTCGTATTCCTGACCGGTGGCAATGTCCTGGCTAGCCTCGGCGCTGTCGACCACATTTCCATTGCCGTCAATAATGCTGGTGACGAGCGTGCAGCCGGCTGGACTCTCACTTTCATTGCTAATCCTCGTACTGATGCGAAGCGCCGCTGCCTGTTTCGATACTCGAGATGAACTGACGAATGTCCCCCAATGGGCGACGTGGACTTTGTTCGTAGACAACAGCCACGTGTGGCGGTAGATGCCCGACCCTGAATACCAGCGGCAATTGGTCTGGCGTGAGTTGTCGACTTTCACCGCGATCACGTTCTCGTCCCCGAGCGCTACGTGGGGCGTGAGGTCGTAGAAAAATGGAACGTATCCGTAAGGGCGTTGGCCAAGAAAATGCCCGTTGACCCACACAGCACTGAGCTCATAGATCCCATCGAACTCTATGGTGAGTTTCTTATTCTTGTACGAATTAGGCAGATGGAATCTCTTTCGGTACCAGCCAATGCCAGTGGGAAGATATGCACCGCAAAAACTGGATGGTTCTTTCTCGTCAAAGGGCCCTTCGATGCTCCAATCGTGCGGCAGATCCAAAATTCTCCAGTCTGCGTCGGACAACCTTGGTACTTCCGCGCCCGGAAAGTCGCCTTTATGGAACCTCCAACCGCGGTCAAAATTCTCTCGGAGTCTTTGTCCAGTGTCTTCCGTACGCGACTCCTCAAAGGAGGAACCTAAGGTCGGAAACACTGAGACTAATGCCGCTGTTCCAACCACACCTTTCAGCAGTTCGCGCCGATTCATAGAACCGCTGAGTGGGCTGACTTTCTTCATCTCATCTCCTTCGAGCCGTGAGAGAACGGTATTTCCGAGACCTTCAGCACCGCCGAATGGTCTAGTGCACAGCGACAATTTGCCACTGTTGCGTCTGGGCGCTGCCAGATCGGGTTTCCTGTACTACAAATCCGGCCAACGCGCCGGATCCGCCGCTTGTGTCCAATGCCAATCCACTCGAATGATTCACGAGGTTGAAGTATCCGTTGCCCGCCGAAACAATCGACCACTCCTGTTCCGCTGAACCGTTGGCCACCGACTGAACAATGGCTGTCGCGCTAGTCGTGGAAGCCCCGGAGTCCTCGAGGGCGTTGGTGGTATTGCCTGCACCTGGATTAAGGCTGGCGATCTGAAAGTAGCCATCCATGTCACTCGTAACGCGCCACTGTTGGCTGAGGCTCGGACTTCCACTATTTGTGACGGCGTTCAGCAGGGCGCCGGGCGCGTTCGAGCCTTGATAGACAGACAGGATTTCCCCGCTACTTCGATTGACAAACTTGTAACTCAACGAGGGATCAAGATTGCCGCCGAGTGCGTCGATACCTGGAAGCAATTCTGAATAAGTGGGATCACTCACATTGGTGGTACCCGAGCTATCGGCATTGTTAAATAGTGTTAGGCCGTTCCAGCTATAGATCGCATTTGCCTGATTGTCCCCGTTGATAAATCCCCCGCTCAAATTGGGTATATTCACCCCAGCCGCGTCCCAGTATTCGATGCCCATTCCCAGATTGTTGGGCAAGCGTTGCTGTACGCTTTGTAAATCAAGCAGAAACTGTTGCTGTTCCGAGATGCTTGGCGGCGAATACCAGGGATCGTTCGAGTCAAAGCCGTTCTCGTAATGTTCTCCCGTCTCGATAATGAAAATCGGTTTCCCTATGCTGTTGGACGCGTCAACAAGTACATCCTCCTCCACGGGTTGGCTCTGCGGATTGCTTTCCGCCGCTTGTGCATCGGTTAAGGGCCCGTGATAGAAAGGATAGTAACTCTGGCATATTGCGTCATAGGTGATGCCATTCTGATTCGCGAGCGTGAAGAACTGGGTTAGATTCCAAGCCGGAGTGATGTGGATGCAGGTCAGCGGCGGCGGAACCGCAGGGCCAATCGACGTGTCCGCGGCCGCATCGTCAACCGCTTGCAGAGCCTGTATCTGCAAAGAGGCAAAACCGCTGAAGTCGGTTCCGGTAGGACTGCCGATCGAACCCAGGAACCCTGTGTCTACTTCATTCCCGATCGCCACTAAGTCGGGCATCACGCCAGCTTGGCGATACGTTATGATTTCGGCTTTGACGTAAGCGTAAATATCCGTCTGCAACTGAGCGAGTGTGTCGTTCGCCCATGCCGGTGGCACGCTGACAGAGCTTCCACCGTCGAAGAGCAGCGTCAACTCGACACTCAAGCCGAGATTCTTAGAGCGTTTGGCAAGGTCCAGATCCTGGGCATCGGTCTCCGCATAACAGGCGTTTCCACTGCACCCAGTCTGCGAAGGATTGGAATATGGAGGCGCCGAGCTCGGCCTCAAGCGGACTATGTTGATGCCATGGTTCTTCAGCATGGCAAGCAAATCCAGCGGTTGCCCAGCATCCTTCCACCAGGTCAAGCCTGTCGAGGCCCGCGCGGCCTCCTGCTTTTCCAGAAGAGCATTGTCGATGCCGCCGAAGAAAGCCGGACGCAACAGCCACTGCTGACTCTGGGTAGGAACGCCGGGCGAATTCAATGCGGTTTGGTCGAGCAGGGTGCCAGCGGATATCGAGCCGTGATATAAGTCGACCAATAACCCTGTATTAGTGTTAGAAAGTGTGTAATAACCTGCGCTTACAGGAGTTAGTATCCACTGCTGCGTGGAGTTACCGGCACAAGGATTTTGGACTACGTACACCACGCCCGAAACAGTCGAACTATCCAGACAAAGGCCGTTGAGAATATTGCTGATCTGCCATGATCCTCCGGGAAGCGTAGTGAAGGCCCATCTTTGGCTCGTGTTGGTGAAAGTCCTCGGCTGCTGGACGATGTTGGCACCAGCTCTCGTCGAATTGTTATTGAGGTCGGCCTGTAAGCCGCTCAGCTGATTTATGACGTAATACACCTGGCCATTGATTGGGGTGATGTCGGTGGGTTCCGGCGGTTGCTGGCTCGGCCCGACCACGGTGATCTGCGCCGATGCCGTACCGCCGTTTCCTGCTTCCGTCGAGGTCACTACGCTAGTGACATTATTTTGCGCGCCGCTGGTTGTGGCTACAACGTTGACCGAGAACGTGCAAGAAGCACCCGCGGCCAGGCTGGCTCCTGAGAGGCTGACGCTGTTCGAACCGGCGGCCGCGGTAATCGTCCCTCCTCCGCAGCTTCCTGCCAGGCCATTGGGTGACGCTACGGTGAGCCCAGACGGAAAAGCATCGGTAAAGCCCATGCCGCTCAAGGAGATCGCCGTGTTGGGATTTGACAGGCTAAAGGTGAGTGATGTCGTGCCGTTTAATGACACGCTAGCCGCCCCAAAGACCTTTGCGATTACTGGCGGCAAATTCGCCGGAGGAGGCGGAGTGCCGGATCCGGATGAGCCTCCGCCGCAGCCTGTATTCCAGAGCAAGCTCAGTACTATGCCAAGACACAGCGATGCAGAATGTACTTTTCTCCAAAGTGTCGGCTTGGTCTTCCGACCTTCCTTATTATTGCGGTCCAATGTCCGACATTTCATCGCCTTGTGCCTTGGGCTGAATATTCATCTGGTGATACAGCTCTTTAACTTGATCCTTAGTCTTCTTGATCTCCTGAAAGAGGTGCATTTCTTTCTGCGCCTGATCGTCCAGCTGAAGGCGCCGATACGCGGAGGCGAGCCGGTAATGCGCCTCGCTATTCAGCGGATCGGCTTGGATTGCAGCCCGGAGATAGTTGACTGCCTCTTCTGGTTTCTGCTGCATCATCAGAACTCTTGCCAGACCTAGCTGCGCTTCTACTTCGTTGGGGTTGAGTTTATTGGCTCGCTGGTAGTGGCGAAGCGCTTGGTCCAGGTCGGACTGCGATAATGCGATCGCTCCCAGCCCGCACTCTGCATTGGCGGCATCGCCGTCCATCGCCTCGGCTTCTTCGAAGTCTTTTGCCGCCTCCGCTTGCGTTGCAGAATCGTGAGGCGATAACTGAAGGACGGCTTCACCCAATTCAAAACGAACGCCCGGCAGGCGTGAGTCGATCTGCAAAGCTTTCTTATAATGCTCGATCGCGTGTGGGAGATCTCCACCGTTAATCAAATGTTCGGCGATCGCTTGTTGCATGCGGGCGGAAGCTGGAGCGAGAATGGCGAGCTTGTTCAGCGTGTCCTCTGCCAACTCGGAGTAGACGCGTTGCGCCATGAACAGAACATCCACATTGTCGGGATCGAGATCCACCAGTGAGTGCATCACCAAAGCCGTTGCACCCTGATCACCCTCCTGTTCATAGACAGACGCTAACTCCAGGCCGACCTGCAGACGCAACGACTTGTCCTTGAGCTTTGGAAAAGACTTTTCCAACAACGCGCGAGCGGATGGATCCCCCAATCTTTTTTGCGAAATGCTCAGGAGAGCTTGCGTTTTCGTTAAAGACGGATCGATCGCCAAGGCCTTGCGCAAATACACTGAAGCGTTCCGATAGTCGCGCCGGAAGAAAGCGATTACCCCTAAGTTTGCGTAGGCCTCGGCGTTCTTAGGATCGAGAGCTAGGACGGCATCGAGCTCCCTGGCCGCGGCGCTCGAATCGTTTGCCTTAAGATACTGCGCCGCCTTGTCGAGGTGATTGCGAATCTCTGCGGTTTGAGAGACTCCGGTTTGTGCGCCGGCGAGCGCACTCGCAAAAAGCGCGAGAACCAATATTAGCCGCCCGCTGCATAAACACTTCCGGTTCGCGGCGACAACAGGAGAGGAGTCAAAGACAAACGCGGATTCATGAACCTTGCTGGGTTGAGACTCTTTCATGGAGGAAAGATATCGCAAAATTCGCTGCTTCGGCGAAGCGTTAACAAGTGCGGGGCGGAAGGGAAGCAGCTTCCGAGCCCGCAGAGTCTCCGTCAAACTCACGCCGCCGGGATCAGAATTTGATGTGAGCCCCCAGCTGTATGATGCGTGCGTCGATCCCGAAATTAACGGGGGTAGTGACCTGGCCAGCGGTACTGTCCGCCAATACGCCGCCGCTGTAGCCAACATTCGCGTCCGGGTTGCTCCAGTTAATGTGATTGAACACATCAAACATGTCGGCCCTGATCTGGAACGATATCGCCTCGTGAATGGGAAAATCTTTTGCGACGCTAAAGTCAACGTTCGAGAATCCCGGCCCAACCAGGGTATTGCGCCCGGTGTTGCCAAAGGTGCCAGGTGCTGGGTTCGCGAAAGCGGCTGGGTTGAACCACATGGCATGGGAACGACTCGGCACGCCGGGGTTGCCAACTTGCTCGGGATAGAGCGTCGAGCCAGCGTTGAAAGCTGGAGTTAGACCTGGATCAATCCCTCCCGCAACAGAGCCTTGGATCACAGGAGTGAAAGGAACCCCCCCGTGCCACTGGAAAATACTGGAGACGCGCCAGCCCCCGGCGACCTGATCGAGCGGTCCGTGAAGGGCAAACTGACGCCCGTGGCCGAACGGCAGTTCGTACGAGATCTGGCCAATCAGGGTGTTGGCGGCGCTGAAGTCAGACTTACCATAATTGAGAGAGGGAGTATAGGCGTTCTGGTAGATATCGATGCCCGATCCGTGGCCATTTCCGGTGCCGGTATCAAGCGATTTTGACCAGGCGTAGTTGACCTGGTAGCTCAAGCCATACGACATTCGTTTCTGCAAACGCAATTGCAGTGCGTTGTAATTCGAGTATCCGTCGTATAGTTGGGAGGAGATACTGTTGAATACAGGGTTGGGATTCCCGCATTGATAGAAGCTGGTGCAGTCAAAACCGCCCACTGCAGTCGAACCTGGGGTCGTAGCCTGATTGGTATCGGTGGCAAAGTTCAGATTCCGGCCACGAGTATAGACATAGCTGGTGTCTAACATGAGACCCCGCCCGAACTCGCGCTGAACCCCCAGAAGGTACTGCTCGACGTAGACCGTGGGCATGCTCCGCGGGTAGTATTCCGCGCTGCTAAAGTTTGCAAACGTTGATGACAGGGTTTGAACGGTTGGAAAGATAACCGTGCCGGCGGGCGGGCCCACCGACAGCTGCCAGGGGGAACTGCCAAAGGTGTACCCCCCATTGCCCTGGTTGTGTGGATTAAAACCGAGACCAAGCGCGCCGTCGGTGTAGTTTTCGGCATCGCGTGGTGCGTCAAAAATACCGAAGCTTCCCCGTACGACCCACTTGTCGCGGGGTTGCCATGCGAAGCCGATGCGAGGAGCGAACTCCTTATAGTCGCCGTTTTGGATGGCCGACAGGTTGCTGATCTTCCCTCCGTAGGTCGTGTCGCTCTGCCCGCCAAACAGAATGCCGCCGGGATATGCGCCGCCATACTGGCTGGGATCAGGGATAACCGGATCGTAATTCCCGAAAAAGTTGTTGTTCACGCCCCAACCCGTCTGCGCCTGCCAGCGTAAGCCCAGATTTAACGTGAGGTGCGGAGTCACCTTGAAGTCGTCGCTAGCAAACAAAGCCGCATTCCTCATGTGGGCGTTGGTGGGGTCGGCTTCGTAAACGTACCAGCCGTAAACGTTGCCGGAAAGGAAATCGGCGTACGGGATTCCAGTAACGCTGCCGTCGAATTCGAAATGGCCGGAGTCGAGATCGCCCCAGCTCGTGTAGTTCTGATAGATCCTGTCGAACTCGCCGCCTACCTTGATGGTGTGCTTGCCACGAATCAGGGTAAGTACATCGGAAACGGCGTAATATCCCTCCCCCAAGGTGGCATCGATGTTGCCGTTACAACTGCTGCAGATGCCGGCCCCCAAATTTATCATCCCTTCTCCCGCCCCTTCATCAATCCCAACGTGGGGAAAAACATTGGCGGGAGCATTGGTGCCATATCCCGGCTCCAGGCCAAGCGTGGTGGGATCATTCTTGCCCAGGGATGGTGGCTTGTATTTGTCGAGCTCACGGCTTGCGGCCACGCGAAACTCGTTGATCGCCGTCGGGCTTACCGTATACAGATCCGACACTTGGCCGGTCAGATTATCGGTTTTGCCTACTTCGTATGCCGTAGCGTCGCTCGGATAAAGCGGATCCGCCGGGACATAGGACGTCGTCGTGGGAAAGTAGTTGAAGCTAAACGCGAGTCTTTGTTTCCCGGAAATATTGTAATCGACCTTGCCCGTGTACCATGTGTCTGTATCCGGACTGCTCCCGTTGAATACGTAATTGTTAATGATGGGGCAGGTTTGCGGAGTAGTTGCCGATACGTTCACTGGGCCGGGGCATCCGGCGACCCATCCCGGGGCGGATGCAGCCGGGAAGTAGCTCTGAAGCTTCAATGCCACAGCATCTGGAGTTGCCAGCAGTTGGCCTGTGGCGGGATTAAAGGCCGTACCTGTCGCGCCTGAAATCCCGAAAAAATCCCCCGCTTCCATGGCGGCGGTCGGGTAAGTATAAAGTCCAGAAGCTGGTGAAGACGAGGGGTTGCGCTGGTAGAGGAAGAAGAAGAACAGCTTATTCTTTAGGATCGGGCCGCCGACGCTACCGCCGTAGGTGTTCCAGTGTTCCACCGACTTGATATCCGGCTCAGGATCTAAATAATTTCTGGAGTTGAAGACGGTGTTCTGAACGTAATCATACAAGCTGCCATGCCATCGGTTGGTTCCGCTTTTGGTGATCACATTGACCGAAGTCAAACCGCCGCCGTATTCCGGGGGTGCGTTGGCGGAATTGATGCTGACCTCTTCAATCGCGTCCACCGGCATATAGAAGTTGCTGCCGTTGAAATCCCTAGGGGCAGTGGCGGGGCCGCCGTCGGACAGAAACATTATGTTGTAGCCCTGCGTGCCGTTGGCCCCGGCAGTCTGGCTGTTGGCTTCGCCCGCGCCGCCTGCACCGACGTTCACGCCAGGGATGAGCTGAATCATCTCGGCGCGCCAGTCGGTGCCCGTTATCGGCGCGGATTCAATCGCGTGGGTATTGAGGTCCACGCGCTGGTCTGAGGTCTCAGTTTCCACCAACGGGGTCTCCGCCGTTACCACGAGTTGCTCACTGACATTGCCCACTTGCAGCGTAGCGTCCACCGCGATGGTCTGGATCTGCAGGGTCAGGCCTTTGCGTACGAATTCCTTGAATCCGGCTTTGGAGAATGTGACCATGTACTCGCCGGTTGGAACCGAAGGCACATCGTAGATGCCGTCCGAATTCGTGGCCGAGACGATGCTCACGCCTGTCTGTACGTTGAGAATTATGACCTTGACGCCCCCGACGAGCGCTCCCGTTGCGTCCTGAACAATTCCCCGGATCTCTCCAGTATTTGCGTTCTGTCCGAGAGAAAACGTAGCGCTTAAGCCGGCGACCAACAGTACAAAAACGCGCCCAAAGTGGCGAACCGTACCGAGCCTCATCGTGGAGCCTCCTAAAGTTAACCCCCGCCGGAGCAGCGCCCGAAGTCATCTTGGATCTATCGGCGCTACCGCGCTTCCGATCAGGAGCACCTAATGCAAACACACTACCGAAGCGGAATCGTATCCTCCTGCGACCATCCGCGAATCCGCCAAAAGTAGGATCAAGCAGAAAAGTATTTATCTTGACAACAGGGTGTGGCTTGTGACGATGGGCTACTCCAGGTGTATGAGCCCTCGGTGGAGAGCGGTTACCACAGCTTCCGTGCGGTCGCTGACATTCAGCCGCAGAAGAATCGCACTCACATGGCACTTCACTGTGGCCTCTGTGATGCCTAACGTAGAAGCGATATCTTTGTTGCTTTTTCCGCTTGCGAGCAGAGTGAGCACTTCTTGTTCCCTTGCGCTGAGTTCAGAATCGGGCATGCGCGATGCCAAGGCTCGGGCAACCGGAGGTGGCAAGAAGCGCCCGCCGGTATGCACGCGCTGCAAGGCCTCCACCAGTGTTTGATAGGGCATCCCTTTGATGACGTAGCCTTGGGCTCCCGCCTCCAGGGCCCGGTGGATATCGGCATCCCCCTCGTAAGTGGTCAGCACCACAAATCGGGCTCGTGGGTGAGTTTCGCGAATCGAACGAATTGAATCCACTCCGCTCATTCCCGGCAGTCGCAGATCCATCAAGGTGACGTCCGGCTTGTGCTTGAAGAACAGCGTGACAGCTTCTTCTCCGGTGCCGGCTTGGGCGACAACCGTCATGTCCGCTCGTGCGTTCACAATCGAAGCGACACCCACTCGCATCAGCGGATGATCATCCACAACCATTACCTTGATCTTCTCAGCGACTCTGTCAGCGTTGACCGTGCTCATATCTGCGAGACCCCATTTCCCGTGGCGGATGGCTTGCGAGGAACGGATAATGTCAGCTTCGTTCCAGCGCCAGATCCGCTATTCAAGGTGAGCACTCCACCAATCCGTTTTGCGCGTTCTCGAATGCCGACAAGTCCGTAGTGCCCGTTAGGCTGCGACGATACTACTTCCGGATCGAAGCCACATCCGTCGTCACGCACCTGCACACGAAAATCCCTCTTCTCGAAACTAATGTCTACGTGCACCTTGTTAGGTTGTCCGTGACGAATCGCATTGTGCAGGGCTTCCCTCACGACCATGAGCAATTCGTGAGCCGTAGATTGGTCCAGATCAAACGGTCTTCCCGACACTCGATACTCCACCGGCACTCCAAACTCATGGCTGACCTGGTGGGCCATAGTGCCAAGTATCGGGCCAATCGCAGTAGCGGAACCATCGGCGTGGCGGAGATCCCATACCGCTTCTCTGGC
>Ga0210398_10005022_pt1 | contig 12326 bp, 9 predicted proteins | sample IncBWC4OmetaG_FD_161047 | JGI IMG/M metagenome (GOLD analysis project Ga0210398, IMG submission 161047) | Forest soil microbial communities from Barre Woods Harvard Forest LTER site, Petersham, Massachusetts, United States - Inc-BW-C-4-O | ecosystem: Environmental > Terrestrial > Soil >... | reverse complement strand
AGTCCTTCGATATATGGCTTCTTCGACTCCGCATCACTCGGCGTCGTTCCATAGTTTCCAATGTGGGGATTTGTAAGGACCACAATCTGACCCGCATACGAAGGATCGGTAAAGATCTCCTGATAGCCGGTCAGTGATGTATTGAAGACCACCTCGCCAGAGCGTTCCGCTCGTGCGCCAAAACTCTTGCCGCGAAAAATGCGCCCGTCTTCCAGCGCCAGTATTGCCTGCATTGCCTCTCCGAAGGAGTGGATTTAATAGATTCTATCAGCATTTACGCTGGAAAACGCTGATCGCAGGCAAAACCTTCCGCCACGAAGAAAGACCCGGCACAATAACCGGGCCTTCTCATCAATTGTTAAGATTTAGCGACTGTGATGATGGTGGTGACGGCGATGATGGTGGGACTTGGCGTTCGCCGGAATGACCGCACCAGCTAGAACGACGAACGCAATGGCAGCAAGAAACAACGTGCGTAACTTCATAAAGAATTCCTCTCAGGCAGCCACTCTTTCGAGTGATCAGTAAAGTTAAATGCAGCGTATCCCGGTCACGTGTCTTTTGCCAGATTTTTTTCATCATGTTCCAAATTTGGTTCCTCACCGCCCGATCACTCGATGTCCACCAGAACGTCCTCCCCCTCCAGGCGCAGGGGAAACACCTCCACCCGCTCATGAACCGGATACTCCGCCAACCCCGTCTTCACGTCGAACGTCCACGAATGCCACGGACAAACCACCGACTCACCCTCCAGCCACCCTTGTCCCAGCGGCCCCTGCCGATGCGGGCAGATATTGTCCAGCGCCGACAACCTCCCATTCACATTCGCCAGACAAACCGCGACCCCCTCGACCTCGGCCTCGGCGACCTGCCCCACCGCCGGCGCCTCCGCCAACCCACACAACCTCACCCACTTCGCCACGCATGGTCCTCCGCTATATCATCTTAGAGCCTCTCGCACGCCCAAACGACTCACAGCCTCTAAGCTCCAGATGCTAAAGTCGTCACAGAACCCTCGATGCCCCGCCCCACCTCCAAGCCAACCAAGCGCACTCCTCAACCCGCCCCACCTGACGTCGTCAGCCCCATCTGGCTGGTCAAAGCCATTGCCCTCACCATCGTTACGGCGCTCCTTTGCGGCTATCTCACCTTCTGTCTGCTCTTCTATCAAGGCCAGTGGCAGCTCGTTTTGCACCCAACCCGTATCGCCGCCAGTCCCATATCCATCTCAGGCGTCCCCTACGAACTCATCCGCTTCGGCCCCGACGAGTCCGCCACCCCGCAACTCACCGGCTGGTGGATACCCTCCGACCCCGGCGGCCGCTACTCCCACCTCACCGCCCTGTTCCTCGGCGACGGCAACGGCTCACTCGCGGACTCCATTCCCACCCTCGCCAGCCTCCACAATCTCGGCATCAACGTCTTCGCCTTCGACTACCGCGGCTACGGCCAGAGCGCTGCGGTCCGCCCCAACCAGCAAACCATGACCCGAGACGTCGACTCCGCCTGGCAATACCTCACCACCTCGCGCGCCATCCCTGCGCAACAGATCGTCCCTTACGGAACCGGTACCGGCGCATCCCTTGCGACCCATCTAGCCGCCACTCACAACACCGTCCCGGCCCTGATACTGGACTCGCCCCGGACCGACCTCCTCGACGCAGCCGTGCGCGACCCGCGCGCCAAGCTAGTCCCCGTCCGTCTCCTCTTTCACGAGCGCTTCCCCCTCGCCGAACCTCTCTCGACTCTGCACACACCCAAGCTTCTCCTCTCGCGCAGCGCCTCGCCCAACCCAGCTTTCCGCACCGCCTCCAACCCAAAGCTCAGCATCGAACTGGCCTCGCCATCCGCGCTCCTCTACAACCAGGGCATCACGCGCTTCCTGGATCAATATGTAGTCCAACATGTATCCGGATACCTTCTTCCAGCGCCCGCCCCACAACTCGTGCCTTCCCCGGCACCCGCTCGCTAGATTCACCTCAAACCAGCCCCACCCACAATTATTCTTGATCCAAGGACCTCTTATGACCAAATGGCTTAACGGCCTGCAACCCTTTGGCGCGTTTCTCATGCGCCTCGCACTCGGCATCTCGATGGCCGTCCATGGCTACGAAAAGGTGATACCGCACGGCGCGCTTGCTCACTATGCCCACTACATCGTCTCTCTCGGAATGCCCTACTGGCTCGGCTACGTCTCGGCGTACACCGAGTTCGTCGGCGGCATTCTGCTCATCATCGGTCTACTCACTCGCTTCGCCGCAGCGATCGTCGCCATCAACATGCTCGTCGCCTTCTTCTTCGTCGGCATCCATCAGGGCTTCGGAATCTACAACTACATCCTCGCCCTCGCCGCATTAGGCATCATGTTGACGTTCTACGGAGCAGGGTCCGTCTCGATCGACCGCAAGATTGGCTTTGCCTGATCCCGAAAGACCGTCGCCCAAAAGGAGTGAAGGCCCCCGATACTGTGGGGGCCTTACGTTTGGTGGGGAGTTTTTGTTGCGGATATTGGAAACCGGAACCGTGGGAACTGCGAGCCCGGCGATTGCTAACTACACCCAATAAGACGCGAGTCTGAAGGAAAAGTTGCTCGCTATTTTCCACTATTCTGTATATATGACTTTTTTACATTCTATAAACAGAAGAAAGATTTTTCCCTTACATTTGGCGGCACTGCGCAGATGTTTTCACTTAACTGAAGTTCAGGAATTCGTTCGGATTGACCTGTGCTCCCGGAAATACCAGTTCTAGGTTCTTTGCTCCCAACGTCTTGTAGGCCGCCTCGCCAAGCACCCTGCGAAAATCCGTCGTCACAGCAAGGTCACGCCCTTCATTCAACTGCTCATTTGCCAGCCCAGGCCACTTGCCATAGACCTTGCCACCCTTCACCTGTCCGCCCAACACGAACATCACATTCGCGTGGCCGTGGTCCGTTCCGCCCGTTCCGTTCTGCCGGGCGGTCCGCCCAAACTCCGACATCGTCACCAGCGTCACATTCTCAGCGTCGTCTCCCATGTCCTTCCAGAAGGCCGCAATCGTCTCCGAGAACTCCTTCAACCGGTTCGCAAGTTGACCATTGATGTTCCCCTGGTTCTGGTGCGTGTCCCACCCACCGATGTCGGAGAACGCTGCCTCCACTCCAAGGTTCGCCTTTAGCAGTTGTGCGATCTGCTTCAGACTGTTTCCGAACGGTGTGTTCGGATACACCACTCCAGCCGCCGGCTGATAGTGTGACGGATCGGCCGCCTTCAGCATCTTCACGGCTTCAAACGTCTCCTGCCCGGTGCCATGCAGGACAGCGTCAGTGCTCTCGTCATACATCGCCTGAAACGCGTTGCTGATCGGCGAGGCCTGCGGCCCTTTCCCGCCGACCGAAAAATCCGCAAGATTATTCACCGCAATCGCCGGCAGCTTACCCTGCAGCGTCCGCGGGACCTGCGTCCCCAGCGCCACCGCACGAAACGCCGAAGGCTTCCCGGTCGTCACCTCGGCCTGCAGCGCGCGATTCAGCCATCCATCCGGAGTCGACTTCACCCCGGGCGTCCCGCTCTCCATGTAGTCCTGCGCGTCGAAGTGCGACCGCGTCGTGTCCGGCGAACCTGCTGCATGAATGATCGCCAGATGTCCCTGGTCATACAGCGGCTTGAACGAGGCCATCGAAGGATGCAGCCCAAAAAATCCATTCAGGTCCAGAACGTCCTTCTCCTGGATCGCAATCGAGGGCCGCATCGCGTAGTAGTTCTTCTCCTTGTACGGCACCACGACGTTCAGCCCATCCGCCGCGCCCCGCTGGAATAGCACCAGCAGCTTCTTCTTGTTCGCTGCCGCAGTCGTCACCTCAGCGAGAACGCTCCGCGACAGAAACGCCGGAATCGTCGAGGTGCCGATCAGTGCGAGGGCCCCGCCCTTCATAAACCCACGTCGTGTCACCCCACGCTGCGCCGCATCGCGTCCGTGAATGTCGCATCCCCAGTCGCTATGGTCGGCCAGACATTTCATATTCGCCATGTTCCTGCTCCAGTACTGGCATCGGTTGACGTCACGGCCTCTTCGCCTGCTTGTACTAACGCGGTTACAGCTCGGAAGTTGCCGGTCCTGTCAGATTCCCGGGTAGCGCCGGAAAATAGAAAACTGGGAGGGGTCTAGCCCGTTACTCAAACCCCTTCAATCACTTCCCGCAGAGTACTCCAATCCCAGCGGCGATGCGCAGAAAATCCGACGACACATTAAAATGCCCCAAAATCACTGCTAGCGCCGTTGAAACTCAGGTGAACCTAGCAACAATCCAGCCATCATCGCCGCCTCACGATCGAGCGGTGGCCGCGCCTGCTGGTTCAGAGCAGCTGGATTAAGCACCTGGGCCATAGGCTCGAAGTCGTTCGGCCGAATCGGAAAGTCCTTCAACGCCTGCTGCTGCATACCCTGGTCCTGAAACTGCTGCAGCACCGTCGATCTCGTCCGGTCGCTCACCGGCTGTCCCAAGAGCGCCATCTCAAGCTTCTCTTCCTTTTCCGCCGCCTCGCCCGCGGGACCTGTACTCAACGCCACCGGCTCCATTCCGGCATTAGTCTCTCCCAGCAATCGGCCCCAATCCGTCTGCACGCCGGGAATACGATCGCTACTGAGCCCCAGGGCAAAGTTCATCCGGCTCACAAGGTCTCCGGTATTCACCCACGACTCCGCTATCCAGCTATAGCCATTCGGCGTCTGCATCCCGTACAGCGGCATCCCGAGCTTGTCCAGGGCCTGCACTAAAGGAATCGCGTTCCTCACCTCGGCCCCGCTCGCCCGCACCGCAGAAACCACAAACTCCTCCGGCGTCTTCACCTTCGCCCGGTAAACCTCCGGCGACCAGAACTCCGGTGAATCAAACAACGTCCGCAGCACCGTCTTGATATCGCCACCGCTGGCCAGAAAAGCCTTTGCCATTCGATCTACCAGCGCTGGTGGAGGCGTATCGCTCACAAACCGCACAGCGAGCTTGGTCGAAATGAACTTCGCTGTCGCCGGACTGGTCGCTAGCATGTGCAACACCTGTAGTCCTTCCTGCATGCCGCGCTGGTCGCCTTGATACAGAACCCTACAAGGGTCTTCGCGCGAACCCCCAACCCCACCAATTCCGGCTTCACCCACGCGCGGCCCAACAAAGCTGGTCCCTGGAATAACCACTCCCATCACCGTCTTATCTCCAGGTTCATGCCTCCGTGCGACAAACTGAAAATCGCCGCCGCAAACCGGCTGCTCGATCGACCACCCCGTCAGCACCTTGGCCACCTGGGTCACGTCCTGCTGCGTGTAGCCTTTGCCGCAGGCCGGATCGAGCGAGCTCACCGGATGGTCCTGACTTACCTCGCACTGCACTCCCAGGGTGTGCAATTCCATCAACTCGCGCGCATAGTTCTCATTCAACCCACGGTCCTTGAGGGCCTGCTTTACCTGCGGATCTTTGGCAAACTGCGCCACGCGGGGAGCGTTTCTAGCAGCCAGCGAATCCGGCCCGATACTCTGCCAGTTATCCAGATACATCAACATCGCCGAGCTCTTTGCCGTAGCCACCAGCAGGTCCTCAAACTTGCCAAGGGCACGCGGCCGGATCACGTCCCGCTCATAAGCCGGCAGCATATACGGCTCATTCTGGTTCTTCTTGATGTACACATTGAAGTGGTTCAGCCAAAAGTCCGTCATCACCGCTTCCAGCTGCCGTTCGCTGTAGATGTCCCGCAGCATCCGCGACTGCAGCAGCTCCGCCCCAATCATCCTCGGCGAGCCCTGCAGTGCGGCGAGAGTCTCCCGCTGTATCGGCGTCAGACCCTCCGCGGCCTCGGCCAACTCGGCCTGACTCAAACTCCTGCGAAACGCGATCAACTCCTTCGGCGGCATCGCCAGGATCCGCCGCATCCTCTCGTCCGGCGGAAGATTGATGATCCTCACCGCCTCCAACCCCGAGTAGAACTGCTCCTCATGCGTCGCCATCGCCGGAACGCCAGGGTCCACGCCATCTCCCGGTAGCGCGCTCTTGTCCTTCGGCCCGTCGCCGTCCTTCGCCATCGTAGGCGACATCATCTCCCCATCGCCTTTACCGGCGTCCGCTTCTGCCTTCTTCTCTTCCTGCTTCGCCTTCGCCGCCTTGTAGAAAGCAATCTCATCGGCGTAAATCGCATGTTCCACCGGGTCAGAAGGCAGCGGAGAATTCTTCGCAATCATCTGCCGCAACACCTGCGGACTCGGATACCGCCAAACCAACTCCGCCTGTGGCATCTTCATCGCGGGAAACATCGCCAGCCGCGCATCCAGCGCCGAATCATCGATCCTCGAAGGGTTCAACTGCAACTCAAACCACCGCTGCAACCCCATCGCCTCTACCGCCGCAACGTCCCCAGGCCGCGGCCCAAACGTAAATCGATTTAGAGCATGCAACACCCGCTCCCGCCCTTGAATCTGCCCCTGTTTCGCCGAACTCCCCACCGGCTTGTTCACCGCAGGGGCCGCGACCATCGGCTGCTCAATCATCAACACGCACAGAACGCCAGAAATCAAGGCGCGTACCGAACCCATCAGCACTTCAGCAGACCCCCGTCTGAATCGCATAGCACTCCTTCTTGGCTCCAGCCCGATCTTGCTCAGCCAAAACAGCCAGAGAACTGCCTCTGCCATCTCAGACCCGGTTACCCCCCAGCAGTTGCGAACAAATTCGCCCACACGACCTGGTTAGAACGCCGCAAGCTCATGCATTGCCCGGTATAAGTCCTCCGGCTGCGGCAAAATTGCGTCCTCCAGCACCGGCTGATACGCCACAAACGTATCCATCGCCGCCACCCGCCGGACCGGAGCGTCGAGATCATGAAACAGTTCGTCCCCGATCCGCGCCGCGATCTCTGCACCATACCCCCAGCTCAGCATGTCCTCATGCGCGACGATCACGCGATTCGTCTTCTTCACGCTCTCCGCAATCGCCTCCCAGTCATAAGGAGTCAAACTCCGAAGGTCGATCAACTCCACATCGATACCCGTCTCGCGATGCAGCTTCTGCGCCGCCTGCAGCGCCCGCGGCACCACAGCGCCATACGTCACCACGGTCAGGTCCTTGCCCTGCCGCACAATCTTCGCCTTCCCAAAAGGAATGCAGTACTCCGGCCCCGGATAAGGCGCCCGTCCAAACGTCTCGCGATACAGCCGCTTGTGCTCCAGAAAGATCACCGGATCATCGCACCGAATCGCCGTCCGCAATAGCCCTAGCGCGTCCAGCGCGTTCGACGGCATCACGATCCGCACACCAGGCGTATGCGTAAAAATACTCTCGCCCGACTGCGAGTGATAGATCGACCCGCCCGTCAGATACCCACCAATCGGCACTCGCATCACCAGCGGGCAGCTGAACTCCCCGTTCGACCGCCACCGCACCAACGGAAGTTCATTGCGCATCTGGTGCATCGCCGGCCAGATGTAGTCGAAAAACTGGATCTCCACAACAGGCTTCATTCCCCGAAGCGCCATGCCAATTGCGCGGCCCGTGATATTCGCCTCGGCCAGTGGAGAATTGAAGCAACGCTCGCTGCCAAACTCCGTCTGCAATCCCGCCGTCAGCTTGAAGACCCCGCCCTTGCCCTTCACCTTGCCCGCGAGCAACGCCTCGTCGCGACTGGCATCGGCAACGTCCTCGCCGAACACCACCACCCGCTCGTCCCGCCGCATCTCGTCCTTCAGGCAGCAGTTGATCAGGTCTGCCATCGTGCGCTCCGTTGGGTCCGCGGTCGCCGCGGGCTCCGTAGCAAATCGAGGATCCATTGGGCTCAGGTCCTCCGAATACAAATGCTTTGTAATCGAAGCCACCGTCGGCAGCGTCGCCATCACCGCGCGGTCCGCCGCCCGCTGCACTTCTTCATCTACCTGCTGCTCGAGCTTATTGATCGCGTCCGCGTCAAGAATTCCCTCACGCAGCAGCCACATCTGCATCCGCGAGATCGGGTCCCGCGCCGCATCGGCGGCAAGCTCCTCCGCCGACCGGTATAGCCGTTCATCATCACTCAGCGAATGCGAATACGGCCGGATCACATGCCCATGCACCAGCGCCGGCCCCTTCCCCGCGCGGCAATACGCCACCGCCTCCGCCATCGCCTTGTAGCTCTCAATCGGATCAGTCCCATCGACCTCTGCAAAGTGAAAGTTCGGAAAATTCGCCACCAGCTTCGAGATATTTCCCCCGGGCGTATTCACCTCCACCGGCGTCGAGATCGCGTACCCATTGTCCTCGACCACATACAGCACCGGCAGCTTCCCATTCGAAGCCGTATTCAACGACTCCCAGAACTCACCCTGGCTCGTCGATCCCTCACCGATCGAAACATAAACCACCTCGTCGCCATGAAACGTCACATCTTTGAAATCGCGGTAGTCCCCCTGATGCTTCTTCGCCGCCTCAGGATGCCGCGTGAAGAACCTTCCCGCCTCCGCGCACCCGACCGCATGCAGACACTGCGTCGCTGTCGACGAAGAAGGCGTCACGATATTCAGCCTCTTGTTCGACCAGTGGGAAGGCATCTGCCGTCCGCCGCTCGCGATATCGTCCGCCGCACCCACCGCCTGCAGCAGCTGCTCCTCAACGGTATTCCCCAGCGTCAGGCATATCGCCCGGTCGCGATAGTAAGGAAAGAACCAGTCATACCCCGGCTTCATAGCCATCCCTGCAGCGACCAGCAGCGCCTCATGTCCCGCGCATGAGACCTGGAAAAAGATCTTCTGCTGCCGCTTCAATACGATCTCGCGATCGTCCGTTCGCCGCGATAGATACATCAGGCGATAGAACTCCACCAGTTGCTCACGCGTCAGCGAACTCTCCGCTACATCGACCGCCGTCTTCTTGTTCTCCTGCACGCTGGATCCAGACTGTCTCGCCATGCACCTGTCCTTTACATCTGGGCCACGGCCTTCTCAAGCCGCCCACAAGATTGTACCGGGAAGCCACCAGACTTGACTCTCCCAAGAAGACTTTTTTGACTCATCGTTCAATTTGCAGAAGGCCCTGAAAATGGGCGGCGCTAGGGCCGCCCATTCAGAACATTTCACAACCTAAACAAACAACGGAGCCAACACCAGCGTAATCGTAGCCAGCAGCTTGATCAGTACATGCAGACTCGGCCCCGCCGTGTCCTTGAACGGATCGCCGACCGTATCGCCCACGACCGCCGCCTTATGCGCCTCGGACTTCTTTCCGCCATACTGTCCCGTCTCGATAAACTTCTTCGCGTTGTCCCACGCGCCGCCGCCGTTGTTCATCAACATAGCCAGCAGCACGCCCGAGATCGTCCCGACCATCAGCAGCCCAGCGACAGCTTCGGCCCCGGCCAGATTCACCGCCACTCCAGCGATCGCCGGAACTGGCAGGACCGTACCCGGGGCATAGATCGCCGTATTCGCCTGATAGCTCGAGCTCAAGTGCCGGAAGATCAGACCGACCACGACGGGCATGCCAACCACCAACGCGCCCGGCAACACCATCTCTTTTAGTGCGGCCCCTGTCACAATACGAACGCATCGTCCATAATCTGGCTTCGAAGTGCCGGCCATGATCCCGGGGTTCTCCCTGAACTGGTCACGGACGTCCTGCACAACCATCTGCGCGGTCCGGCCCACGGCCTTGATCGCCATGGAGCTAAACAGGAACGTCAGCATCGCACCCAGCAGCGCCCCAACAAAAACCGGCACCTGCGCCAGGTTAATATTCGTGAAGCTCCAGCCCGCCGGCATAAACCCGCCGGCCGCCGCGACCTTCGCCGTTACGATGACTTTGATCTCCTCCAGGTAAGCCGAGAACAGCAGGAAAGCCGCCAGCGAAGCCGATCCCACCGCGTAGCCCTTGGTCAGCGCCTTCGTCGTATTACCCGCCGAATCCAGCTTGTCCGTCCGCTGACGAATCGAGTCCGGCTGGTTTGACATCTCGATAATTCCGCCGGCGTTGTCCGTAATCGGCCCAAACGTATCCATCGCCAGAATGTAGGCCGCGCAGCTCAACATTCCCATCGTGGCGATCGCCGTGCCATAAATTCCCTTCGCATAATCGGAGATCCCAACAACTCCAGCCAGTCCCTGCACGCCAAAGTAGTAGCTCAGCAGCAGCGCCGCCGAGATCGCAATCACCGGCATCGCCGGCGTCTCCATCCCCACAGCGAGCCCGCTGATGATGTTCGTCGCCGGACCCGTCAGCGAAGCCTCTGCAATAGACTGCACCGGCCTGTAGATCGACTCGGTGTAGTACTCCGTGATCCACACAAACAGAAACGACGTAATCAATCCGACGACGCCACACCCCAGCAGCCACAACCAATGCACCAGCGGCCCGTTCAACATTAGATACACAGCACCGGCGAACCCCAGCAACGCGAGCCCCGAAGTCACATAGAACCCGCGATTCAACGCATGCATCGGGTCTTCGTCTTCGGTCGTACTCACCACAAAGACGCCCACGACACTGGCAATCAGATTGATAGCCAGCACGATCAGCGGAAACAGTATCCCCTTCACGCCAAACACCGGATAAAGCGCTGCACCCAGGATCATCGCGCCTACGTTCTCGGCAGCGGTCGACTCGAAGATGTCCGCGCCGCGGCCAGCGCAGTCGCCGACATTGTCCCCAACCAGGTCCGCAATCACTGCCGGGTTCCGCGGATCGTCCTCAGGAATTCCCGCCTCGACCTTACCCACAAGGTCCGCCCCCACGTCGGCTGCCTTCGTATAGATACCCCCGCCAAGCTGGGCAAACAGCGCCACCAGCGAAGCTCCAAACCCAAACCCGACCAACTGATACGGCACCGCCGCCGGATGTTCCAACCCGCCGAAGAACAAAAACAGAGAACCCACGCCCAGCAACGAAAGCGCCACCACCACCAGCCCCGTCACCGCCCCGCCCCGGAGCGCCATCTGCAGCGCTTTATTCAAACTGGTCCGCGCCGCGGAAGCCGTCCGGATATTCGCCCGGATCGAGCAGTACATCCCCGTATACCCCGCCAGCCCGGAGCACACCGCACCCACCAGAAAGCTGATTACCGTCTTCAACGCAAACGGCTCGGTCCTCGCCGACATGTGGTATCCAACAAAAACCAACAGAGCCAGCGCCACCGCGATTTCGCCTATCGTCGCGTACTGCCGTCGCAGAAAAGCCTCGGCCCCTTCCCGAATTGCATCCGAAATCACCCGCATCTCCGCCGTTCCCGTGTCCGAGGCGATTACCGCACGCGCCAGCATCAACGCTGCCACCAGGGCCAGCACTCCAACCCCTAGTGCGACCCACAGATACAGCCGGCCGTCGTTCCCAACATAGGCAGGCTGAGTCGCAGCCTGCTCTTGTACGGCCATAGCCAAAAAGCTCACTACAAACATGCAGAGGTCTCCTTAGAACGCAGAATTTCTTTCAGCTTCACAAAGGCCGCAATTAGAGCATGCGCAATCGAAGAGGGTCAATGCGTCCCTTGATGCGTCCCTCGAAGTATCCAGGACATAGGCTTCGATGCTGATTTTCGTGCGGCGCGAATCTGTCAATTTCATGAGAGCGGCAAACCAAAGTAATAGCACAAGTCGCCACTTCCTCACGCAAACTCCTTCCCGGCCGATGTACACCTCAGCGCAAATACTGAGGTGCAGCCGTGTCCCTTCGCAGCAACTTGACTCGTCGTGCCCGAACTCTACGCGTCCCAGTCGCGCGTCTGTTCGGACACGCCATTTATAAGCGCGCCACCGTCATGATCTTCTTCCTCGCCCGTCTCGCCGGCGCCCAGATCGACACCACCAGCGTGGCTCCCCATCGCTACCTCGTCCTCTACCGAAACGCCACTATCCCCGGCGACGCCGAGGCCCGCATCGCCTCCACCGGCGCCCGTCTCACCCGGCGCAATGAGCACCTCGGCATCGCCGCCATCGAGTCCATGGCCCAGCAGGACGACGCCACCACTCTCCGCCGTCTCGCCGCCCAACCCAACGTCGCCTACGTCCTCCACGACCGCATCCTATCCGCCCACCTCCGCCTTCGGGCCATCGACCCGGCCTCCATCGGCCTAGCCTCAATCGGCAAGGACGGAACCGGACCATCAACCGGCCCCACTACCATCGGCAGACTCCCGACCCACGGCCCCATCCATACCACTCCCCCCTCCATTCCAGCCCTGCCGCCGCCACCACCCGTACCCTCACCGTACGACACCTACTACACCACCCCCCAAAGCTGGGCCGTCCAGCAGGTGGGTGGCTACGGTAACAGCGTCCCGGGCGGTCCCACTCACGGCCCCTGGGACACCACTATGGGCAAGGGCGTCCGCATCGCTATCATCGACAGCGGC
>Ga0210398_10005018_pt1 | contig 12327 bp, 4 predicted proteins | sample IncBWC4OmetaG_FD_161047 | JGI IMG/M metagenome (GOLD analysis project Ga0210398, IMG submission 161047) | Forest soil microbial communities from Barre Woods Harvard Forest LTER site, Petersham, Massachusetts, United States - Inc-BW-C-4-O | ecosystem: Environmental > Terrestrial > Soil >... | reverse complement strand
GAGCTGATAACCAGAGTCCAGTCCGTTCGTGGCGAAGTCCACGATCGTGGCCGGCCTCGGCGTGTAGGGCGTGCCGGCTGGCAGCGTCACCGGGCTATTGGGACAAAGTGTGGCCGCCGCATTGATCGAGGTGACACCGCAATTCGTCAAGGTAGTGGCAATCGCTGCTTGGGCTGCCGGCATATTCAGGAACCGCGCGTCCCCCACATGGTTGGTATCCACTGCCAGCAGCGTGTGAGTGGAGATGTTGCGGAGGTAATCCGCGGTCAGTACCATGCCCCTGCGAAGCTCGCGCTGAATGCCGATATTTATCTGTACCGAGCGCGGCGTCCTGTAGTCCGGCGCGAACAGGTTCGTGCCCGTTCCATAGGGGCCGGTATCGCCCAGTGTGGCGAGGATATATCCCGGGTTTGGTCCGGCGCCGACGGCTTGAGAGGCAGCCTGATATTCCGCCTGTAACGAGGCAATCTGCGCTTGTACCTGGCCAATGGGTTGGTTGCAAAAGCCGGGTGTGACCGAGGTTGTAGTTCCGGGCAGAGTGAAGGTATCCGGGGACCCGCTTGAGCAGGCGGGCTGAAAACCCAGGAAATCGCCAGTAGCCAAGCGCCCCGGCCGGTCGAAAAGAACGTTATTCCAGATCGAGTTTTCATAGAACAGACCAACTCCGCCACGCACCACGGTCTTTCCGTTCTTCGACGGATCCCAGGCGAAGCCGAGCTGTGGAGCAAAATTGAGGTTCGGGTTGTTCACGCGGTTCCCCAGGCCCGAATAAAACTGATTATCAAAATCTTGGCTGAGCTGCGGAATCGCCGCGAGGTCGTTGTCCGTTCGTCCGGTGTCTCTCACGTACCGCAGCCCATAGGTGAGGGTCAAATTCGGTCGTATCTTCCAGGAATCGCCGACGTACCAGGAAATCCGATTATCCGGCCCCAAGCCTCCGAAGGGAAAACCAAACGACGGTTCTTCCGTGGAATACCCCGCCCCGTTGCCCAAAAGCACATTGGTCGCCGGATAATTCAGCGCGTTGGCTGCTCCGCCGGGCAGGGTCAGGCATACGCCCGTGCAAGCAGATGCGGAGGCGTTCACCGCAGGCCCGTCGGCAAGGAAGCCGGCAAAACCTCCGCCGTGGAGGTGGTTCCAACCACCGCCGTAGCGCAGGATGTGGTTACCGAACGCTCTGCTGCCGTCATACTTGACCTGATGATCAGACTGGGGCGTGGACTGCGGAGCCAACAGGCCCTGGCCCGCGCAGAACACGTCGGGAGCTGCTCCAGAGCTGTTAAGACAATTCCCATCGGGGCCGATGGCTAGCTCAAGGGGCGACGTCGGGTTGAAGGGCGTAGAGGCCGTGGTCCCACTCGCTATGTGGTTGAAGAACTTCATATACCCGAAACGGACACTGTGGGTATAGCCGCCGGTCGTGAAGTCGAGTCCTACGACGTGATCGCGGGTGTGAGTTTGGTTGTCGAGTGGTTGAAACGCGATGGCCTCGTAGGCCGCGGTGTCGCTGTTCTGGTCGTAAGAGAAGCGATAGAACAAATGGTAGTTCTTGCTGATCTGGTAATCTAATTTCCCGATTCCCTCCACTTCGCGGAACGGGGCCAGGAAGGCTCCCGAGTCCGATTGAAAGGGAGGGCCCGCCAGAACAGGCTGATCAAAGGCTTGCTGGGTACGTTCGGCATCAACGAAGAAAAACAGTTTGTTCTTGATCAGTGCTCCACCGAAGTTGCCGCCGAATTGATTCCTCTGGAAGTAGGTGTCCGAACCGCCCGGTAGATCGGCATTGAGAGACTGATCGCGAAAACCGTAGTAACCCTGGCCGTGGTAAGTATTCGTTCCGGACTTGGTAACCACGTTGACCGAACCAGAGGAGGTTAACTCCGTCGACAAATCCAACATCGACTCCCCGATAGCGAATTCCTGGATCGCACCCTGCGGGATGTCTTGCGTGGTCGTGCCGACGGTCTCGTCGCTGATGTCGACTCCATCGACCTCGATGCGCGCCGTGCGCCCGAACCGGCCGCCGAAGGAAATCGAAGAAAATCCCTTCTTGGTGGGATCGAAGTTGCCTCCATCCTGAATTTGGACTCCAGGTTCCAACTGGGCCAGATCGAGGAAGTTCCTTCCATTGATGGGCAGATTCTCGATCTGCTCGGTGTTGATGATCCCTTGTACGGTGGCTTGTTCGGTGTTTACCTGCAACTCGGTCGCTTGCACTTCGACCACTTGGCCAGCTTGGCCCAACTGGAGCTTGAAGTTGCCGGTTGCAGTGACGGCCACCTCCACTGCGATGGTCTCCTCAGTCGTCCTAAAACCTTGTGCCTCCACCCTGACCAAATATCGACTCGGAATTAGCGAACCGGAAGCATAGGCTCCGGCGGACGTGGTCGAGATCGTGATCACTTGGCCGGTCGTTTTATCGGTGATTGTGACTTTGGCGCCGGCCACCAGCGCTCCCTGCGGATCCGTCACGGTTCCGACGATACTGCCCGTGCTGATCGTGGTCTGTGCGCACACGACAGCGGAGGACAGGAGAAGGAGCGCCAACGTTGCGAACGCGGTCAAGCGCATGGCAACGCGCCTACGGCAATTTGAAATCGGGATCATCGGTTTACCTTTCATAGTCCACAGATCATGTGCAGCGGGTGCTCGAATCGCCGAGAGGAATCCTTTCGAGGATGCCTCTCTTTGCTTTCAGCTTCGGTAGCTAGAAGTAGAACTTCCCGCCTAGCTGCACGACTCGGCCAGCGCCGGTTGTGCTTATTGGCTGGACACTGTTGACTTGCCCGAAGTTCGGCACCGACAAGTTGCCGCCCGGCGCAGCAAAATTCGCGTGGTTGAAGGTGTCGAACGTCTCTAACCGCAGCTGGAAGTACATCGACTCTGTGAAGTGAACATTTTTCTCCAGAGCCATGTCCCAGAAATTTAGTCCCGGCCCATAAAACGGATTACGATTGGCAGTACCTTCGGTCCCTAGGGCAGGAATTGCGAAGGCAGCCGGACTCACCCACTGCAGCGTGGGACTGTTTCTGGGGTTGTGATTGATGTTTAACGGCGCCCCTGTAGCGTTGACAAAGTCCGGGTTTGCGAAAAACGACAGGTTGGGATTCGCCTGCAATTCGTCGTAAGCCTGCTGGAATACAGCTACCGGGAAACCGTGTTGGAAGGTGCCGATTCCCGAGAGGTTCCAGTCATCGGTGAGCTGTTTCCAATGGTGCCCATACTTATAGAACGGCAGCGTGTACACGTAGTTCACCACCAGGCGCTGCGGCCCATCGTTGGCCGAGGGGCCATAATTCCGACCGAAGTTCAAGGCGTTGAAGCCAGGATTGTTGAAGGCACTGTTTTCGAGGCTCGAAGTGTCATCGAAATAGCGGGACCAGGTATAGGCAGCCTGAAATTGCAAACCATTGCTGAAATGCCGATTTATCTGCGCCTGGAGAGCGTTGTAGTTGGAGTTCCAACCGGTGGCGAATATCCCAATTCCTCCAAATAAGCTCGGGTTATACGGGTAAGTGTTCACAGCCAACTTGTTAAGGGTGAAATCACTGAGTGTGCCATTCGCAACGGCTGCGGGGTTTTCGGAAACAGCCAGGGCGTTCCCGGTAGCGGTTCCCGCCGGATTCAGGTCGTATCCGCCCTCCAAGTGACGCCCTATCGTTCCGACATAGGCAATCGTTGCAACCGTCGATTTTGAAACCTGGTACTGGACGTTCAGGTTGAAATTCGTTGACCTGGGAGCAGTCAGGTGCGGATCGTAGAAAACTTCACCGAGCCCGATGGGCTCAAACGGAGCGAAACTGACAGACGTCGACCCGGCCGCAGGCGGAGCAAACGGGAATGGGTTGTTCACCGTGCCGCTCGCGATCGCCCCCACCGCACCAAGATTCACGGTGTTGTAAGGGTTCGCAAAGCCTGGACTGCTAATCGCCCCTCCTCCCGACGAGGTTAGCGAAAATGGCGCATTGGTGAGCGTCTGCAGCGTAGCCTCGGAATCAGTGCGGTTGAAATACAGCCCAATGCCGCCCCGAACGCTCCACTTGTGAGAAGCTCCTGGACTCCAGGCAAACCCCAGGCGCGGCGCGATGTCATCGTAGTGAATGCTGGCTCCCCCATACGGCCCGACTCCCGTATCGCCGGGGAAGACCAGGCCTACCGGAGCGGTGGGGAAAACCGTGGATTGCTGTCCCGGATGGAACGCGCCCAGAATCTCTCCGTTGCCGTAGAGGTTCTTAAAGGGAGTTTCGATATCCCAGCCTGCGCCCAGCGTCAGGGTCAGGTTGGGTCGGACCTGCCACTGGTCTTGGGCGTATGAGTAATATTCCCGCCCTCGCGCTCGGATGATGGCGCCACTGCCTTGGCTATACTGGTCGGGAATTCCAAGCAAGAAATCTGCTCCGGGGTTCCCCGTCGAAAACGGTCCCGCACCAAAGTACTGATAGAGCCCGTTCAGGTCGTTGTAGTACGGATTGTTGATCTCCAAACGGTCCATGTTGAAGCCAACTTTGAAAGTATGGTGGCCCCAAACCTTGCTGAGGTTATCCACCACTTGATAGGTGTTTTGTACCCGCGGTTGCGGTCCACCGGCGCTGAATCCGAGGGTGAACAGCCCAGCCACATAGGCGACGGGAAGTTGCGCGAACGCGGGATCCTGGGTGCTGGCAATGCCGGTGAAGCCGTACGCCGACGCGCTCTGCGTGTTGAGAGGTACAACGTCCTGGAAGTTGAAACGGACAAAGGCAAAGCGCGCCTCATTCAACATGCTGGACGAAAAAGTGTGGGTCCAGTCTGTGGTGTATTCGTAGGTCTTGGATGGGTTGGCCGCGCCCAAGCCGGGAAGAGTGGAGCCATCGAAGCCTAAATCGTCGTTCCGTACGCTGTTCTGATAGAACCCATAGAACCAGATCGAATCCTTCTCCGAAAGCTTTTCATCCAACCGGCCCAAGTACTGGTCTCGCTTTAAGACCTCAAGGGGATTGAACTGAAATGTATTGTTCGCCCCATTGGGCAGAGGAACGTATTGGTTCACCAGTTTGGTCGATAATGCATTCAAATCCTGGGTGGGAATGTCCCCGGTGCTGAAAAGGTTGGCATAGGTGTTCGTTCCATTGGCCGGGCATGGCGTGCCGCTGCTCACTGGACAGGTGGACGCGCTGTCTCCGAACATGGCAAACGGAATGGGCTTCGAACTGAAAGGAGCGGAGCCCGAGAAATTGCCGCCGCGTTGCGCTTGTGAATAGACAGACGGCTGGTACTGACCGTCATTAAGACCGGCGAAACTGTCTTGCTGTGCAGATGGCTGCGGCGTGACGGACCGTGTACCTTGATAGGAAAAGAAAAAGAAGGCGCGGTTCTTAACGATCGGCCCGCCGACTGTGCCGCCAAACTGATTTTGGTGAAACAGCGCGGGCGCGGTTTCAAACCAGGGCGTGGCATCGAGGAAGGTGTCGCGATAGAACTCAAATCCATTGCCGTGAAACTGATTGGTGCCGTTCTTAATGGCGGCGTTAACGATGGCGCCGGAGTTGCGCCCGTACTCGGGATTGAGCGTGCTGCTTACCAAATCAAACTGGCCAATCGCATCCGGACTCGGGATGACCAGGGGAGTATTCAGCGCTGCGTCGTTGGTGTCAGTCCCGTTGATCAGGAAGGAGTTCTGCTGCGTTTCCGTTCCGTTGGTGGAGAAACCGCCCCCCGTGAGGCCGACGCCGAAACGATCGGAGGAGGCCTGCACTCCAGGTTGTAGCTGCATGAGTTGGGTCCAGTTGCGCCCGTTTAGCGGCAGTTCAGTGATCTGGGTTCCGGTAACGGTGGCACCCAGCTGCATGCTTGTGGTTTCGACTTGAGCGGCATTGGCCTCGACCGTAATCGTTTCGCTCACCCCGCCCACTTCCATCGTTGCTCTTAGGTTGAATATCTGATCGAGGTCCAGATGAATGTGCCCCTCGGTGAGCGTCTTGAAACCGGACCTCTCGACTCTCACCGAGTAATCACCGATCGGCAGTTGCAAGAAGGCAAACAAACCATCCTGGTTCGAAGTTGTGGAGTAAGCTAGACCCGTGGCTATGTTCGTGGCCCTCAGTTTCGCGCCCGGCACGATTGCTCCAGTCGGATCGACTACGGTGCCGCGAATGCTAGCGTAAAGGTTGTCGGCATGTGCGGGGATCGTCCCGACGACCAGCGCACTCACCAGCCCCAGCGCGAAAAGAAAAGCCAAGCAACTCAATGCATGCTTGTTCATAACCAGCCCTCCGTACCTTGAATTCCCATAAGATAAGCAAGAACCGAATGCCGCCGCGGCGTCACAACGCCGTTCCTTCCCCGTCTCGGATGCTGGGTCTTGCCTGTGCATATACGACACAATCCAGTTCCGCCCCTGAAGGTCCAAGACGCGACCAAGACCGGTAAACAGGAATCAGTTTGGATAAAGCAAGCGGAGACCCACTTTGGAAGGTATCGGGTGGGATTACTAAATTCAGGCGCGAAATAGATATGCCGGTGACCCGAACTTACGTGTTCTCAACCGAACCGACAATCCATTCAATGACCACTTCATATGGATATCGGTAGAGACTTTCTGAGAATAGTGTGAGACTCAGTAGAGTGGCGGCACGGTAAGTCGGCCCGTGGTCGTGCACCGCGTTCCTCGTTCGTCCAACGCAAAGAGAAAGAGAAGGACGGCGGGACACGCCGTCCTTCTCTTTTTTCAGACACTGCAGTTGTCAGAACGAGATGCGAGCATTCAGTTGGAACTGCCGCGGCCCGATCGTGGTTGTGGTGATGCTAGATGAGCTTGTCGGCGCGCCATTGGCGAAAGCCACGCCAGTGTTCGGAAGTCCGAAGCTCGGGTGATTGAAGATGTTGTAACCGTCAATCCGGAACTGCAGCCCAATGCCCTCCCTGATGGCGAAGTTCTTGCCCAGCGACAAGTTGATTTCCGAAAGATCTGGCCCCACCAGTTGGTTGCGCCGTTCGTCGCCGAACGTGCTGGGAGCTGGTTGAGCGAAGGCCGCGATGTTATACCAGTTTTGAATCGTTTGGTGGCCGAGATGAGGGTTGCCAACGAGGTTCGGGTACTGCTGGGACTCCGAGCCGGAATGGTCCGCATTGGAATTGTTGCTGGCATCCACTACAGTAAACGGCTGCCCACTATGGACAAACATCGTCGCTGAGGTTTGCCACCCGCCCAAAATTCCATCCACGAATGCGTTGCTGTTAAGAAACCTCTTGCCCTTGCCGACCGGTATCTGGTACACCGCGCTCCCCTTCAAAGCATTTCGCACATCGAAATTGGAGTTGCCGTAATTGGCGTGGTAGTTGTACGAACTTTGGAAGGTCTGCGTACCACCGCGGCTGCCCCATCCGGCTGAATCCTGGTCATCCAAAAAGTGAGACCAGACGTAGTTCGCGTTGAAGCTCAGCCCGCCGCTAAATCGGCGATTCAGCTGCACTTGCAGGGAATTGTAGTTGGAAGTGGTGGCGCCCACCTCTCCTTGAATCGTTCCAAACTGTGGATACGGAGTGTTCGCGGCATTAAAGGCCCCAGTTGGCGTCAGGGCCTGCGCCGCCAATGCGGCAGCTGGTATTTGGTTGATATCCGTCGGGTAGGACAGATGGGCGCCGTGACTGGCCACATAGGCAATCTCGGCCTCCATGTTGCTACCCAGCTGACGCTCTGCGCTGGCCGTCCATTGATACATCCTGGCGACGGGCAGGTTGTATTCGTTGTACGACACATTCGTCCCGTTGTAGGCCGTAGGCGACCGGTTCGTCACCACATAGGTCAGAGGCTGACCGGTCTGGTTATTGGTTCCGGGGCCGTCAAGCTGGGTAACTGGAGTTATTCCTACGCTATCGGTCGCGCTACCCGTGCTGTTGTTGCCTAAGCCCACCCCTTGACCGTAATCATCCATGCTCCAGGTGAGGGCATAAATTCCGAAGCCTCCTCGGATCACCGTGGTGCCCATCGGAGTCCAAGCGAAGCCGACGCGAGGCAGCAATACGTTCTTGGGTTGCATCAGCGTGTTTCGCGAGGTCTCGCCTGCGAACCACATTGCACCCAGGGCGCCCCCGGCGGCAGCATTCGGGAGAGTAGGATCGAACGAGCCCAAATTGTTCTTTACCTCGCTCCAGCCGCTTTGATATTCATAGCGCAAGCCGAGGTTCAAGGTCAGATTCGGGCGGAGTTTGTAATCGTCTTGAACAAAGACTTGCGGACTCTTCATCCGCATCCCTGACTCGGGCTGGTTCGTCGCACCCCACTGGTTTACATCGCCCAGCAGGAAGTCCGCGTAAGCGGATCCTCCAGTTCCTATCGTGTTGTTTTGCTGAGTATAAATTCCCGTGAAGGTGAAATTTCCCGACGTCAAATTTCCCCAAGGGGTATAGTTCGCCTGATAATCGAGCAGTTCGCCACCGAAATGCAGGATGTGCTTACCCCGGATCATGGTCACCACGTCGGAGGGCTGAAAAGTATTCTCGATGTAAATGGCGTTGGTACCCGGCTGCAATATGGCGGTGCAACAGGTCGCTTGGTTATTAGAAGCACCGTTGCCAGATAATTGCACCGTCTGGCTGACGTTGAACGCTGGGAAAACATCGCCCTTCGAATATTGCAAACCCAGCTTTGCCGGGTAGCCCTGCCCCGCAGAGTAAGGAACGAACCAGTTGCCTTGCTTGGTATAGCCAAACCGGAACTCGTTCACGACGTGCGAGCTGATTGAATACACATCCGAAACCTGCGTATTGTACCTGTCCACGTCTCCAGAGAAGCAGTCCACCGGACAGATTTGGAAGTTGGTATTGGTGCCAGGATTGTCACCTTGAGTAATGGAAAAGTTGATCCTGTTTTTCTGCGATTGATCGTAATCGATTCTTCCAAACCATTTATGAAAGGGATTCAAATTCGGCGTCGTGTAAGCGTAGTTATTTGTTACCACCCCAGGGAAGTTCGGATCGGGTATGCCAGGGGTGTTGGGCATGGGATAGTACTTTTGAGCCGCAAGTGCCACGGTATCTAGGACACCCGCCGGGATCGCGTTTACGCCACCGTTTTCGCTGGCGTAGCTCGTCCGCGAGCAGACTGACGGACTCCCACTACACACTATGGGCGAGGTGGGGTCGTAAATGGTGGGCATATTCGTGAAATCGCCGGCCCTCATCTTCACGGTGGGGACGGTTGCAACGCTACTTGCACCGCCGCCGTTGAAATAAATTCTGTCGATATTGAAGTAAAAAAACAATTTGTTCTTGAGAATCGGTCCCCCGATCGCTGCGCCGTAGTTGTCGTCGCGCAGGAACGGTTTCGGCTGCGGAGTACTGGAAAAGTTATAACTGTTGGCCTTCAGCTGGTCGCTTTGGAAATATTCATAGCCTGCGCCGTGCCACCTGTTGCTGCCGCTTTTGGTGATCTGGTTGAAAACCGCTCCCCCGATCCCATATTGTGCCGAGAAGGTAGAGGTGCTGATTTGCAGCTCTTGCATAGTCTCAAAGGTAGCGATGTCAACGTTGGCGCTGATCGGCAAATTGGTGGAGGCGCCGTCTTGCAGGAAGTTGTCATAAAACGGCAGGTTGCCATTCACCGAAATAGCAATTCCGGGGTCGCCGGAGTTGCCAGAGGCCGTGGGCATGCTCCCACCGGTACCGGAGGCACCGGGGAGCAATTGCGCCAAGGGACCCCAGTTCTGACCGTTCGAACCCACTTGCGGCAAATTCACCATGGTTTTCGAGTCAATGGTGGTGGATTGCTCGGCGCTCTCGGTCTTCAACAGCGGAACGTCGGAGGTAACTTCAACCGTCTCAGCGATCCTACCGACCTTCAGGACGCCATTCACGGTGATCGTCCCGACTTGCAGTGTGATCGGGCCGCGCACGAGTTTGCCGAAGCCCTCTTTCGTGAAACTGACCCGGTAGTTTCCCGGCAGAATTGAGGCGGTATCGTAAAGACCGTCATCGTTGGTGACAAGGTCTTTCGCCGCACCCGTATCGAGGTTCACCACTGTGACCGCGACTCCCGGTACCAGCGCGCCTGACGAGTCGGTCACCGTGCCACGGATGTCGCCGGAATTAGTGCTCTGTGGAAATGCCGACCCGGCCATGGACAGCACAAAACAAGAGACAAGTGCCCACCGAATGAAGCTCATCATGGAGTTCCTCCTACGCTATAAGTCGATTTCCATCCTCAACGACAGATCGTTGTGAAGTTAGACCAATCAGATATCTCTTCCCGCAAGCGGCAACTCGTTCTTGCCATCATCGCTCCAGATTCGGAGGCGGTAACTAAAGATCGTTCACTCTGCGAGCTTTTCCGATTAGTACTTCTGTACTATCCCGATGCTGCAAGCAAGGTTTAGCTTTAATCGTCTTTCGTTGTCAAGTATAAAATATCGATATTCTACTGGAGATAACGATATGTCACGAAGTTAGGAAATACTGTCGTGATGCGACATGAAACAGGCATGATCGACCTGAATCAAGACACGGTGATTAAAAAGGTCGAGGCTAAGCAATATTAGGCATCATAACAACGAACACAACGGAAGGAGATCCGCCATCATGAAGTCTCTCAAGAATGAAGGGAATCCGAACATGAAGACCGTGACGCTGAGGTCCGTGGCGGAACGGGTGGAGCTTACCCCCAGTACCGTCTCCGCAGTTCTCAACAACTCTTCCGCTTCGCATTCCGTGCCCGAACATACGAAGAGGCGCATTGTGAAAGCGGCTCGCGAACTCAACTATCGGCCGAACTTCTTCGCGCGTTCTCTGCGGGTCAGGCGCACTTACACCATCGGCGTAATTCTAGGAGAGGTCGGCGACGCCTACGGCTCGATCGTGATCAGCGGCATTGAACGTTATCTTCGGCAGCGGAATGTATTCTTTCTAACGGTGGCTCACCGGCACGACAAGACACTACTCGCAACCTACTCGACTATGCTTCAGGAGCGAGGGGTGGAAGGGTTCATTACAGTGGACACCATCTTGACTGAAGAACCACGTCTGCCGACAGTAGCCATTGCTGGCCATCGCAATATCAAAGGCGTTACCAACATCGCTCTGGATCACCGTCGCGCCGCCGCGCTGGCACTCGGGCATCTAGTCGATCTGGGCCACGAACAAATAGCGTTTATGAAGGGTTCCACATTAAGTGCCGACTCTAATGACCGGTGGAATGCGATCGGCAAGGTCGCGGGGAATTTGGGCGTCTCCATGCAACCAGAATTGGTAATCCAACTCAAGGGAGACGATCCAACCCCGAATCTTGGCTACCCTGCGGCCAAACAATTGCTCGCGCGTAAACGGCCTTTTACTGCTCTGTTTGCCTACAATGACATTTCTGCCATCGGTTCTATCAGAGCTTTTCAAGAAGCCAACTTGCGGGTCCCTGACGATATATCCGTTGTCGGCTTCGATGACATTCAGAGTGCCGCCTATGCTAATCCGCCACTCACGACCGTGAGGCAACCCCTGCAGAAGATGGGTGAGATCGCGGCTCGTACACTGCTCGACCAAATCGAAGGCCGCGTGAACTGCGTTCCGGCAATTGCGATCGAACCCGAGTTGGCCGTGCGCAGATCCACCGCGCATCCAGGGAGCTGATGTGCTAGGAATTAACCGCTACCCAATTGAGGGTTGTTGCTAAGGTATCGACAAGTTTCTCCTTAAGCAACAAGTCGACTCCAACCTATGATCTGATTGTGCCGAGAGCTCGGTCACGGCTGGACGTGCTAACGCGGGCATCGAGACAGCGATCAAGAAAGAACACAGGACCCTTTCCAGTAGCATGAGGATCGCTGTAGTTATATCGGATTAACTCGAAGACTCTCCTATCCTAATATCCTAAGACGAAAGCAGTCGATGGCAATACCCACTCGAACGGATCTTGATTTACCCATTTATGATATGGCGAAATGATAATAAAGAGAGGGTAAGGACATCGTTGGCGCCGAAGCGCAAGATCCGCCTTCCGCAAGTTCCCGATGATCATTGCGACTGCCAACGCCGAAACTTGAAAGCATCATTTCCGACGCGGAGTATCAGCCCTTACGTTACTTCGGCGCAGCGCTCACTGCTGACGGAAAGCTGGATTGCGCGCCGAAATAGCACTCAATGGATTGCAACTGTCCGTTCTTGATTCGGAGGTACTCCACGTTCTGGAACGATTTACCGTTCTTGGTGTGGCAAAGATACTTCACAAAAGCATCCTCCGCGCCGGTGGTGATTCGCTCCAGGTCAAAATGTTCAATGAAATCGATCTGTGTTTCCCAGCATCGCACTTTGAAAGTGCTCTTGCTGATGTGGTCGTCGCCAGCCGCGCTTGTAAAAGTGAAG
>Ga0210398_10005017_pt1 | contig 12328 bp, 12 predicted proteins | sample IncBWC4OmetaG_FD_161047 | JGI IMG/M metagenome (GOLD analysis project Ga0210398, IMG submission 161047) | Forest soil microbial communities from Barre Woods Harvard Forest LTER site, Petersham, Massachusetts, United States - Inc-BW-C-4-O | ecosystem: Environmental > Terrestrial > Soil >... | reverse complement strand
GCGCTTAGTCGCGGAACGGAGCGCGCGCCACCAGAAGCATGACGGTCATGATGCCGATGAACGACCACAGCGCGAATCGGCCATAGCCGAAAAACAGGTCGCCCGAGATTTTTTGCATCTCGACGGCCAGCAGAATCGTGAACAATGCAATGCCGAAGAGAACGTATTTGCCAATCCTATTGAGCTTACGTTCCATCCGATCCAAACGATCGTGATCCGACATTCGAGCGGTTTCCATTAAACCCGGCACCCCTTTTGTTTAATGGCTGAAGCCTGACGGCAGCAACGCTCCCGGAAGTATTCGTTCCGGGCCCACGACACGCCTGCAACTGACACCGGCGCACAGAATCACCTTACGAGCCTATATGCGCCATGCAATTCGGCCTCCGCCTACAGATTCTGTCAATAGTCACCGATAGTGTCGCGCAAGTTTTCTGTTTAAAATCATGCCCGACCTGACAGCGACTCGATCACAATGCCGGACTTCGCGGCATAAGGAGCCCTTCGCCCGTGGCCGAGCGATTGACCTTGTATCCGTCCGACAATGGCAACGCCATGCCGCTTACGCTTTCCGTGGTTTTGCCGAATTACAATCATGCCAAATTCATCGGCCGCGCCTTGGCGGCGCTGCTCGGCCAGGAGCGCGCGGCGGACGAGATCATCGTCATCGACGACGGCTCGACCGATGACAGCGTTGCCGTCGTCGAGCGGATTGCCGCCACAGCACCGACGATCCGCCTGTTGCGCAATCCGGGCAACGTCGGTGTGATCCTGACCCTGCAGCGCGGTCTGGAAGCGGCGCGCGGCAAATATGTTTATTTCGCAGCGTCCGACGATTGGATTTTTCCGGGCTTTTTCGCGCTGGCACTGCGCCGGCTCGAGGCCGATCCCGACATGGGCCTGTCTGCGGCGAGGCGATGTTGATCGACGGCGCCAGCAACCGGCCGTTCGCGGTGCGGCCGGCAGTGCGGCCGCGGCTGCGCGCCGGGCGGATCGAAGCCGCCGGCGCGCAACAATTGCTGCGCTCGACCGACAATTGGGTCCTGACCGGCAGCGCGATCTTCCGCCGCGATTGCGTCACCTGGGCCGGCGGTTTCGATGCGCGGCTCGGCTCGTTCGCCGACGGCTTTATCGCGCGCAAGGTGGCGCTGAAGTTCGGCTTCCTGTTCGAGCCGGAAATCGTCGCCAGCTGGGTGGTGTTTCCCGACAGCGTCTCGCGCAAGACGGCGCTCGACCTGCAACGCACGAAATACATTCTCGACGTCGTTCCCACCCTGATCGCCGCCGATCCCGGCTTCCCGTCCTGGTATGCGAGCGCGTTCCGCGACCGGTGGCGGTTTGCCGCGTGCCGGCTGGCGCTCCAGGCCGACCCGATCGAGCGGTCGGTCCTCCTCGAACTGGGTGCGCCGACCGCTGCCGAGAAGGCCAAATTGGAGTCGATTTTGGCGTGGCCGCAGCGGAACTTGGCACGCTTGGTGATTCTGGCCCGGCTATGGTATCGGCTGCGGCCGACATCGCTCTTCGCGCTGTTGCGGACGATGCTGGCGCTGCGCGGCCTGCGTCTCGCTTTGCGCTTTCGGTCTGGGCAATTACCCGGTATGACGGCGGCGACCGTCGTCCCAGGCGACGCCTGACCGCTCTTTCACCTTCTAAAGGTCATCGTTTCTGCAATGCTGACGCAAGTTCAAGACGCGCCCCTGATGACCGCAACGGCCGGTTCCCCCGTCGATTTCGTGTCGCAATCGAATCTGGCTCTCAAAGCCAGGATCGCACGCACGATCTCCGAAGAAGTCGTGGCTGGATTCCGCATCAGGCGGGTCTGGGGGATCATGGGTTGGGACGACATCCGCCAGCGCTATCGCCGCTCGGTGCTAGGACCGTTCTGGATCACGCTGAGCACAGGCATCTTCATCTTGCTGCTCGGCATCATCTATAGCCGCCTGTTCCATATGGAACTCGAGCATTACATGCCGTACCTCACGGTCGGTTATATCGTCTGGGGTTTCATGTCGGCGACGGTCAACGACGGCTGCGTCGCGTTCATCGATCCCAATCGCATCATCAAGCAGATCAAGCTGCCCTATTCGGTTTATGTGCTGCGCATGGTGTGGAGAAACTTCATCATATTTCTGCACACCATCGTCATCTACATACCCGTCGCCATCGTCTTCAAAGTCGAGCCGAACTGGGCAATGCTTTTGGCCATCCCCGGTCTCATCCTGGTCTGCGTGAACCTGATCTGGCTGACGACCGTCGTCGCCATACTGAGCACGCGCTATCGCGACATTCAACCGATCATCGGCACCGCCTTTCAGCTCGGCATGTTCGCAACCCCGATCATGTGGCCGATCAGTTCGCTCGGCGACGCCAGGATCGTTGCCGAACTCAATCCGGCTTATCACCTGATTGAAATCACGCGGGCGCCACTGCTTGGCGAGTTCGCGGCGTTGCATTCGTGGCTCGCCGCGATCGCCCTGGCGATTGTCGGCTCGGTCTTGGCGGTCGCGCTCTTGGTGCGGGCGTCACGGCGTATCGTCTTTTGGCTCTGATTTAAGAGAACGGCGTGGCAGCAATATTCCTAAAGAACGTCGGCGTGGATATTCCGATTTACGACGTCAACCATGCGTCGCTGAAAAAGGCGTTGCTCGGGCGCACCATCGGCGGCCGCTTCGCCCAGTCCGGTGCACACCTGACCGTGAACGCTCTGAAGAATCTCGATTTCGAAGCCCACGACGGCGACCGCATCGCGCTCGTCGGCGACAACGGCGCCGGCAAGAGCACGTTGTTGCGGGTGGTCTCCCACGTCTATCCGCCGACCAGCGGCACGGTGCATATCGTCGGCAAAGTGTCGCCGATGTTCGATACCACCCTCGGCATGAGCATGGATGCCACCGGCATGGAAAATATCCAGATTGCCGGCACCATCTGGGGTATGTCGCGCGCGCAAATCAGAAACAGTACCGACGACATCGTCGAATTCACCGAGCTCGGCGATTTTCTGAAAGTGCCGGTGCGCACCTATTCCAACGGCATGCTTATGCGTTTGGCGTTTGCCATCACCACCATCCGCGATCCGGAAATCCTGCTGATCGACGAAGCCATCGGCGTCGGCGATTCGGGCTTCTTCAAGAAGGCGTTCGCGCGCCTGCTGCAACTCGTCGAGCGGTCGCGCATCCTGATGGTCGCATCGCATCAGGACGAGACGTTGCGCCGCTTGTGCAACAAGGCAGCCTGGCTCGATCACGGCAACCTTATGGCTTATGGCGAATTCGAGAGCGTGCTGAGCGCCTATCGCAATCCGAATACCCCGGCGCAGCAGCCGGCCACCGCCTGATCGGCAAGTTGCGCTCACACCGCCGCGCGGTAGTGTGCTAGGAACCCCCGGCAGCAAAAACCGAAGCGCGGGCGATGGGTAGCCGTCTGTTGATACCGGTGATCATGTGTGGCGGCGCAGGCACGCGGCTGTGGCCGGTGTCGCGCGAAAGCATGCCCAAGCAGTTCGTGCCGCTGATCGAGGCGCGTTCGACGTTTCAGCAAGTGCTCGGCCGTGTCCGTGACGCGACGATATTCGGCCGGCCGATCGTCATCACCAATTCGGATTTCCGCTTCATCGCCGCCGAACAGATGCGCGCATGCGCCGTCGAGGGCGACATCGTGCTGGAGCCGATACGCCGCGACTCGGCGATGGCGGTCGGCGTCGCTGTGGCGCTCGCCGCCACGCGCGATCCGGCGTCGACCGTGATCGTCCTTGCCGCCGACCACGTGGTGCGCGATTCGGATGCCTTTGCCCGCGCTTGCCGAGAGGCGATTTCTGCCGCGGCCAACGGCCGGATCGTCACCTTCGGCATCCCGCCGACGTTCCCGGCGACCAACTACGGCTATATCCGGCCAGGCGCCAAGCTCGAGGATGGATCGGCGTTTGCGGTGGACGCCTTCGTCGAAAAACCGGATGCCGTAACCGCTGGCCGTTACATTGCCGACCGTTATCTGTGGAACAGCGGCAACTTCGTGTTCCGCGCCGACGTGATGCTAAGCGAGATCGCGCGCTTCGAACCGGACATCGCCGAAGCCGCCAAGGTGGCCGTCGGCGGCATGACCAAGGACCTCGATTTCCTGCGGCTGCCGGCCGAAGCGTTCGCGCAAGCGCCTAAAAAATCCATCGATTATGCGGTGATGGAACGCACCGAGCGCGCCGCCGTGGTGCCGGTCGATTGCGGCTGGTCGGATATCGGCAGTTGGGGCGCGGTCTGGGAGGCGTCAACCCATGACGCCGACGGCAATGCCGCGACAGGCTCCGTCGTCTTCCTCGATAGCCGCAACAACCTCGCCCATTCTGAAGAGGCGATCCTCACCGCGGTGGTCGGTGTTGACGATCTCGTCGTGGTGGCGACGCCGGATGCGGTGCTGGTGACGTCGCGGGACAAGGCCGAACAGGTCAAAGACCTGGTCGAGCGGCTCAAAGCGCAGAATCGCGAACAAGCGATAACGCATCTGCGGGTTTACCGGCCGTGGGGCTATTACCAGGGCGTCGACGCCGGCGCGCGCTATCAAGTCAAGCGCATCGTCGTGAAGCCGAAGGCCATGCTATCGCTGCAAAAGCATTTCCACCGTTCGGAACATTGGGTCGTGGTGCGCGGGACGGCCGAAATCACCGTCGGATCGGATATCCGCACTGTGCATGAAAACGAGTCGATCCATATCCCGATCGGCAGCGTTCACCGCCTGGCCAATCCCGGCACGATACCGCTCGAACTGATCGAGGTTCAGGTCGGCAGCTATCTCGGCGAAGACGACATTATCCGTCTCACCGACCAGTACGGCCGCGATTGACGGCCCGTCACTCCGCCGCGGTCGGCTGGCGCTTGCGCTGGTCGAAACGGCGGTCGAACACATGCTCGGCGATGCGGTTTTTCAAAATCTCCACCGAGCCGCCGGCGATCATCCAGCCGCGGGTGCGGCGCATGCAATATTCCACCAGCGTCTCACGAGAAAAACCCATTGCGCCCATGATCTGCACCGCCTCGCTCGCCACTTCGAAGCCGGCCTGGTTGCACGCTACTTTGGCGATGGCCGTCTCGTAGGCCGACGGCAGGCCGTTATCGGCATGGGTCGCGGCGCGATAGAGCAACAATTGTGCGCTCTCCAGCTTGAGCGCCATGTCGGCGAACTTCCATTGCAAGCCCTGGAACTCGCATAATGGCCGGTCGAACTGCTCGCGCGTCGCCGCATAGTCGCGCGCCGCCGTGAACGCGTAGCGGCCGCAAGCCAGCGCGCGCGCCGTATTGCCGAGCCGCTCGACATTGAAGCCGGCCATCTGCTTCTTGAAGCCGCCGGGTCCGAGCAGCACGTTCTCCGCCGGAATGCGGCAATCGGCGAAATGCAGTTCGCACCATTCCTCGCCGCTCATGAATTCGGACGGCGCCGCGATGGTGAAGCCCGGCGCGCCGCGCTCGATCAGCACCGAGCCGATGCCGCCGAGGCCGGGTCCGTAGCGCACATAGACGAGGAAAATCTGCGCGTCCGGGCTGAAGGTAGAAAACACCTTGCTGCCGTTGATGACGTAGTGCGAGCCGTCCGGCCGCGCGCTGGTTTTCAGATCGGTCACGGCGGAGCCGGCGTCGGGCTCGGTCATGCCGAGACTCATGACCATGCGGCCGGCCAGAAGCTCGCCGAGCCAGCGTTTCTTCTGCGCTACACTGCCGTATTCGGCGAAGACGCGGATCGGGCCGAAATTGCCGAACTGCACCACGTCGGCGCTGCGCGGGCACACCGCCGCGACCTGCTCGATGGCGATCACCGCATCCATCAGCGTGCCGCCCTGCCCGCCGTCGTGCTCCGGCAGCGCGATGCCCATCAGCCCCTGCTTGGCCATGAGCTGCGCCACGTCGTAGGGAAAGCGCGGATCATGTGCGCGCTTGAGCGCACCCGTAGCGAGGTGAGTTTGCGCAAAGCGTCGCACCGATTCGGCGAATTGCTTTTGCTCGTCGGTGTAATCGAAGTTCATTGGCAGACACTCATTATCGTCATTCCGGGGCCGAGCGCAGCGAGGAGCCCGGAATCCATATCCACTATCCTACCGGTGAACGAAGGCCGTGCGAATACTGCGATTATCGTGATTATGGATTCCGGGCTCGCGCTTCGCGCGCCCCGGAATGACAAGTGGGGCTTATTGTGCGGTCACGCCGGTCTGTTTGATGATGGCGCCCCATTTGGCTTCCTCGCTGGCGATATCGGCGGCGTAAGCCTCCGGCGTGCCCGGCAGCATTTCGGTGCCGTCGGCGGCGAGCCGTTGCCGGATGTCGCCGTCGGCCAGCGCATTATTGAGCGCGGCGTTGAGTTTGGCGATAACTTCCGGCGGCGTGCCGGCAGGCGCGACGAGACCATAGTGCAATTCCGCCGCATAGCCGGGCAGTCCGGCCTCGGCGACAGTCGGCACGTCCGGGAACAGCGGCGAGCGCTTGGCGCCGGTGACCGCGATCGCCCGCAAATTGCCGCCGCGCACCTGGCCGACCACGCTCGCCATCGGGCAGAACATCAGCGCCACATGGCCGCCCAGGAGATCGGTGATGGCCGGCGCGACGCCCTTGTAGGGAACCGCGGTAAATGTCACGTCCGCCATCATGGCAAACAGCGCGGCGGCGAGATGCGTGCTGGTGCCGGTTCCGGTCGAGGCGAAGTCGAGCTTGCCCGGATCCTTCTTGGCGAGCGCAATCAGTTCGGCGACCGAATGCGCCGGCACGGCGGGATTCACCAGCACGAAATTCGGGCTCGTCGCAATCAAGCCGATCGGCGCAAAATCTTTTTTCGGATCGTAAGCGGCATCGGGATAAAGCGCTGGATTGATCGCCAACGAGCTCGTGGCGATCAAGAGCGTGTAACCGTCGGGCGCGCTGCGGGCGGCGTCGCGGGTACCGATGGTGCTGCCGGCGCCGCCGCGATTCTCGATCACGATCGGCTGGCCTAGGTTTTGGCTCATCTTGGCGGCGACGAGACGCGCGATCACATCGTTGCCGCCGCCGGCCGGATAAGGAACGATCAAGGTGATCGGCCGCGCCGGATAATCCGCGGCCATGACGCGCTGCGGCAAGCCGGCCGTGACGACGGCGAGGATCGCGACAAGGGTCGCGACCGTCGCGACGGTGGCAACGCGGGTGCACGCTGGTTTCGGCAAAATCATCACGGCTGGAGCCTTGCAAAACTTTACATTGGCGTTCGAGTAAGTCAAAGGATGCAGCCGATGACGCCGGATCGACCGCGATTCGCCCTATTGACGTATCAGACGGACAATCTGGGCGATGAGATTCAGAGCATCGCCGCGCGGCAATTTCTCCCCACCACGGACCTCCTGATCGACCGGGACAATTGGCAATCAAGCGTGACGTGCGTGGCCGGCCCGCACAAGATCATTCTCAACGGCTGGTTCACTCACGCTCCGGAGCGATGGCCCCCTCCCGCAATCTTGGATCCCCTGGTCATATCGTTCCACGTCACGAGTGAAATCTACAAGCTGAACAGATCGGGCTTGATTCCCTCCGATATATTGGTTGCCGGAGACAACCTTGCCTATCTGCGCCGGCATCAACCCATCGGCGCGCGCGACCTGCGGACGCAGCAATTGCTATCGCGGCATGGCATCGACTCGTACTTTTCCGGATGCTTGACGTTGACCCTCGGCCAGGATGCGACCGCGGCGCGGGCGGACTACGTTTGCGCCGTGGACCTCGAGACGCCGCTATACGACGCATTGCAGGCTCGAACGCATGGCCGGACGATCCGCGTCGGCCACAGCGACAGAAGCGGCGGCACGTTTGCAGAACGCGCCGCTCTGGCGTCCAGCCGCCTCAGTCTCTATGCGCACGCAAAATGCGTCGTGACGACGCGATTGCACTGCGCATTGCCGTGTTTGGCCTTGCAGACTCCGGTGTTGCTGATATCGGCGGCCCCGGACATCTACCGATTCAGCGGCCTCATCGATCTCCTGCATCATTGCTCGCAGGAGCAATTCATGCACCGCGATGTCGATTTCGATGCCGACGATCCGCCGCCGAACGGCGATGCTTATCTGGCTCTGCGACATCGTCTGATTGAACGCGTGACGCGTTTTACCGGCCACATGAGCTCTTTCCGGCCGGCGCCGCTCTCGGCTTTACGCGAATGGCTCCCGGAAGGGCTTTGATGCCGAGCGGGCGAATGCAGCGCGCTTAAGGCGTCACCAGGTGGTCGAACCCGCCGAACCGGAAATACGGATCGTCGCGCAACGCAAACCCCGCTTCCGCAATCTCGAAAGCGCTCGATGGATCGAAGCACGCCAGATCGAGCGCCTCTTTCAAACTGTCGTCGTCGTAGCGAAAGAGGAGCGCGTTCTCGCCGTGCCTGAAAAGCTGCCGGTTGATCCTGTTGTCCTCGATGATGTTGACCGAACCGGCATTGACGCCATTCAGCGTCCGGTCGTGAACCTCGTCGTTGGCATGGACGACACTGACGACCGCGCGTGAACGCTGCATCCGCGAATTCGTTTCGGCCATCGACACGTTCTCTTCCAGCGTTGCCGGGCCGGTGACGGAAAAATGATGCGACGCGATATCGGATTGCATCAGCACGGGATAATTTCGAGCGGCCTCGAATACCCTCAACCGGCGCTTTATTTGGACCGCATCCTCGATCAGCATCACGCACTTGTGCAGCATGACACGATTGTCGAGCAATTCCGATGCCGCGCCGTGGGACAGGACTTGCGATTCGATGGGCGATTCAAGATCGAAAAAGTTAAGCTCGATACTTTCGGCGACGAGGCGGCGCAAATGACTTGGCAGAGATTCGATTTGCGCGGCGATCTCCTCGCAGGTTCCGGCAAGCCGTCGAAGATTCAGCGGTATCAGGGCTGGAATTTCGCGAGCGAGGAAGGCGTCTCTCGATAAGCCCGAGGCGCGCGATCGGTGATTGGGGCCCACTCCGACCGTTCGCCCGGAGCGGCATCCCGGCATGATAAATTTCTTGAAATAAGCTTCGGCATCGCACGACAGAAAGACGAATCGAGAATTCTCGGCGTTTGCGCATTCGAATTGCGGCCAACGCGCGCTGGGGTGATCCAGCATCCAATGGATGACAGGTACGCCGGCCGCCTGGGCCAGGTCCAAAAATCGGCGGTCGCCGATGCAGGAATGATCGAGATTGTAGTTCGGACTCACGAATACGGCGGCATCGGCAATGCAATTTTCCAGATCGCAATGATTGGTATCTTTGCAATTCACGATGATTTCGCGTGCCGGATGCCCGATCTCGCCGCAGAATTCGAGAACGTTTTCGGCGTAAACGGCATCGTTTGGATGATCGGGCCGTGCAAAATAAAGAAATTTCTTCTCGCAACTCATGACCATTGAACCACCGGACCGGACACGACTAGCGACCACGGCCATCATACGGGCAAAAGGCCCGGCGGTCGATAAGTCCACGGTAGCAATGCAGGCCCTAAAGCTTCTTGACGCCGGCCTGGTCGATGATTTGCTTGAACATCTCGATTTCCTTGGTGACGCGCGCCCAGGCAGCGGCAGCGCCCTGCGGCCGCACCAGAAAGCCGGCCTTGAACAACTTGTCTTTCATGTCCGGCGTGCTCAAAACCTTCAGCGTTTCCGTCTCCAGCCATTTGACGTTTGCGGGCGGCGTTTTCGCCGGCGCCAGCAGCACGCAATCGACCGCGAAGACGAAGTCCTTGTAGCCGGCTTCCTCCATGGTCTGCACGTCCGGCAGTTCGGGCCAGCGGCCGGCGGCGCTGACCGCGAGGCAGCGCAGCGTGCCGGAGTTGATATGCGGCAATGCCGGCGCCAACGAGCCCGAGCTCAGCTGCACGGTGCCGCTGAGCAGCGCCGTGATGGCGTCGCCACCGCCCTTGAACACGACGTCCGAAAGCTTCGGCAAATTCTCGCGGATCTTCAGCAGCTCCAATTGCAATTGCGCCGTGGTACCGATCGGCGGCGTCGCGCAGTTGTATTGCTCCGGATTGCCGCGGGCGAGCGCGATGAAATCCTTCATGGACTTCGCCGCCAATTCCGACTTGACCACGAACGTGTTCGGCGACGTCGCCAGCTCGCTCACCGCGACGAAATCCTTGTAGGGATCGTAGGGCAGCTGATTGTAGAGCCCGTAATTCACCGAATAGGCGTTGGTGGCGAGCAGGATGGTGTAACCATCCGGTTCGGCATGCGCCACGTATTCCATGCCGATATTGCCGCCGGCGCCGCCGCGATTGTCGACGATGAAGGTCTTGCCGGTCGATTGCTCGAGCGCCGCGGTGACGAAGCGGCCGACGATGTCGGAGGGGCCGCCCGGCGTGTTGGCGACCACGAACTTGACCGGACGATCCGGATAGGCGGCGTAGGCCGAGCGCACCCGCAGCACCGCCGGCGCGGCGATGCCGGCAACAAGCGCGCCGGCAGCTTTGACAATCCCGCGCCGCGACGGGCCCGATGCCTTGATGAGTTTCGTCATGGGGATCTCCTGATCTCGGGCGTGTGGCGGTTTTGCTTTTTCGCCGTTCACTGGCCGAGCGTGATGCCGGCGCCGTGGATAACCGTCGACCATTTGGTCTCTTCGCGGTCGATGATCGCGGCGTGCTCTTCGGGCGTGGTCGATTCGGGCTCGCCGCCTTCGTTAATGATGCGCTTGCGCACCTCTTCCATGGCGAGTGCCGCACGCAATTCCTTGTTCAGCCGCTCGACGATCGGCCGCGGCGTGCCGGCGGGCGCCAGCAGGCCGTAGTTCAACGTCGCGTCAAAACCCGGCAAGCCGGATTCGGCGAGCGTCGGCAGTTGCGGCATCAAGGTGGAATGCTTGGCCGAGGTGACCGCCAACGCGCGGATATAGCCGCCGTCGAGCGCGGCGCGCGACACCGGAATGGGATTGAAGCCGACCTTGACGAAGCCGCCCATCATGTCGGTGATCAGCGGGTTCGAGCCTTTCTCCGGAATCTGCTCGACCTTGACGCCGGCCTGCTGCGCGAACAGCACCGAGGCCAGGTAATTGACCGTGCCGATGCCCGGCGTGCCGACCTGATACGGCTCCTTGGCGCTCTTCATCAGGGCGATGAGCTCGGCGACGCTGTGCACCGGCATATCCTTGTGCACCAGCAACAGCGCCGGCGCCGAGGCGATCAGGCCGAGCGGGGCGAAATCCTTGCGCGGATCGTAGCCGACGTTCTTGTAGAGGTTCGGCCCGGTCGCCAACGTCGAGGTATAGCCGAGGATGATGGTGTAGCCGTCCGGCGTGGCGTGGGCGACCTGGCGGGTGCCGACGGTGCCGCTGCCGCCGGCATTGCGGCTTTCGACGATGATCTGCTGGCCAAGCGCGATACTCATCTTGTCCGCGACCGAGCGCGCCATGATGTCATTGGTGCCGCCCGGCGGCAGCGGAATGACCAGCGTGATCGGCCGGTTCGGATAATCGTCCGCCGCGAGCGGACCGGACATTGCGAACGCGACGATCGCCGCCACAACCGCAACAGCCGCCGCCAGCCGCGCCAGAACACCCTCCCCGCTCAATGCGTCCTCCACTTTTTTGTTGCAGCACGCGCCGATGCTGGCCGATATATGTAGCCTACCCTTTGGCGCGCACGGTTGTCATGAGCCGTATCCTGGGCCGTGTCACGCTGCCGCAGCAAACGCCGGTATGAGTGTCGGAGTGACATCATTGTTGGCCGAAGCGTTCGCGCTGCACCAAGCCGGTCGGCTGACGGAGGCGGAACAGGCTTACAATCAGATTCTGGCAAAGCAGCCCGATCATTTTGACAGCCTGCACTTGCTTGGCATCGTCTCTCATCAGCGCGGCGATCATGCGCAGGCGCTGCGGCACATCGACCGCGCGCTCAAGATAAATCCCAATAACATTCCCGCCCTGAACAATCGCGGCATCGCGCTGAGGGAGCTCAAGCGTTTCGAGGAGGCGCTGGTGAGCTACGACCGCGCGCTGGCGCTGTGGCCGGACTATGTCGACGCGCTGTTGGGCCGGGGCAGCGCCCTCAAAGAGCTGAAACGGTTCGACGAGGCGCTGGCGAGCTACGACCGCGCACTCGCGCTGCGGCCGGACTTGGCCGAGGCGCATGCCAATCGCGGCAATGTGCTGCACTCGCTCAAGCGGTTCCAGGAAGCGCTGGCAAGCTACGACCGCGCGCTCGCGCTGCGGCCGGACCTGGCCGAGGCGCATGCCAATCGCGGCAGTGCCTTGCAGGAACTCAAGCGCTTCGAGGAGGCGCTGGCGAGCCACAATCGCGCGCTGGCGTTGCGGCCGGACTATGCCGAGGCGCGCTACAATCGCGGCAATGCACTGCATGCGCTCG
>Ga0210398_10005015_pt1 | contig 12332 bp, 9 predicted proteins | sample IncBWC4OmetaG_FD_161047 | JGI IMG/M metagenome (GOLD analysis project Ga0210398, IMG submission 161047) | Forest soil microbial communities from Barre Woods Harvard Forest LTER site, Petersham, Massachusetts, United States - Inc-BW-C-4-O | ecosystem: Environmental > Terrestrial > Soil >... | reverse complement strand
TCTGCGGCTGGCTGACGAGCCCACTGGCAACCTGCATTCCAGCCAGGCCAAAGAAATTATGGAGATGTTCACCGCGCTCAACCGCGAAGGCACGACCATCGTGCAGGTCACACACTCCGACGTCAACGCTTCGTACGGCTCGCGCACCATTCAGATGCGGGATGGCTGGCTGGTGGGCGACACCGCGAATCCCGCCATTGCGGCGGGTGGGGAGGCGGTCCGTTCATGAGGACGCGCCCGTACCGGTCTCCCATGCTGGCTTTGCTGCTGTCTGCCCAACTGGTCAGCGCGCAGGCGCAGCAGACAACGCCGAATGCGCCCACGCCGCAGCCGGCTCCGGCTTCCTCGCCAACGCCGCCTGCGCCACTGTCGATCCGGACTCCATCGAAACTGGCGATTCCGCATTCTGATAATCCCTTCAAGGCCTATGCCCCTAGTCTGGTTCCCAAGCCTGATCTGGCGAACTCGCCCCGCCTTCAGCAACTGATGCGCGACGGCAAGCTATACATCTCGCTACAGGATGCTATCGATCTGGCGCTGGAGAACAACCTTGACCTGGCCATTGCTCGCTACAACCTGCCCATCGCCGACACCGACATTCTGCGTACCAAGGCCGGCGGTTTCTTTCGCGGCGTCAACACAGGTGTAGTCCAAGGGACCGCCGGGGGAGGCGTTGGTGGCTACGGGGCGGGCGCTCCGGGCGCGGGCGCCGGCGGCACGACGGGCGGCGCTGGTGGCGCCGGCGCCGGAGCATCGGGCCTGGTGCAGTCTACCCTCGGTATCGGCACTAATGTATCGTCCTACGATCCAATTATCACCAGCATCATGAGCATCGAGCATCAAACGCTGCCGCTGTCAAATATTCAAATTTATGGCGTCCCGGAGTTGCAGACCAATACCGGCCTGGTGAACCTCAACTACAGCCAGGCTTTCCCTACCGGGACCAGCGTCAGCGTGGAAGTCGACAACAACCGGCAGACCAGCAACAGCATTTTCAACAGCCTGGATCCCAACCTGAATTCGTTCTATCGCATCACGATTCAGCAGCAGTTGCTGGCGGGCTTCGGAACCGGCCCCAATCTGCGTTATCTGCGAATCGCCAAGAACAACAAGAAGATCTCCGACATCGCCTTCAAGTCGCAGTTGATTGCGACCGTCACCCAGATTGCCGATATCTACTGGGACCTGGTGAGTGCCTACGAGGCTGAGAAAGTGACCGAGCAGTCCTTCGACTTCGCGCAGCAGAGCCTGGACAATGCCCGCAAGCAATTGCAGCTGGAAGCAATCCCGGCGATGGACGTTATGCGCGCCGAGGCCGAGGTTTCGCGCCGCGATCAGGATCTCACAGTTGCCAAGACCACCCTTCAGTTGCAGGAATCATTGATCAAGAACGCGCTTACCAAGAATCTCGACGATCCCACGCTGGAATCGATGCCCGTGATTCCTACCGATACCCTGGACACCCTGCAGGTGATTCCGGAAAAGCCTACGCAGGACCTGATTGAGCAGGCGCTGCTGGACCGGCCGGAGCTGTCGGAGTCGGAGATCGATCTGCAAAACCGCGAGATCACCCGCAAGGCCGCCAGCAACGCACTGCTGCCCACGCTCACCCTGGTCGGTTTCTATGGCAGCAGCGGTTTGGCCGGACCTCTGAATCCGCTCTTCGACGGACCCAATCCGCCGCTGGTTCCCACCAATTGGTTTGGCGCTTTTCAGGACGCGTGGAACGGTTCTTCGCCCGACTACCTGGTCGGACTCAACTTGAATGTCCCGGTTCGCAATCGCGTGGCCAAGGCCGATCAGTACCGCTCCGAGTTGGAGTACCGGCAGGCGGAGTTGCGCGAGCAGCAACTGAAGAAGCAGATTCGCATCGAAGTGCGTAACGCCGAATATGCGCTGGAGCAAGGGCGAGCCCGGGTGGCTGCAGCCCGCAAAGGTCGCGATCTGGCCCAGAAGACATTCGCCATCATGCAGCAGGAACAGACTCTGGGGGCAGGATCGAACTTCCAGACCCTGACCGCGCAGCGTGACCTGGCGCTGGCGCAGTTGGATCTAGTGAATGCCAGCACGGCGTATCAGAAATCGAAGCTGGAATTGCAGCGGGCGACTGGCACCACCCTGGACGAAAATCGTATTGAAGTCCAGAGCGCAGTGGACGGCGTCGCTCGTTGAGGGAGAACATTTTGCCGCGAACCCAAGGTCAGTCCAACCCGGCGACAGTCAACGATTCGGTCAGCGATAGCCACGATCGCCGGCGTACCGGCCGCATTCTCGCAGCTGATGACCAGCCCCACATTCTCGAAGCTATCGAACTGCTGCTGCGTCCCGCGGGCTTCGTGGTCGATACTGCAAAATCTCCGGCAGCCGTTCGCGAAGCTTTGGCCACCGAATTCTATGACGCTGTTCTCATCGATCTGAATTACACCCGCGACACCACATCCGGCCAGGAGGGTCTCGACCTGCTCTCCGAAATCGTGGCTCTCGACAGCAGCATCCCGGTAATCGTCATGACTGCCTGGGGTAATGTTGGCCTCGCCGTCGAGGCCATGCGCCGCGGCGCTCGCGACTTCATTCAGAAGCCGTGGGAGAACGAGCGTCTGCTGGCAATCTTGCGCACCCAGGTCGAACTGCATCGCGCCTTGCAGCGGACCCAGCAACTGGAAGCCGAGGCCCGCCTGCTGCGTGCCGAAGGCCGGCCCGAATTCATTGCCGCTGCGCCCAACATGCAACCCGTACTGCAAACCATTGCCCGCATCGGACCTTCTGACGCCAACGTGCTGGTCACCGGAGAACATGGCACCGGCAAGGAAGTAGTCGCGCAAACTCTGCATGCTTTGTCGGCGCGCGCTTCCATGCCGCTGGTCGCGGTCAACACCGGAGCCTTGCCCGAAGGTACCTTCGAGAGCGAGCTGTTCGGACACGTGAAGGGCGCCTTCACCGATGCTCGCACCGATCGCATTGGCCGCTTCGAGTTGGCCGACAACGGCACCATCTTCCTCGATGAAATCGGCAATGTTCCTATTCGGCAGCAGGCCAAGCTTCTACGTGTGCTCGAGACCGGCGAGATTGAGCGCGTGGGCTCCTCGCGCACCAAGCGCATCAACGTTCGCGTCATCTCCGCTACCAACACCAGTTTGCAGGACGCCATTGCCGCCGGCAATTTTCGCGAAGATCTGCTGTTCCGCCTGAATACCGTCGAGATCCATGTGCCCGCCCTGCGCGAGCGTCGCGAAGATATTCCCGCCCTTGCCGCTCACTTCCTCTCGCGCTACGCTACGCGCTATCGTGCTCCAGTAGCCGGATTTGCCGCGACCGCGTTGCAGGCCATGATGCAATATGCCTGGCCGGGAAATGTTCGCGAATTGGAGCACACACTGGAGCGTGCCGTGCTGATGTGCCAAAGCGATGAGATTCAAGTATCGGATCTCGGCTTGAACGTGCAGCAGCGCGGACAAGGTCAAAATCTGGAAGAGCTCAGCATCGAAGAGGTCGAAGGTATTCTGGTTCGCAAGGCCCTGCAACGCTTTCACGGCAACGTAAGCCAGGCAGCCGAAGCGCTGGGTCTCAGCCGCGGTGCTCTCTATCGCCGAATGGAACGTTATGGACTCTAGTTCGAGCGACTCCAACCCTATCAGCCCATCGAGCACAAGCTCGGCGCTCGATGGGGAGCTTAAGCCCGAGGTACGCATCACGCCCGCCCGCACAAGAAACTTCCGCCTGCTCTACGAAAAACGTATCGTGCTGTTCGCCATCCTGGCGGCCCTGCCCGGCGTCGCCTTCGGCACCTCGCTGATCTGGACTCGGGATTGGACTCGCGACGTTAAGGTTTCCCTGACCGTCCTCGAATTTTTTCTGTGGCTGGTGCTGACCTTGGCCTTGCTCGATCAAATTGTCCGCCCGCTGCAGACGCTGGCCAACGTGGTCGGCGCGCTCCGCGAAGAGGACTACTCATTTCGCGCCCGCGGAGCTGCTCCCAATGACGCTCTTGGTGAGTTAGCTCTCGAAATCAATTCCCTCGCCGACATTCTGACCGAGCAGCGTATTCAGACCATCGAAGCGACTGCACTTTTGCGTCGCGTGGTCGAAGAAATTGACACGCCGCTGTTCACCTTCGATCCGGATCACGTCTTGCGCCTGATGAATGCGGCCGGCGAGCGCCTTCTGCAACAGCCTGCCGCGCGGCTGCTGGGCAAGACCGCGACCGAACTCGAGCTCAATGCCTGCTTCGACGCCAAAAACGAGACCCTGGTCTCGCTTCCTTACTCGGCTCCCAGTGCGCGCTGGATGGTTCGCAAACGCTCCTTCCGCCAGAACGGTGTGCCGCACACGCTCATCGTGCTGTCTGATGTGAGCCGCGCCCTTCGTGAAGAAGAGCGTAGCGCGTGGCAGCGGCTGATCCGCGTGCTGGGTCACGAGTTGAATAATTCTCTGGCGCCCATCATCTCTATTTCCGGGAGTTTGTCATCGCGCCTGCCGTTGCCCGAGTTACCGGACGCGCAAAACGCCGACTTTCAACGCGGCCTGAATATCATCGAATCGCGGACCGCTTCGCTGCATCGCTTTTTGCAATCGTACCGCCGGCTGGCGCAGATGCCTTCGCCAAGCCTCAAGCCGGTTGAACTGCGTCCGCTCATCGAGCGCGTTGCCGCGCTGGAGACCCGGCTGCGTGTGGACATCACGCCTGGACCTGACCTGACCTTGACCCTCGATCCCGACTTGATCGAACAGATGCTGATTAACCTGGTGCGCAACGCGGTCGATGCTTCGCTGGAGCAGGCGCAGTCCTCGCAAGCTGGAACCGAACCAGCTCCGCCTCAGGTCAGCATGCGCTGGGAACAGTTCGATCGCAAGGTCGCTCTCATGGTCGAGGACAACGGCATTGGCCTGCTCAATCCCAGCAATGCTTTCGTGCCGTTTTACACCACCAAGCCGGGAGGCTCGGGCATCGGCCTGGTCTTATCGCAGCAGATCGCCGAGGCTCACGGAGGCTCCATTGAGTTGGCCAATCGGGAACATACTCGGGGCTGCCTGGTGAAAGTCATGCTCCCCTATCGGCACTCCGCTAGCTAGAGCCATCGAATGAATCGCATCCAGTCTTGATTTATATCAGGGCACGACTTAGGCGCTTCAGCGCCGCGTCCAAGTCTCTTATCTTTGTCATCACAAGCGGGCGAACCAGGGCCCCCGACGAGTGCCGCTTCTGCGCTCGTTGGGGAAAGTTCGGCCCGCGAGGGATCTGCTTTCCCCGACCTTTTCAGCAGCCTGTTCGAGTCGTGCCGTACCCCTGAGTGCGCGACCGAGGTTCCCGTTCGATAACGCACGCCTGGAATAGGTTGCTGGAAAACCCAGTCTCAAACCGGTTTTGAAGAGGCGTAGCTTAGCTACGCCGTAATAACCTCCTTTTTTTTGTCATCCCGAACCCGGCTAACCGGGACCCATACGAGCGGCGCTTTTGCGCTTGTTGGGGTGCGGTTAATCCGCCCGAAAAACCTGTCACACAGACAACTGATGGCCGTCACCGCAATGCGGTCACGCAAACGTGGATGATGCATTCAGATCGAATGCCGGACGTCCGATCGCGGGCTTGTGATTACGACCTTGAGCGGCTACAAGCCATTCGGACGCAAACCGCACCAGATCGTTGAACTGTATCACTCATACCAAGAAGCTTTGGTCATCTCTAGCCCGAAGACCCTGGCCTTACTCTAAGGAAATTTCCGATGAATCGAAGTCAGCAATCAAACACCTCACTAACCATACGTCGATATCCGAGTCCACGTTGGGTTGTGTGCGTAACTGCTCTCCTGTTGACGTTAGCCGGAGTGATGCAGGCACAGAGTCCAACCGTTCCCTCACCCGAAGCCTTACTCGAACTGCTGGACGTGCTGCACACCAACGGCGCCGTCAGCCAGCAACAATACGATGCCATCAAGGCACGCATGGGGGTCCCGTCTCCCACGCACGAGACCGCAGAACAGACGTCAGATTCAGTACCGGAGCAGAAAGCGCCGGTCGTGAATCCCAAGATTATTACCATGATGGACAAAGGCATCGGGATCCATGTCGGAGCCGTTGATGTAACGCTTTCCGGGGAAATCAACGGATTCTACGATCACGACCGGGTAGACAAATCGTCTTTAGCCAACCTGGTTGCCGGCGGCCTGGCCAGTACCGGCAACACCGACTCCTCGTCGGTGCGTAATGGTCTGCTCCCGGGCAACTTCTCCATCGCGTTTGCCACTCACCAGATGGGTTACGACGTTGGGGTCACCTTCGGCTTTTATCCCGGCCTCAATAGCGTCACCGGAGTTGGAGGAGCCAACTCGGGTGGAAACCCAGCCGCCCTCGGCACCACCGGCATCGACTTCCGTCAGCAGTTCGCTACCATCGGCAAGACCAACCTGGGAACCTTCAAGGTCGGTCGCGATATAGGCTTGTTCGGTCAGGAAGCCATCCTCAACGACTTTTCTCTCTTGGGTGTGGGCAGCACGGGCGGCAACATCGCTCCCTCCAACACCTCGCTCGGCCGCATTGGTCTGGGCTACGTCTATACCGACTTCATCCCACAAATTACCTACACCTCGCCTTCCGCTTACGGACTGCAAGGTGCCTTTGGTGTTTTCACGCCTCTGGACGCCGTCAACTTCTCCGGCCTGTCCGCCAGTCTCACCGCTCACGATCAGCCTCAATTCCAGGCGAAACTGACTTACAGCACGTCTGACAAGCATCCGGCAAAGCTCAAGCTCTGGACCAACGCCGTCACTCAGGCTCTGCAAAGCAACGCTGCGAACCAGGTGCTGCCGGTCGGCACCGGCGCTCAGGGTACCGGCATCGATTACGGTGGCAAGCTGACTTACGGTGGAGCGGGAATTGTGGCCTATGGCTATTACGGCTGGGGCCTGGGGACTACCGGCCTGTTCTTCGACGCAGTGGCGCCCTCGGGACTCAAGCGCGATTCCGACGGCTACTATTTCCAGGGGACATACACCTTTATTCAGAAGCTCACCTTCGGCGGCAGCTACGGCCTCAGCCATTTGGCCCTCGCTCCTGGCGAAGTGGACCCGGCCTTGTTGAGCAATAACAGTTCGGAAATCGGCGGAGTTCGCTACAAGCTGACCAACTGGGTGAACCTGGTCGGCGAGTATACCCACACACGCTCATCGGCCTACGGTGGCCAGGTTACTACCTCGGACTCGGTCGCCGCGGGAAGCATTCTCTTCTTCTAGGGGCAGTACTTAAATCGGACGGTGTGCGAATGCGGGCCTGAGGGCCCGCATCTGCGTTACTGCCTATTCCTGCGGCGTGGCATGCGTGATATAAACCTTGAGAAATTGTCAGAGAGTAGCGCATCCAAATGACGATTGCATCAGTCATCGCCTATCTCCTTGCCCTTTTCCTGATTGGGATTGGACTCATTCTGCTATTCAGGCCCGATCTGGCAACCGGCCCGCGCGGTCTTCCTTTGCTGCGTGATGCATCCCGCCCCATGATGGCCGTGCTGGCAGCGCGAGAGATTGTGCTCGGCCTGCTCGCATCTGGATTGGCTTACACCGCGAACTGGCACGGACTCCTACTTGCTTTTCTCATCGCGCTCATCGTTATCGTCATTGACGGCTTCGCCTTACTCAAGACGCAGTCAACTTTCGGATTCGTGGTCAACGACTTGGTGGGACTGCTGGTACTCCTTGCCGCATGGGAACTCTGGCGGGCCTTGGGAAGCCTGTGAAGCAAGACCGTTGGCGACTGCGCCGTGTGTGCGCCGCATTTTGTTCCGTATTCGCCGCGCGCTTTTGGATTAGCGCATCTTAACCGGATGATCCCGCTGACCAAAGAACTTGAACGCCCTTCCATTTAGCGATTCTTGGTCCGTATCGCCCCATTCATCAGTCTTTCTCGCTAGAATGATTGGACAAGAACGACACCGGAGGAACCACGATGGCATTCGATAAATTTGTGAAACTGGCAGGCAGCGAACGCCAGCCCATGCGCGGCGCGAAGAAAAGCGGCGCTTGCGATCCCAACGAGCAGATGGAAGTAACGGTAGTTCTGCGAGAGCGGCAATCGAAATCACAGTACCCTTCCGTGGCTGATTTGGTCGCCAGCGGCCAGCGCATCTCCCGTGCCGAGTACGAGGCCCGCTACGGTGCCGATCCCCAGGACATAAAAACCGTCGAGGCATTTGCCAAAGCTCAAGGCCTGCGGGTAACGCAGACGAATCCCTTCGCCCGGTCGGTAAGTTTGGCCGGCCCTGCCAGTGCCTTCTCCAAAGCCTTTCAGGTGGAATTGTCGATGTACGAGATTCCGGGCGGCTCGTATCGTGGCCGCACCGGCGCACTCAAGATTCCGTCCGAACTCAATGGTGTTGTGGTCGGCGTTCACGGACTCGACAATCGTCCGCAGGCCACCACTCATTTTCGTGTCGCCGAAGCGGCCGCTGCCGCCTCCACTTCCTACACAGCGCTTCAGGTCGCCCAAGCCTATAACTTTCCCACCAGCGGTAACGGACAAGGGCAGAGCATCGGAATCATTGAACTAGGTGGGGGATTTACCCAATCCGATCTCAATACCTATTTTGGTTCGCTTAATATTTCGCCCGTGCCGTCGGTCACCGCCGTGTCTGTGGATGGCGCGACGAATCAGCCTACCGGCGATACCAACGGACCCGATACCGAAGTCATGCTCGATATCGAAGTCTCCGGCGCCATCGCTCCCGGCGCCAGGATCGCGGTTTACTTTGCTCCCAACACCGACGCTGGCTTTCTGGATGCGATCAATCAGGCCGTGACTGACAAAACCAATCAGCCCTCCGTAATCTCCATCAGTTGGGGAGGCCCGGAGTCGACTTGGACGGCGCAATCTTTGCAGAGCTACAACACCGCCATCGAGGCCGCAGCAGCGGTAGGCGTGACCATCTGCGTTGCCTGCGGAGACGACGGTTCCACCGACGGAGTTACCGACGGTCTGGATCATGTGGATTTTCCCGCGTCGAGTCCCTATTCGCTGGCCTGCGGAGGCACCAGTCTCACCCTCGGCAGCGCTGGCTCGATCTCCAAAGAGGTGGTGTGGAATGACCTTCCCGACAATGGTGCGACCGGAGGTGGAATCAGCGCCACGTTTCCATTGCCTTCCTGGCAGACGAACGCTAACGTGCCGCCGTCGGTAAACCCGGGAAACTATGTAGGACGCGGAATGCCCGACGTATCCGGCGATGCCGATCCGAACACTGGATATCAGGTTCAAGTCGACGGCTCACAGATTGTGGTTGGTGGAACTAGCGCGGTCGCGCCTCTCTGGGCAGGTCTGCTGGCTCTTCTCAACCAGTCGCTGGGCAAACCGGTTGGCTACCTCAATCCCGGCCTGTATCAAACCGTTTACTCGGCCGCGAACGCTTTCCGCGACATCACGTCAGGCAATAACGGCGACTACAAGGCCACAAAAGGATGGGACGCGTGCAGCGGCTGGGGAAGTCCCGACGGAGCCGCGATTCTGCAGGCGCTCTCCTCCGGTACCGCGGGAGGCACTGGAGGAACTTCGCAGCCGCCGTCGACATCCGATCCAAAGCCGAAAAAACATCCTCGCAAACATCACTAGAACGTCTTGGAGATTGGGTGTGACACGCTTTTCATAGGCTGCTGAAAAACTCGGTTTGATCCGTCATGCGGGCAGTGCGGCGCTTTAGCGCCGCGTCCGAGTCCCTTGTTTTTTTGTCATCACGAGCCGACTTCAGTTCGGTGAGGGATCTGCTTTTCGAGGATGTCGCAGAGCCAGATGGTGCTCTGGCGCACAAAAGAACTAACTACTCCCTCCGCCCTCGGAATACAATTCTGCCCGGGAGACGCCATGGCCGAAGCCGGTGGAGCGAACATAGAAATCGCGCACAAGTTGAATGAAGTGGAGGAAACACACGGCGCGGCCCATAAATCGCGCTGGCATGAACTGCTCGAAATCCTGGAAGCGATTGTCCTGGCTCTGGTCGCGATCGCTACCGCGTGGAGCGGCTATCAGGCGGCGCGCTGGGATGGCAGGCAGGATGAACTGTACGAGAACTCGACCCGGCTGCGGGTGTCAGCCGAGGCGGCGCAAAACCGCGCTGGCCAGGAGCAAATCTACGACGCCTCCAGCGTTGCCGAATGGCTGAAGGCATCAGCAGGCAGGGACAAGAATCTGGTTCAGGTCTTCGAGCGCCGTATTCGTCCCGAGTTTCGCCCGGCGTTCGATGCCTGGCGAAATACCGATCCGCTCCACAATCCCAAGTCGCCGCCCGGTCCTATGGCGATGCCCGAATACCGTAATGCCGACATGGAATCGTCAGTCAAGCTGAATCAGGAAGCTTCGGCATTGTTCGAAGAAGGCTCGAAGGCGCGGGGCACCTCGGATGACTATGTGCACGCGACCGTCTTGCTGGCCACCGTGCTGTTGCTGGTCGCAATCAGCCAGCGCTTTCGCACCCACATGGTCCGAGTCGCGTTAGCGGTGCTCGCTCTCGTATTGCTGTGCTTACCCTTGTGGCGCATTCTGACGCTGCCACGTATCTGAACGCTGCGCACAACAATCATCAAGGGTGGCTTACACTGCTAGCAGAGCAGAATCATGCCTTCTTCATCGATCAGAAAACATGCAGGCACTGGCGCGGCCAGTGCGAGCCCCTCTGTCCCTGAGCCTTCTTTCTCCGAGCGGGCACGTACCCTGGTGCACTTAGGACGCATCGGTAGCCTTTCCACCCAGTCGCGCAAACAACCCGGTTTTCCCTTCGGATCGGTAATGCCCTATGGGCTCGACGACCGCGGGCGTCCCATCTTCCTCATCAGCACCATGGCCATGCATACGCAGAACCTGCAATCGGATTCCCGCGCCAGCCTGCTGGTGACGCAACCTGACGCCAGCGGCGATCCGCTCGGCGCTTCCAGAGTTACGTTGATCGGAAATGTTCTGGCCATCCCTCAACCAGAAGTGCCTGAGGCGCGAAGGCTCTACCTGGAACGTTACGCCAACAGCAAGTATTGGGCGGACTTTGAAGACTTTTCCTTTTATCGCATGGACTTGGTCGACGTTTACTACGTGGGTGGTTTCGGCGTGATGGGTTGGGTCGTGGCCTCCGAGTATGACCGGGCGCGTCCCGATCCACTTTCCGATACCGCTGGCGACATCGTGCAACACATGAACGCTGATCACAAGGATGCGCTTATCCTGCTGGCCCGGGTATTCGGCCCCATTGAGTCGCAGGAGGCAACCATGACTTCAGTGGACCGGCTTGGCTTTCATCTGCGCTTGACGACTCCAGAGGGCATGCGTGGCGTCCGCATCGCCTTCCTGCACGAAGTGACCAACCCGGCGGAAACCAGAAAAGTTCTGGTCGAGATGGTGCAACGGGCGCGTCAACCCTGAGCGAGCATTCGTAACTGGGATCTGGCAGGCTGCTGAAAAATGTGAGGATCTGGAGTCCTGAAGGGGCGCGCCTTTAGGTGCGTCGTTGCAAATCCTTTATTTTCGATCTCGCGAGGCGGCCTTTCAGGCCGACGAGCAAATGCCTCCTTACCGGGCGCCGGACCTGATCAACCACTTCCGAAACCTCCACAGGGTATGTAGTATGTAAAGTTGAAACCGACAGAATTTCCAGGCTATACCTAGGGCTATCAACGCTGAGTCGGAGTGCTCCAGCTCCATAAAGCAAAATTCAGGGTTACAAGGAGATCCCATGAGAGGAACTACGAGTTTGGTGACCAGAAAACTTGGTGTTAGACATGTTCTGTTGGCCTTCGTGCTCGGCACACTCTTGTTGCCGGCGGCAGCGTTTGCCCAAGCCCCGGGTAAGCATCCGGAATACTTGCACGCACTCGCAGATCTGCGCCAGGCCCGGGCTTATCTGAGCAAGCAGAGTCCCAATGGCGCGGTCGATGCCGATTCCGCGCAGGCTATCAAGCACATCGATGAGGCCATCAGCGCAATCAAACAGGCTTCAATCGACGATGGCAAGAACGTGAACGATCACATGCCCGTCGAAGCCAACCTGGGCAACACCGGGCGCTTCCATAAGGCGACAGAACTCCTGGAGAAGGCCCATTCCGAAGTAGACCAGGCAGAATCCAATGCCGCTGCGCGAGGGTTGAAGTCAACCGTACTCTCTAACATTGACGAAGCTCATCGCTACGTCGACCATGCAATGTCGGCGGTGCATTGAAATAACGCAGCCTTCTACATTGCTCGGGGTGCGCCTACGGCAGTTCCACGAGCCTGATAGCTGCTAAGGATCACACGGCGTGGTTCATTGAGGACCCACGCCGAACGTGATCCTTTTTATTCTTATTCTTGTAGCAACGCAGAAGAGTCTCTTG
>Ga0210398_10005014_pt1 | contig 12334 bp, 10 predicted proteins | sample IncBWC4OmetaG_FD_161047 | JGI IMG/M metagenome (GOLD analysis project Ga0210398, IMG submission 161047) | Forest soil microbial communities from Barre Woods Harvard Forest LTER site, Petersham, Massachusetts, United States - Inc-BW-C-4-O | ecosystem: Environmental > Terrestrial > Soil >... | reverse complement strand
CTGAAGGGCGAGAACCAGTTGCCCAAAATCGTCCAGGGCGTCACATTCCGAAACGGCGTCGAGGTCACCAATACGCCAGCGCAGAACGTCGCCTAATCACGGCGTCACCCAGTTTCGGCTATAGCTCCGCGGGCGTAGCTGTAGGCCACAGCAGCCAGCAGCAAAGCGCCCGCGTGCGTGCTCATATGCATGCCGTCGGCCACCAGAGCGATGGAGCCGAACATAATGCCGCCGACTATTTCAAGCAGCATCATGGAGCCGCAGAGCGCGATGACGCCCCATGTCCTGCGCTCGTTGGCTTCGTGGCCTTCGCCTAGAAAGACGTGGCCATGCCTAGCGGGGAAGGCGGGAGTTGCCGTTTCGGCCATCGGCGCCTCATTTCAGGTAAGTGCGCACGACATCAAGCAGTTGCTCCGCCGCTTCGGTGTTTAGAGCCTCCGGATATTGCTCGGCATCGACGAGATGCGTGCGCACATGATCCTCGACCACTTCAGCCATTAACCCGGCCATGGCTCCCCGCGCTCCGGCGATGAGATGCATGACCTGTTCGCAGCCAGCCGCACCGTCGAGGGCGCGCTCGATGGCTTCGACTTGACCCTTGAGGCGGCGCACGCGTGCCAGCAGCTTGCGTTTTTCGCGGACAGTGTGTGTCATCCCGCTCAATATAGCCTAGCCCCCTATTCTATTCAAGTTAATGCCGCAGGACGTGCAGGACGACTTCGAAATAAGCCGACGCTTGTTGCGTAATCGCCTATCCTGCAAAAATTAACAATTTTGGGAACTTTTCTGAGCCATTATAATCAATGGCTTACACTTCCCGTAAGTTATGACCGGAATTTACCCGCAAAACAGCCGCATCGGCTATGTCCGCGTCAGCACCGTGGGCCAGACGCTCGACAACCAGCTTGACCAGCTACGCGGTGCAGGCTGTCGGAGGATTTACCGCGAGAAGATCACGGGCACGCACAATGACCGCCGCCAGCTCCTCACTGGGAATGCGCCGGCGCAGGAGGCCTCAGTGGTAGCCGATGTCCCGGCTGGCCTTTCCGCGGAACACCCAATAGGACCAGCCCGAGTACATCAGGATGACCGGGATCAGGAACAGCGCGCCGACCAAGAGGAAGGCCTGGGTGCTCGGCGGCGACGCCGCCTGCCACAGCGTAAAATGGTAGGGCACGATCATCGGCCACAGGCTGATCGCAACGCCGAGATAGGCCAGCAGGAACAGCAGGATCGCGGCGATAAAGGGTGCTGCGTCAACCGTGCCGGAGAGCGCCCGCCATTCCCAGACGACGCCTGCCAGAGTGGCGATCGGCACCGGCCACAGAAACAGGATTTGGGGCAGCGAGAACCAGCGCTCGGCGATCCGCTGCTCCATCAGCGGCGTCCACAGGCTGACGACGGCGATGCCGATGACGACCCCGATCAGGCATATCCGGCCCTGGCGTCGCGCCCAGTCCTGCAGTGCGCCCTCGGTCTTGATGATCAGCCACCCGGCGCCGAGCAGCCCGTAGCCGAAAAGCAGCGCCAAGCCCGTCAATATCGCGAACGGCGTCAGAAAATCGACGGAGGTGCCGCTGAACACCCTCCCCTCGACCCGGAACCCCTGGATAAAGGCGCCGAGCACCACGCCCTGCGCGAAAACCGCGACAAACGAACCAACCTGAAAGGCACGATCCCAAAAGGCGCGCCGGAGGCGATCCGCGAAGCGAAACTCGAAGGCGACGCCGCGGAAAACGAGCGCGATCAGCATCACCAGGATCGGAAAGTATACGGCCGGTATGATGATGGCAAAAGCCAGCGGAAACGCCGCGAGGAGGGCGACGCCGCAAAACACCAGCCAGGTCTCGTTGCCGTCCCAGATCGGCGCGATCGAGTTCATGATCACCTCCCGATCAGCCGCGTCATGGGCAAAGCCGTGCAGCATTCCGACCCCGAGGTCGAAGCCGTCGAGCAGGACGTAGAGGAACACGCCCAACGCAATGAGCGCCGTCCACACACCAACGAAACTGAGGGCGGGCTCGGTCATCGGACTTCCTCGGATTGCGGCGGCGACGGTAGTCTGCGCACCGGCATCTGCGGACGCCCCGCCTCGACCGGCGCCGGCGCCGTTTCTCCGGGGCCTTTGCGCACCAGGCCGAGCACGAAGATCACGCCGGTCGGGTAGACAAAGAGATAGGCAATGGCGTAGCAGAGCAGAGACAGGAGAACGTCGTGCCCGGTGAGCGACGGCGTCACCGACTTCGCCGTTCGCAGCAGGCCATAGACGGTCCAAGGCTGTCGGCCCACTTCCGTGGTCGTCCAGCCGGCGAGGACCGCGAGAAAGCCGATCGGGATCGCCAGCTGGCAGGCGCGTAGGTACCACCCGCGGTCGAACAGACCGCCGCGAAGGCGCAACCACCAGCCGACCACCACCTGGATCAGCATCAGGATTGCCAGCCCGACCATGATGCGGAAGGTGAAAAAGATGATCGCGACCGGCGGCCGCTGGTCAGCGGGAAACTCCTTGAGGCCCCGCACGGTGCCGTCGAGCGAATGCGTCAGGATCAGACTGCCGAGATGGGGCACCTCGATCGCATAATTGTTTCGCTCGCCGCTCTGATCGGGTAGCGCGAACAGAGTCAGCGGCAGTTCGGAACCGGTGTTCCAGAGTGCCTCGATCCCGGCGAGCTTGGCCGGCTGATACCGGCGGGTGTTGAGGCCATGCTGATCGCCGATAAACATCTGCAACGGCACGAGCACGATCAGCAGCGAGAGGGCTGTCGTCATCATAACCCGCCCTTCGTCCGGAAACAGGCCGCGCCTGATCGTATAGGCTCCGACGCCGAGTACGACGAACCCGGTGGTTACATAAAAGGCAACAACCGTGTGGGCGAATCTGTAGGGGAAGGACGGGCTGAAGATGATCTGCAGCCAATCCATCGGATAGAACCGGCCGTTGACGATGGTGTAGCCGACCGGCGTCTGCATCCAGCTGTTTGCCGCGAGGATCCAGAACGAGGAAAAGAGCGCGCCGAGCGCGACCATTGCAGCAGCGATAAAATGCGCCCAGGGCGGCACCAAAGTGCGGCCGAACAACAATACCCCGAGGAACGCTGCCTCGAGAAAGAAAGCCGTCAACCCCTCATAGGCCAAGCTCGGGCCGATGATGTTTCCTGCGGTATCGGACAGGCCGCTCCAATTGGTGCCGAACTGGAACGGCATAACTATTCCGGTCACTACCCCCATGCCGAACGCGACCGCGAAGATCCGAATCCAGAAATTCGAGACTCGGAGGTACACCGGGCGCGCGGTGGCGAGATGCAGTCCTTCGAGCAGGGCGATGTAGGATGCGGCGCCGACGGTGAAGGCCGGCAATAGGATGTGCCACCCGATGACCCAAGCGAACTGAATTCGCGAAAGAAGGAGCGGATCGAGCGTCACTAGAACTTACCCTCCCCGTAATCAGCCAACATTCCCCAGATTCACTCGCAGGCGAACGCCATCGTCTGGGTTTTGGGCGTACATGGCAACAAGCTTCGCGAGCGACGGGTGCCGTTGGGCGGGCGAAGCGATGGTTCCCGCCTCGCGGCGCCGGAACTCGTTGCGTTGCCTCCATCGGGGTGCACCTCTGCCGTCGTGGTCTGTTGCATCTGACGCGATCTCCGGTTGATGCTGTCGCGGCCGGCGCCCGTCGGCCAGCCTACGATGACCCCCACAAGGACAGGGAAAAGGTATCTACCGTGGAGAGTTTCAGCATCCTCTACAAGGCGTCGACAGACCCTGATGGTTGGGAATCTAGATTAGCGCCGATTTTGCGCGACCGTGGCGAAGCGCTCAATAAAACTATCGCGACAGACAAAACGTTGAGCCAGTTTACATCTGACAATACCATCGTCAGATTACTCGATAGTTGAGATGGTAAATCCGCCCGTGCACCAAATACCTTACTATAAGAAGTAGAATGCCCCGTCGTGTTGCACTCGGCAATGGCGTGACTTTTTCAGAATCGAACGTTATACGGCGTTGGTATCGCGCCACGATTGAGAAACGGCGCGCCGGGCGTCAGCGGGTCGGAGAGCTCCGCGCGCGGCGGCGGCGCGAGACGGTGTCCTTCGTCGGTCGGCGCCACCTCACCCTCCCCATCGCTGATGCGATGGGTCCCCTTCCTCTCCCCCAATGGCGCAGAGGGAATCGGCCGGCGTGCAAACTTTCCCCTCTCTGCCCCCGGGGGCAGAGAGGGATCGGGTGGGGTGCGAGCTGTCGGCGATCCGCCGACTTGAGGGGCGGCGATGATCCTTCAGGCGATCCTGTTCTACCTCTTCGCCGCCGCGGTTGGCGCCGGGGTGATGGTCGTTGCTGCGCGCAATCCGGTCCACTCGGTGTTGTTCCTGATCCTCGCCTTCTTCAACACTGCCGGCCTGTTCATTCTGATCGGCGCCGAGTTCCTGGCGATGATCCTCGTCATCGTCTATGTCGGCGCGGTCGCGGTGCTGTTTCTCTTTGTCGTGATGATGCTCGGCATCGATTTTGTCGAATTGCGCAGCGGCTTTGTCCGCTACCTGCCGATCGGCGGATTGGTCGGGCTGGTCCTGCTCGCCGAGCTGATATTGGTTTCGGTCAGTTGGGCGGTGACGCCGGCCGGGACGGTGGTCGGCGCGGCCGCGCCCGCCGGCGCGGCCGCGCTCAGCAATACCCGGGCGCTTGGCGACATTCTCTGCACCCGGTATGTGTTCGCCTTTCAGGCGATCATCGACGCAATTGGGCCTCGGGCACGGCGGTCGGAGCGGCCCTGGATCGCCACTGGGCCGCCTCCGACGCCAACGACTTCGAGGCGGAGCACCAGATTTACCGAGAGGATGCGGTGCTCGAGTACCCGCAATCGGGCGAGCGCATCCGCGGCCGGCGCAACATTCAGGCGTCTCGCTTTGTTCAGCCGAGCAGAAAGCGTTTTACAGTGCGGCGGATACTCGGCGTTGCCGACCTCTGGATCACTGAATTAGTCATCACCTACGATGCACGGCCGTCTTACACGGTGAGCATCATGGAGTTCAGAGACGGGAAGGTGGCCCGCGAGGCCCAATACTTCGGCGATCCGTTTGAACCGGGGCCTTCGCGTGCTCAATGGGTCGAGCCGATGCGCTGAAACCTAGCCGGCATAAGAGTGGCCATCCACCGCTCTCTCTGCGGAGCTGCGGTCGATACGGTCTCGCTCGCTCGTTGTCTCATCGGCAAGATACTGGTGCGGGAGATGGCCGCAGGCGTCGCCAGCGGCCGTATCGTCGAGACCGAGGCGTATGTCGTCGGCGAGGCCGCGGGGGACGCCTACCGCCGGATGACGCCGCGTAATCGGCGCCCTCTCTCGAGCGCGGGCACGCCTACGTGTACCTCGTCTATGGCAGCCCATACATGCTTAACGTCTCAAGCGAGATAGCGGGGATTGGGGCTGGGGTCCTCATCAGGGCGCTTGAGCCGCGCGACGGCATTCCGATCATGCTATACATGCGCAGGTTCTTGAGACGACACGGCCTCCGCCTGTCAATGGCGGCAATGGCATGAACCTCGTGAAATGCCGGCCGCGAGAGCCGGCAGAAATCGGATAAATCAAGGTGCTTCAATGGATCATTCAGAATTGAAAGTTGCCGTTGTGACCGGCGCGTCGCAGGGCATAGGCGCGGCCCTTGTCACGGCCTACCGCGAGCGCAACTACCAGGTAGTTGCAGCGGCGCGGTCGATCGAGCCGTCCGATGACCCGGCCATCCTGACCGTCGCTGGCGACATCGCCGAGCGCAGAACTGCTCAGCGTATTGTTCTTGAAGGTATGGCGCGGTTCGGACGCATCGACTCGCTCGTCAACAATGCCGGAATCTTCATCGGCAAGCCCTTCCGGCAATACACTGAGGCTGACTACGCGGCGATCGTCGGCGTTAACCTCACCGGCTTCTTTCATTTGACCCAACTTGCCATTGCCGAGATGGAGAAGCAGAGCAGCGGCCACATCGTGCAGATCACGACGAGCATGGTCGACCACGCGATCTCCGGCGTGCCTGCGCTGCTCGCCTCGCTCACAAAAGGCGGGCTTAACGCCGCGACCAAGTCGCTCGCAATCGAGTATGCGAAGCGTGGGATCCGGGTCAATGCCGTGGCGCCGGGGACGATTAAGACGCCGATGCACCGCCCCGATACTTTTGCGCAACTCGACGCACTCCACCCTGTCGGCCATGTGGGCGAGATTTCAGACATTGTCGGTGCGATCATGTACCTCGAATCGGCCCCCTTCGTAACAGGCGAGCTCCTGCACGTCGACGGCGGGCAAAGTGCGGGTCACTGATGAAGCGCTTCGTAGCTCAGAAGGGCGCTCACATCGCCTCGGAGTGAGTGTGATCCAATCCACTCCGCCGTGGCCCACCACCTTAAACGTCCCATCAATGGGGGCTACAAGGACAGCTTTGTTGGATAACTGGACTTGGGGTCTGTCGCTTATCGCGCTGACCATAGCTATCCACGCGACAGGCGTAACGTTCATGGTTTCCGTGCTGCATAGTTTCCGGGTTCGGCTAGAGAGCCGGAACCTTGGTCTACCGCATCTGATCGCAATCGTGGTTGCCGCGTTCACTACGATGGGACTGCTGCTGGCTGTACTACACGGAATAGAGGCGGCGTTCTGGGCGGCGGCGTATTTGTGGCTTGGCGCGCTCGATTCGCCTGGAGCTGCGATCCTCTACTCCGTCGACTCGATGGCCACGCGAGGCGCCTCGGGGCTGATGCTGCAGGCGCACTGGCAGATGATGGGCGCGCTGGAGGCAGCCGACGGCATGCTACTGTTCGGTATTAGCACCGCGTTCATTTTCACGGTGATGCAGTTCTACTACCAACACCTTGTGCTTCAGCGCCCGGGCGGTTCCGTCAAAGCCAGATAAGCCCTGACCGATCGACCCACGGACGCGTGAAGAGCGGACGTTAGGGGAGCTCGGCGAGGCCGATCTTGAGCAGAGGCGAACGCCACCGAGATGCCCCATCGATCAGACCGATAGGGGCAAATTTAGTCAAATGGCGGCTTCGATTCCTGCTTGCCCCACGGCTCGCACGCTACTGTTGCCCACGACGCGCGAAGCGATAATCATCGCCCCAAAACCCACCTCGAAATCGGGGAAATGTCGGTAAAAATACGGGGTTGTATACATGCCCGCTGAGATGACCGAGAAGCAGGCTGTGAAGCGGGAGGAAGCTCGTCGGATCGAGACGCGCCCGCCCGGAGAAGAGGTCTCGGTCGAGCACGGAACCAAACCGTCGCAGACTATCCCGTCGCCGGATCGTCAATCTGCGCGGCGGCGAAGGTTGATGCTGGGTGTGCTTGGCGCCTTAGTTCTAGCCGCGGCAGGCGTATTTGGCATCCCCTGGATCCGGTTAGCTCTCAACACCGTCTCGACGGATGACGCCTACGTCAATGGCCATGTGACGTTTGTGGCCCCCCGCGTCGCCGGACAGATTTTACGCGTTCTGGTCGATGACAACTACCGCGTGCACAAAGGCGACATTCTCGCCCAAATCGACAAGGAACCCTTCGAGATCGCCGTCTCGCAGAAAAAAGCTGCGGTCGATACCGCGAACGCGGATTTGCAGGCGGCCGTCGCCAGCACGCGCGGTATCGAAGCAGAGGGCAGAAGCCGACGCTGGAAACTGCAGAACGCCGAGGAGGAGCTCGAGAACCAAGTCGCTCTTTTGCACGATCGGGTTGCTGCTCTCGACAAAGCCAAAGCCACGTTGACACTGGCACAGGCTGACTTCGATCGGGCAAAGCAACTGCTCGGGACTCCGGCCGAGAGCCGCCAGGTATACGACCGGTACCAGGAGGCATTTTCGACTGCCAGCGCGCAAGTCACTCAGGCACTGGCCGCCGTGCGCCAAGTCCGCGCCTCTTTGGGCTTACCGATTGAACCCGATCGCGATGAAGATTTAGGCCAGGTGCCGCCCAATCTCGATCAGACCTTTTCTTCCGTGCTCGAGGCACAGGCAGACCTGATCGAGAGCGCGGCGCAGCTCGGCGTCAACCATTCTTACGACCAGAGCCCAAAGCAGATGCTCGACGACTTCGAAAAAGAGGGCGATGTCGACCGCGTCTTCGCCAAGCTCACGGAGGAGGCTCCGGCCGTCAAGCAGGCCGAGGCCAAGATCGAGGTCGCCAAGCGGGAACTCGCGGAAGCCGAACTGAACCTTCGTTATTGCGACATCGTCGCGGAGATCGATGGCGTCGTGACGCGTCGAAACATCAACCCGGGAGATTACGTGCAAATCGGCCAGAATTTGATGGCGATCCGCTCGCTGACCGATATCTGGGTCGATGCGAATTCCAAGGAGACGGAGCTGCGCGACCTGCGCATTGGCCAGCCTGTCCATCTGTATCTCGACATGTATGGCGGCCGGCAAGTGTTCAAGGGCCGGATCTCCGGCTTTACGATGGGGACGGGTTCGACGCTCGCCCTGCTGCCGGCGGAAAACGCAACGGGCAATTTCGTCAAAGTGGTGCAGCGGTTGCCGGTCCGGATCGACCTCGAAGGATACCACCCGGACAAGAACCCGCTGTTCATCGGCACGTCCGTCGTCCCTTATGTCTACATCGACAAGCCGCCGACCGGACCCGATGCCGGAAAGTTCTTACAGACGCGTGCGCCTGACGCGCAAACCACCGCTTCGCCGCAAAGCCCGCCGGGCCCGCACAAATGACAGACGCGGCGCTTTCGTCCCCCAAATTCCATGCAGCGGCAAATCCATGGTTGGTAGCCGCCGTAGTCGTCGTGCCGACGTTCATGGAGGTTCTCGACACCACGATCGCGGTGGTCGCGCTACGCTATATCGTCGGTGGCCTGTCGGCTTCGGCCGATGATGGTGAGTGGGTTCTCACCAGCTACCTTGCAGCGAACGCCATCATCCTGCCGATCACCGGCTGGTTGAGCGCGCATCTGGGTCGCCGCAACTACTTCCTGGCGTCGATAGCGATATTTACACTCAGTTCCTTGCTGTGCGGAATGGCTGGGAGTCTCGGTCAGCTAATCCTGTTTCGCGTGATCCAGGGCCTGGCCGGCGGCGGGCTGCAGCCCAGCAGCCAGGGGGTCCTCCTGGACGCCTTCCCGGTGGAAAAGCAAGGCATAGCGATGACGCTGTTTGGCTTCGCTGCCCTGATCGCGCCAGTCGTCGGTCCTACTCTAGGTGGCTGGATAACGGACTCCTACTCATGGCGCTGGGTCTTTTTGATCAACGTGCCGGTCGGTCTCCTGGCGCTTGCCGGGTGTTACGCCCTACTTCGCGATCCGGAATATCTTACCACCCAGCGCATGGAGTTGAGAAAGCAGCCGTTTCATTTTGACTCGATCGGCTTGTCACTGCTGGTCATCGTCATGGTCTGTTGGGAAGTGATGCTCAGCAAGGGTCAGGAATGGGACTGGCTAGGGGATCCGTTCTGGCGCGTTCAGACGTTGGCGATTTTCTTTGCAGTGGGTTTGCTCGGACTTGTCTTTTGGGAGTTGCGTCACCGCAACCCCGTGGTCAATTTTCGCCCATTGGGCGAACGCAACTTCGCCGGGTGCTGCATCATCATCTTTTGCGCTTATCTCGCGCTTTATGCCGCCAGTACTTCTTTGCCCGGCTTGCTGCAGTCCTTGTTTGGTTATGATGCGCTGAGCGCTGGACTGGTAATGTCGCCCGCTGGCGTCTTTGCGGTGATAGCGATGCCCATTGTCGGCCGCCTGCTCGGTCGAGGGACGGATGCCCGGTGGCTGATCGCCGCTGGGTTGTTGATCATGACCGCTGGCAACTATTGGATGTCGCGGCTGAACCTAGACATCAGCCCGGGGCAAGCCGTCTGGCCGCGAGTGCTGGTGGTCGCGGGACTGGCGGTATGTTTTGCTCCGGCGAATGTGGCAGCTTACCTGTATACGCCAATGGCGCTGCGTGGAGCAGCTGTCGGCTTGTTGAGCCTTCTGCGCAACGAGGGAGGCAGCGTCGGGACGTCGTTAGCCCAGACCTTCCAAGAGCGGCGGGATCAATTCCACAGCCTGCGTCTCGGCGAGTACCTCGATCCGTTCAGCGCGGGCCGCCAATTCCTTTATCGCACGCGCGCAGGCCTTCTTCCTCCAGCAGACCGCCGATCCGGTCGCGTCGCAGCAACTTGCTTGGCAGGAACTCGAAAACCTGCGGCAGCAGCAAGCATCGGCGCTTGCCTACTTCGACTGCTTTTGGATGGTCGCCGTGCTGACGTTCGCGATCGCGTTCGTGGTATTGTTTATGAAACGTTCCGTGGCGGAGAGAGGCGGTCACGCGGCCCCGGGTGAGTAACTGCGGTTCGGCAAGGCCGACCGCGCCGGTAGCGGCGCAATGGAACAGAAAACCAGAAGGCGTGGGACGATGACCCCAAGAGTGAACCCCTACAAGGCTGCGCGCGAGGAGGCCCCTCGGCACCTCTACGCGGTAAACCGGTGTCCCGAACAGGGTAACAGCCAGCGCCGATAGAAGTCGAAGAGAGGCCGGAGCGTGCCATCGAGCGTGCGCGTCCAGGATCTGTAGCCAGTGTTCCGGGAAGTAACCCCCACCTCTGCCCCTGTCATGAATAAGGCGGCTAGATTACCGATGGTGGTGTATCGGACACATGATTGATGGGTGGGTGTAGTATAAGCCTAATCCTGATTAACAATCTATTTTAGGAATGAAGGGTTATTCTGGGTATACATCCCATTTATAAATAAATCTGCGGTACCAAAACATGAGGCTCATCCCGCTGTCCTAGGTTTGTCAATATGTAGTATGAGGGTGCCGTGCGCCGGCGATCTGCGTCGGGCGGGAGGGGACATTGGGTGGCTAGGGCGCGATCGCTGAGCGAGTTTCAGACGAGCTTTCCGGACGAGACGAGTTGCGCGGCGTTCTTGTTCCAGCGGCGTTGGCCACAGGGGTTTGTCTGCCCCGCCTGTGGCGGCGGACGAGCAGCGTTGTTGAAGAGCCGGGCGCATACCAACGAATGCCTTCACTGCGGTCGTCAAACATCGATCACGGCCGGGACGGCGATGCACCGGTCCAAGTTGCCGCTGACGGTGTGGTTCTGGGCCGCGCACCTCATGGCAACACACTCGAATGGCATGTCGGCAGTCCAGCTCGAGGCCCAGCTCGGCATCACCTACAAGACGGCTCGGTTGCTAGCGCAGAAGCTCCGACAATCGACGATCGACCCCCAGCGCGAGCCGCTGGAGGGCGTGGTGGAGGTCGACCAGGCTGAAATTCCTTTCCGGGCCGACAACAGCTTTTTCGATCCCGTGAAATCCGGGAAGATCCTTATTGTTGGCGCGGTCGAGGTGATCGACCGCGGCACAAACCAGGCCAAGCCAAGGAGGAGAGGAGCGAAATACCTGGATACTCGCTCTGGTCGCATCCGGCTCGCCGCTATCCGAGACAACTCCGCGGCTTCGATCGAGGCGTTTGTGCGGGCCAACGTGAAGACTGGAACGACGCTGCTCATTGACGGGCACAGATCCTATCCCGGGCTCACCGATTACCGACACGACCCGCGGACGGTCGGCAAGATGGCCGGCCATAGTGCTGCCCTGGATTCATCGAGTCTTCGCGCTGATGAAGCGTTGGGGGCTCGGGACCTATCATGGGCTGCGCCGCAAGCACATCGACACGTATCTCAACGAGTTTGTCTTCCGATACAATCGGCGCTTCTACCGACACGTCTCGTTCGAAACCATTCTCGGGCTCGCCTCGCGCCATCATCCGACGAGCTACTGGGATATCGTCGGGCGCGACAATCCTCGCAAAGGCGTGTCGACAGTCCGGCGTCAGCCGCGGCGCCGCAGGACAGCGACCGGCATGCGGGCGGACCGATCAAGACCTCCCGAAATGGTCGAACCCAGCCCCGTTGCGGATTCGACCCCAGATATTGATTAACCTGGGACAACGGGATGAGCCTTCAAAACATTGCCTCGTAAACTACAGTTTGGGTGTCGTGTTCGATGTTTCCTTCTACGATCATTGGGTCGCCGTATTCGTCGCCATCGCCCTTGCTTATTTTCGCCGATACCGTTGGATCAGCAGTTTTATTTCTCAATAGGTAGTGTTTAGAACCGTTCGCAATTTGATGGCATAGCTTAAGCGCATGGGACTTCCGGACAATGTAGTCTCGAAAGTCGACATAGGTTTTTAGCCGTATTCCCTCGGCATTAGCGATTGTCTCTCTTGCTTCTGTAGTGAGATCGTGCCAGATGGGTTTGGCTCAGGCGTTCGAGGTCGTGCACGACCTCGAACGCCTGAGCCAAACCGAGGTCGAACAGGACGCCAAGCGCTACATCCTGCGCAACACCGCCCCCGG
>Ga0210398_10005013_pt1 | contig 12335 bp, 9 predicted proteins | sample IncBWC4OmetaG_FD_161047 | JGI IMG/M metagenome (GOLD analysis project Ga0210398, IMG submission 161047) | Forest soil microbial communities from Barre Woods Harvard Forest LTER site, Petersham, Massachusetts, United States - Inc-BW-C-4-O | ecosystem: Environmental > Terrestrial > Soil >... | reverse complement strand
GACGCAAATTACGTCCGTGCTGCCTTGGAGAAATTGGAGTTCTACGTCAACATCGAATTCTTCCTCTCCGAGACCGCCCGCTACGCCGACATTGTGCTCGCCGGTTCGCTGATGGAAGAAGACGAAGGCACGACGACCAACGTCGAAGGACGGGTTATCCATCATCGCAAGGTCGTGAACCCACCCGGTGAAGCGCGCGAGGACTGGAAGATCATTTGCGAGATTGCCCAGCGCCTCGGGCAGGGCGACAAGTTCAACTATTCGTCACCGCGCGACATTTTCGATGAACTGCGCGTCGCCTCCAAAGGCGGTGTCTCAGACTATTACGGGATCACGTGGGATCGCATTGACGAGAGCAATGGAATCTTCTGGCCATGTCCGGAGATTGGCCACCCGGGAACTCCGCGTCTCTATGAAGGCGGCAAATTCGGACATCCCGATGGCAAGGCGCACTTCATTCCCATCGAGTGGCGCCCTTCTGCCGAAATGCCGGACGATGAATATCCCATCATCCTGACCACCGGGCGGGTCGTGTCGCACTTCCTCTCTGGCACGCAGACTCGCCGCATCGGCGCCTTACTGGACCAGTGTCCCCAGCCATTTTGCGAAATGCATCTCAAGCTTGCGGAGAAGTATGGCATCGAGGATGGCGACTTCGTCAAAGTGGAAAGCCGGCGCGGAAGCGTCGTGGTGCGGGCGCAGGTGGTGAAGACCATTCGCCCCGACACAGTCTTCATTCCGTACCACTGGCCGCTGGACCGCTCGGCGAACAACCTTACGATTCGCGCCATCGATCCCGTGTCGAATATTCCGGAGTTCAAGATCTGTGCGGTTCGCCTCTTTAAGACAGACGAGCCAACGGATGCCATCGCGCAACTGGAGACCGAAGCCGGAGGCATTCGTTGAGCGAGCGCGCCTTCTACATCGACTACTCCCGCTGTATTGGATGTCAGTCCTGCGTGGCCGCCTGCGCCGAATGCGACACGCACCGTGGGGTCTCGATGATCCATCTGGAGACGATCAAGCGTCGGGAGAGCGTGCAGACCGCGCCACAAGTCTGCATGCATTGCGAAGACCCCATCTGTGCACGAGTTTGCCCCGCCGACGCCATCAAGAAAACACCGGACGGCGTGGTACAAAGCTCGCTGAAGCCGCGCTGCATTGGTTGCGCGAATTGTGTGCTGTCGTGCCCGTTCGGAGTGCCGAAATATGAAGTCGAAATCGACCAGATGATGAAGTGTGACATGTGCTACGACCGCACCAGCGTGGACAAGAAGCCGATGTGCGCCACGGTTTGTCCCTCCCAGGCGCTGGCCTTCGCTACGGCGGAAGAGATTCAGCGCACGCGGCGAGGCGTGGCCATCAATCGTTGGAAGTTTGGCCAGGAAGAAGTAACGACGAAAGTGTTCGTGATCGTGCCTCGCGAGGTAGAACGGGTGAATGTCGAGTTGGTGCAGATTTCACCGACGCCATCCGCCTTGTCCGAGGACCCCTATGACGTAGCGTTAATGTTGGAGAACGTGGGATGAATACGCCCGACGAAGAACAAGGTTGTGCAGGATGCCAGGCGAAAGCGACGCCCAAGTGGCGGCAGGACTTTCCCGTCGAGTGGGAAGGCGACCATTACGTAACCCGCCGCGAGATGGTGAAGTTCCTCACCCTGGGTTCGCTGTTGCTGGCGTCCGCGAACTGGGCGACAGTGGTGGCCAGCAGGCTGTTGCACCGCGGATCGCACGCCGAACGCTTCATCGGCTCAGCCTCTGCCCTTGAGAAAGCGGGCTCTGTGCTGTTTCGTTATCCCACGGACGCCGACCCATGTATCGCCGTTCGCACACCGGAGGGAAAGCTGGTGGCCTACTCCCAAGTATGCACGCATCTGTCGTGCGCCGTGGTGTACGACAAGGCCGAAAATGGGCTGTTCTGCCCCTGTCACCATGGTCTGTTCAATCTTACCGGCCAGCCGATCGCTGGTCCGCCGACGAGGCCTTTGTCGCGAGTGCAATTGGAGCAACGAGGCGACCAACTCTTTGCCGTCGGCATGGAGGCGTTATGAGTTTGCGACGGCAAGGCACGACGCTTTTTTCTGCCATGCTCGCATTTGTGGGCGCTGCGGTTGTGCTACAACTGTGGTTGCTGACGGTGTCCGTGGAGGCGTTACTCAGTGGAGCTTATAAAACACTGATTCCCGCAGCTGCCGGTTCCAGCACATTACTGCTCATCAACGCCGGACTGTTGCGCTACGTGTTTCGCTTCGACCGCGACGCCCATGGAGAGTAGGCGGCCTCGGCCTCGTCCCCGTGATGGAGTGGTCAAAAACGGCTTGTTCCCATCCACGGCCAGTCGACGCAGAGCCGGAAACACAACTGGAAGTTTGACCTATTGCTAACGTCAGTTGGTGCAAAATCGGCTTTTCGTGAACCAGCCGAATTGAGACGAGTTCGATATAGCCGCTTTCAGACGTGTACCTGATCTGTGTGCAACCTGATTGGTAATCGGACCATGAAGTGGGTTCCTTTACCTACCACGCTGGTGGCGTCGATCTGTCCGCCATGGGAGTCCACAATGCGACGGGCAAGCGACAGGCCCAATCCGGTGCCGTGTCCCTTCGTGGTGAAGAACGGGCGAAAGATGTTGGGCAAAACTTCAGGTGGGATGCCTTTGCCTTCGTCGGCGACAGTAATTAACACATCGTCTTCGTCGCATTCGAGCGATACGCGAATCGTGCCTGGCTTGTCCATCGATTGAATAGCGTTGAGCAGCAGGTTTAACAGCACCTGGTTGATCTGGTTGGGATCGTGGTCAACCGCAGGTATGGTGCCGAATTTTTCCAGCTCGACCATGATGCGCTTGGTAATCGCCTGCTGCCGCGCGAACATCACGGCGTGTTCGGCCGTGGCGCAGATATCGCTCACCCGGAACTGCGGCGGCTTGGGCCTTGCGATCTCGAGCAGTTCGGTGAGAATGCGATTGATCTGGACTGCTTCCTCTTTAGCGTCTTTGATAACAGAGCGAGCCGCGCTGTTGGGCGGCAGGTCCCGGCTGACGATTTCGATGACGCCGGCGATTCCGGCCAGCGGATTGCGAATTTCGTGCGCCAGTCCTGCAGCCAGTTCTCCCAGCGTGGCGAAGTGTTCGGCGCGCGACATCTGGGTCTGATGCAGGCGCTGGATTTCTTCCCGGCTGGCCTTCAGCTGCGCCACCATATCGTTAAAGTCACAACCCAAGTCTCCGATCTCATCCTTGCGGCCGCAGAAGCTGACGGAGGCGTCCATGTCGCCTAAGCGGACGCGTGCGATCTTGTCTTGCAATTCCAGCATGGGACGCCGCACCGAAACGGCGAATACCATGATTACGGCGGCACAGATCAGAAACGCTCCGGCGGTAGCGACAGTGATAACCACATGGCGCTCGCCCGCCGCCAACGACAACGACACCAACACGAATAGAAGCAGCCCATTCAGCAGAACGGCAGCCACCGGGAGCGCCGCCTTCAATGCCCAATTGATGTGTCGCTTGCGAGTGACGGGACTTGGCTCGATGGCGGACGAAGTCGCCTCATCGAGGACATTGCCGGTCGGTATGGTTGCTGAAGCGGTCATTGTCTACTGTCTTTCGCCCATCACTACCCCAGGTTCTCAACTCTTCAATCCAGGGCCGGAGAAACGGAACTGATTCTTTGGGGCCTTCTTTTCCTCAGCCCATGCCGTCCAGCCCTGGTTCCTCATGCGTACGCGTGTAAGCCGGGAAGCAAATACGTGACGCCGAGGAAGGTGAAGATCACGACGCCAAATCCCAGGATGGCGAAGTACGCGGCCCTACGTCCGCGCCAACCGCGCGTGATCCGCATATGCAAGTAGCCGGCATAAACCAGCCAGGTGATTGCCGCCCAGGTTTCTTTCGGGTCCCAGCTCCAATATGAGCCCCAGGTCCGGTTGGCCCAATAGGCGCCGGTAGCAATCATGAAAGTCAGTAACGGGAAAGCTATACAGATGGTTTTATAGGTAACGCGATCAAGGGTGTCGGCCGAAGGCAGCAGACCTTGCAGGTCGGTGCGTCTCCACAGCAGCATCAGATACAGCAGCGAAGCGAAAATACCCGTCACCAGGCCGCCTAGTAAAAAGGGGCTGGCGGCCAGGCTGGTCGGGAAGAGCCCATCCTGGTCGGGTGACGGGTAACTGGCATCGCGGACGCGGAGAGCGAACGCAGCCAGGACAACAATCTGCAACAAGATGCTAACGAACACAGCCTTGTTGGCAATTCCATAAAGCGAACCGTCTTTCTGCGCCCGGCTCACCAAATACAGTGCCAGGGGAGCGATGGCAGCCAACGCCGAGATCACAAACAGCCAACCCAGGTCCGGTACCGTGACGAACAGCCGCATACCTCGGCCGATGAACATGTCCGACTTGTCGCGCGCATCCCAGGCGGTGACCGACAGGCCGCCCCACTTCTCGAAGCGAGTGGCAAGGATGGCGATGTAGATGGCGCTAACCGTCGCACTGGTTAAAGCCAGAAATGTCTCAGTCTTAAAGTTATCTTTGATAAGAAACATCATAGCCAGTGCGAAGCTGACCGCGCAGGCAGCGTAGGCCAACATCGCGAGCGTCACGTGAACGTGTAGCCAGGTGGATTGCAGCGCTGGAACCAGCGGCCGGACCTCTGAGGGCAACAGCTGCATCAGGATGACGCAGACTACGGCCAGCGGCATGGTGATGCTGCCGATGATTTTCACTCCAAATTTCTTTTCCGCGATCAGAGTGAGCAGCGCAACGGTCCAGACGAAGCTCAGCAGCATTTCATAAATACTGGCGAAGGGAGGGCGTCCGGAAAGATACCAGCGATGCGCTACCGCCAAGGTGTTGGCGACCAGGCCAATCGCAGTGGCCGTGGAGGCGAATTTCACGTAACGGGTCATGCCCGTCACTCCGAATCCCATGTAGAGCGCACCCGCAGCTGCGTAGAAGATGAGCGCCACATACAGAAGATTGCTTTCGCTGAACAGGCTCGCACCCGCCTTGGCCGCACCCAACAGGGCCACAATTAACAGAAACGTTACCGAAAGTCCCACCAGGACGAGCAACGCATTTCCACCAGTCTCGGCGGGTTCTTCCATGCGTACGATTCGTGCTCGAGTTGCCATCTTTCTTTCCTCCGTCTTTCGCTCCGATGTGCGCAACGGCACGCGCCTCGAGAGCCCAGTTCTTACTTCACGCCGGCTAGCGTCAGTTCCGCTTGTTCCCTCTTAGCCAAATGCGGGATCACGGAGGCGCTTTCCAGCTCGGTACGAATGTTGTCGACTAGTTCGTTGAACTTTTGCTCGAAGCGATCGCGGTTCTTGTTCGACTGTCCGCCAACCCAGAGCACGAGCTTGCCGCGGGGGTCAGGTATGGCCGTAACCCAAACCCGCATATGTACCAGGTAGAAAGCCACGAATAGGCCGGCACCCATCAGCAGGACACCAGACCATACCAGCCACTGGCCCGGTTCATGCGAAACTTCCAGTCCGGTGTAATAGCCCATCTGCATGTCGCGATATTCGAAGTTGTAGTTCGTCTTTTCGCCTTCCGCGCTCTGGTTGTAGGCCGGGAAGAGCCACAGTTTGGCATCTTCGCCGGTAGCTTCGTTCTTCACTTGCAGACGGAACGCGGGGTTCACTGGATCGTCGGAGCGCTTGAACACCTGGTCATCGCGGACGAAGAAGTCGGGGATGTATTCAGCCAGGGTGACGCTAGTATTGGCGTCGAGGTCCAGCGGTTCATTCATGGCCAACGTGATCTCGCGCGAAGCCCCGCTTTCGGCGGTAGCAACGACCTTTACCCCATCCAGATTGCCGGTCATTCCGAAGCTGGCCTGGTAGAAGCGCAACCCTTGATGAACGAGAGGATCGTTTACTACGATCTCTTTCGATTCGACTTCGTGTCCGTCCTGCACGACCGTCAGCTTCGACCACCAACGTTTGGGCGAGCCATCAGCATAGTTTTCTTGCCCGGCGCCATAACACTTCAAGCTGAAGGGAAGTTGTTTGGTTCCCCCGGTACGCATTTGAATGCTGTTGCTGGTCTGTCCCTTTTGCAGGGCCATGAAACCGCTAAACCCAAAGACCCCATCGATAATTGCTCCGGCGAAGATGAGAAGCAGGCTGGCGTGGACGATGTACACCGCCATAACCGAGAAACGATGACGTTCTGAGAACAAGGAGGGTTCGCTCCTGTCGGCGATGCGTTCGACCGGCCAGCCTGATTTCTTGAGCGCCCGTTCGGCGGCATTCAATCCAGCTTCAGCATTGGTGATAGGTAACTCAATCTTGTTCTGAATCGCGGAGCGAAAGTGCGAATCGGTTTTGCGATAGGGGCGCGCGTAGAAGCGCCAGGCATTGGGGAAGCGATCAATCGAAACCAAAATGATGCTCAGGCTCACCAGCCCGAGCAAGGTCATGAACCACCAGGCGTGAAATATATCGGTAAACCCAAAGCGATCGAGCCACAGCAAGGTGGCGGGGGAATACGCACGTGCGAATTTGTCGGGATCGGTGGCTGGACGTTGCAATATGAAAGTGCCTAGCGCAGACGCGGCACCGACTAGAATCAACAGCACAACCCCGGTGCGCAGGTTCGATAGAGTCTTATGAATGCGTTTTGGTATGGATAGAAGGCTAGAGGCCATGTGCGCTCCTTCCCGTGAGCAGGTGATAAGTGCAAGTGGGAAGCCAGAAGGTCACGGAAGCCTAAGTGATTGCTGCGTAGGTAACTTGCGCGAGCTTCTGGGTTGTGAGATCGTCCGCCGGGTGAGGCTTATCACCCATCGCGGTGATGAAAGCGCGCATTCCGCCTGTTATCGAGTTGAGCGGCCGGCGTGCCTCAGTTATTCCACGCGACGATAGCAGTAAATGTAATCCGTGATAACAGGGGTCCCGGTCATTGGGATGTCGGTCACTACTACCTGGCCCAAGCCTGAGGGTACGGCGTCTTGCAATTTGTCGTTGGAGAGAAGATAGCCGCCCGGCTTCAACATGGTGGCGACGTTCGCCCGCGCCAGCGACTGCTCAAATGCACCGTAGTAGAGGAAGATGTTGGTGCCGATGATCAGGTCAAAGCGCTCATTGGGTGCGAGCGATAGCCGCTGATACACGATGTTCATATCGACTGGCCTAATGCGCCTGACAACCGTGGCGCGGATCTTCACTGCCCGTGTTGCGAAGCCCGGAGATCCCTGCGGCACTGGGATTGCTGCCACTGGCTGCCCGATTTGCGCCCCCAGGTTCTGCCAGTAGCTCGTAAACCTGGCGCGAAAGTCGTCGGTCCAGCGTCCCTCCGTGAACCACGGAAGTTGCACCGTATAATCCTGCCCCAGCGTGGCGCTCTTTTCGGCCATCGCGATGTGCAGGTTCACCCGCGAGCTGATGTCGAGTGTGTAGAGCTCGACGCTCTCCGGCTTCGCCAGGCCGAGACGAAACAAAGAGTCAAGCACGGCAAACGGCTGGATGGTTTGCGGCGGATAATAGTCCACGCCCTGTTGCTTGTTGACGAAGTCGAGACCCGGACCCACAATGGCAACCCGCTGAATGCTGCCCGGTTGGAGCATCCCTGACTTCAACAAGTTCTGCAAGGTCAAGTCAAGATCGTAATCCGGCCACAGGTTGCTATCGAGCGAGATGCCGCGATGCTCGAACATCTGGTCACGATTTGTTTTGGCCTGCTCGCGCGCTTGCAGAAACTCCTTCTGCAGGCGGCGGAGATTGGCCAGAAGATAAGCTTTGAGTTGCTTGCGTCCATCTGTTGAGGTGAGGGAGAAACCCTTCTTCTCCAGGAAGGCCCGCATCTCGATGAAGCCCTGGTTCCCGTTGGGTGCGGCGAGAGCCTTGATGAGATCGTGGGCTCGGTTCTCGGCGAAGGCATTTACCAGGCTGCTTTGCCCATAGAGCACGAGGTACTCGTCGTCAATGCGATATTCCTGGGTGTAGGTCACGCCGAAGCGCAGCAGGTTGGTTAGGCTATCTTCTTCCCCGGTGTCCAGACGCTGCCGGACTTGCGCGTCCGACTTCTGGAGCCAAGCAAGCCAGTCCTGGGAACTTATGCTTGAGCTTGGGCCTGCGCCATTGCTTGAGCCTACCTTCTGAAGCACGGGCTTCGCCGATTCCAGTGGCATGAACTCGGGTTTGGGGGTTTGCGCAGAGGTTGAGAGTGCGAGGCAGGCGGCCGCAATGATCCAGGGGAGCTTGCCAGCAGCTCTCTTCAGTAGTTCGACGAAACGCGTAGCCGGCCCTATTGACGATCGTCGGCGCGTATTCAGCGGAATCGACGCACTAATGAAGCCAGGGTTGAGCATATGACTAGCAAAGCACTTCTAGGTCCAACGTAGTCGAATCTGTAAGGCGCTACGAATTCAAGGGATAGCTGTCGTGGCGGGCTGATGGACTGAGCCTGGCTGGGGGAAATGGCCCGAAAACTGTGAAGTCCCGCGCGAGGGCGAGTGGTGTTAAGGGCAAGTTAGTGGGGGATTTCACCTTCAAATGCGGGGGAAAACCCATTTCGAAGGCTGGGGCAACGCTCCCAAACAGCGGACAATGATTTGGCAAACTGTTACGGATCAATGGCTTAATCGATCGAGTGGGGCAGCCGTCACTGCGGTACGTGACGTGCTCAATACAGATTGGTTGGGGTGGAGGTTGCTGTGAAGGCAGTACGGTTGATCCTGGGTCTGGTTCTAATAGCAAGCGCAAGCTGGCTGCACGCCGCCACCCATCCCGTTCCTCTCGACAAGAATACCGATTCTGCGAAGTGCATCGAGTGCCACGAAGATAAGGCCAAAGGCAAGAATGTTCACTCTGCCATTGCGATGGGTTGCACCAGTTGCCACGAGGTCCGGGTTAACAAAGACGTTACTCGCGTAAAGCTGATCACCACCACCCCGCAGGCCCTTTGCATCACCTGCCACGCTGACAAGAACGCAGCCGATCTCAAGGGCAAGGTTCATCCTCCGGGAGTTCGCGACTGTCTTAAGTGTCACGACCCGCATCAATCCGACAACAAGTTTCAGTTGTTGCAGCCGACCTCTGGCGATAAGGGTCAGAACCTTTGTCTCACATGTCATACGCAGGGGCTCAATGTTCCGGAGAAAGGCAGCCGCCATGCCGCCCTCGACATGGGCTGCGAAACTTGCCACACCGTCCACAAGACGGGCGAGCCGGGCAAGCTGGAGTTCGACTATCACCTGACGAAAACCACGCCAGCACTGTGTATCGATTGCCACGACGTGAAAGACGCCAGCCTGATCAAGGCGCACCAGGGCCAGCCGTTCGCCACCGCCAATTGCATTCAGTGTCACAATCCGCACCAGTCGGCGCAGGCGAAGCTGATGCAGAAGTTCACTCATCCGCCGTTCGCCGATAAGACCTGCGAAGTCTGTCACCAGCCGGCAAAGGACGGCAAGGTCGTCCTGATACAATCCGATTCCAAAGCGTTATGTGTGACCTGTCACGCCGAGCAGGCGGAGAAGATCGAAAAGGCAAAAGTACAGCATCCCGGCGCGCAGGGAGATTGTGTGGCCTGCCATAATCCACACGCCGGCAAGACTCCGGGCTTCATCCAGCCAGATCCGGTGAATGCCTGCCTGGCTTGCCACAGCGAGCAAGCTGATCAATTCAAGAAGGCGCATCTGCATCAGCCGGCGTTCGGACAAGGCTGTGCCACCTGCCACGAGCCACACGGCGGCAACAACGAGCACCTTCTGCGTGCCAAGGGCAATGCGCTGTGCTTGGAGTGTCACGGGCCGGACTCGCAACCGCAGAAACTTGAATCCGAGCACCTGATTACTATCTTCAACGGCAGCGTGAAACTGCCTGACGACTACTACGTGAAGAACAAGGTCGCGATCCTTCCTTTGCGATACGGACTGGGTCATCCCGTGGAAGGTCATCCCGTTACCGACGTGATGGATCCAGCCAACGTAAGCAAGGTCAAGACTCAGATTAGTTGCCTAACCTGCCACCAGCCACATTCTTCGGCGCAGCCCGATCTGCTGGTGAAGGATCAGGCCAACAACATGGCATTTTGCGACACCTGCCACAAGAACCGAATCGACATGCGGCAGATGCCGGCAACAGGGAGTAAGTAACTATGTCAGCCTTTCGCGCACATACGCTCTGCAGCAAAGCCGCGGTGCTGCTGGCCGTCCTGCTGGCCTCGGCGCTGATTTCGCCGAATTCGGCGTATGCCGGCAACAAGAAGAAGACCACCACCGACACTAGCGCTCAGCAGACCGGCGGACCGATCGTCGATTTGTCCAAGATCGACATTTCCAAGTTGGTCTGGCCGCAGCCGCCGTCCGTTCCGCGAGTACGCTACACGGCCTACTTCGCGGGGATGAAGATCGACCATACCCCGGCTGCGTCGAAACCGAAGCCCAAGGCAACGTGGATGGACCGGCTGGCAGGCGCGCAGTCGCAGCAGGAGAAATTCAATCCTAAAGATTTCCCCTTTCAGCTACTTGGACCTTACGGCATGGCAGTCGATTCGAAGGGGCGCCTTTATGTGGCCGATCAGAGAGTGGGAGCGGTCTTCATTTTCAATACTGAGACCCGCGACGTCGAGCTGATCGCCAACGGCCAGCAGGCTCACTTCGGACTGATCAACGGCATCGCGATCGACGACGACGACCGTGTGTTTGTCTCCGACGGCAAATTGCATCGCGTCATCGTTTTCAACGCCAAGCACGAGGTGGTGAGCCAGATCAACGAAAAGCTGATCGATCCGGTAGGACTGGCGATTGATACCGAGAACCGCTTGCTCTACGTCGTCGACACCCAAGCCGATCAGGTCGTGGTCTACGACGCTGACAGCTTGAAGGAACTGCGCCGCATCGGAACAGCCGGCAAGAACCACTACCTCACTACCCCTGGAGATTTCGGCGGAGCCTCGAATGTGGCCGTGGACAAGGATGGCAATGTTTACGTCACTGACACCATGAACGACCGGGTAGAGATCTTCGACGCTGACGGCAAGTTCATCAGCACCTTCGGCAAGAACGGCGATGGTCCTGGCTATTTTGCGCGGCCCAAGGGAATTGCAGTCGATGGCGATGGTCACATCTGGGTCGCGGATACGGTTCAGAACCGTTTGCAGGTTTTCAACCGCGAGGGACAGCTACTAACCTACATTGGCGGATACGGTCACTATCCTGGCCAGTTTGAGTCGCTGGTCGGTGTTGCCATCGACAAGAATAACCGCGTCTTCACCTCTGAGCAGTACCCCGGACGAGTACAGCAATACCGCTATATCACCGACGCCGAGGCCGATGTGTTGAAGAAGGAAAAGGAAAATGCCTCTGGGACGCATGTGAAGGTGGCTGACACTCCGCCAACCGCGGTAGCAGCCAGCACCCAACCCACGCCCGCAGCTGCAGTTCCGGCCGCGACTGACGTGAAGAAATGAGCGCACCCTCGAGCGTCGAGCAGTTCAGCGTTTTGGCGAAGCAGTCCTCCTTATAACGGGCACGGTTTGAAAGCCGTGCCCAGTTGGTATCCCGTCCACTCACCTCCTCGGTAAGCCTCTGCCAACCCACCATTTAGCCTCTACTGCGGTATTTCGCCGAAATCCCCAAGCGTTTGGTTCATTTCACCCAAATGTGACCCCAATCACAACTCGGTGCCAATGTGGGAACACCAAGCCAACCAATTCGTTTTCAGAGGTTTGCGGTCGTATCGAGGAGCTCTCTTCAGCCCTCCTAATTTCGGCGAGGTAGTTGCACTTACATCAGCGGACGCCAAGGGGCCTGGCATCCAAGTTTCGCAGTCTTAAATCAGGAGATCGATCTCATGAAGAAAGTAATGATACTGATGCTAGTTGTTATCGCAGCCTCCGCGGTCGCGATGGCACAAATCGGTGACTCGCCGGCCACTGACGTACTCGGCGCTCACTTAAACTACGGTCGCGGTTGCGCGGCCTGCCACGCCCCGCACAGCGGCGCATGGGGCAACGGCGCCAACAAGTCCGGCGATACTTCTGCCGGCAATTCCATTTTGTGGGGCCAGGACGTAGGTAACCTGTTCGGCAAGACCATCCAGACTGGTGGAGTCGGCGGAACTTCGAGCTACACGGAAGTCCTGCCCGCCAGTATGAACGCCGGCACGCCTGACGTGAATGGCCTCCTGACCTGCCTAAGCTGCCATGACGGCAACTGGGCGCAGGGCGCCATGATGAAGAACCAGGTCTATGAGACCCTGCCGCCAACCTACGGAACCTACAACAAGATTCCGACTCTGCTGGGCAACGATGGCAACGGCGCCGGCGACTACCTCAACGACCACCCGGTAGGCTTGAATGCAGCGGTCAGCTGCG
>Ga0210398_10005011_pt1 | contig 12336 bp, 8 predicted proteins | sample IncBWC4OmetaG_FD_161047 | JGI IMG/M metagenome (GOLD analysis project Ga0210398, IMG submission 161047) | Forest soil microbial communities from Barre Woods Harvard Forest LTER site, Petersham, Massachusetts, United States - Inc-BW-C-4-O | ecosystem: Environmental > Terrestrial > Soil >... | reverse complement strand
GAGATTGAAGCTCGAAGATCCGCTGAGCGGCTTTTGGCTGCTCCGACGCGAGGTCTACGAACAGGCGGCAAGGTTTCCAATGTCGGCAGGCTTCAAAGTGCTGCTACAGCTTTGTGTACGAGGACATGCGCGCAAAATCGTCGAGGTGCCGATTCATTTTCGCGATAGAACCCGGGGCACGACCAAGCTCCGTCCCCGAGTAGTTCTCCAGAGTCTCGTCTCGACTATCTCTCTGGCGGCGGCAACCCGGCATCGTACGGCTAAAGGAAGGACGCCTGTTGATGAGTGATCGATGCGTATAGCGATTATCGGACTCGGTCATTTGGGTATGGTTACGGCCGGATGCCTGACCAAAGGAGGCCACGAAGTCCTCGGCATCGATCGCGATCGAGCCAAGGTATCCGCGATATCTCGGGGCCGGTCACCGATCGATGAACCGGGACTGGCACGATTAATTCGCGGCGCTTGGCTGAGGGGACGTATCCGCGCGATCGACCGTATTTCGGCGGGGGTTTTCGAATGTGACCTGATTCTTGTATGCGTCGATACGCCACCCACCGCGAAGGGATCCCTTTCTATTAGCCGTGTTCTCCAGGTATGTGAGAGGCTGCACCAGGCAGATCGGGAGTCGAAGGCCATTCCGCTCGTTGTCATCCGGAGCACTTTGCCGCCCGGCGCATTTGACTCGGCACTGGCACGGTTTAGTGCGCCAGGTGGCAAACTTCGTTTGGTCTACAACCCGGACTTCAGTCGAGAAGGGAGCGCGGTCGCCGATTTCCTGAATCCGACCCATATCGTGATTGGTGCCCGGGATCGGCGCGAGGCGCGAAAGCTAAGACTACTCTATAAATCCTGCAAGGCTCCGGTCTTTGTGACCACCTGGAACAACGCCGAGATTCTCAAGTGCGCCGAGAATGCGTTCCACGCCTTGAAGGTCACTTTCGCAAACGAAATAGGGAGCATTTGTGAATCATTTGGCGCTGATGGCGAAGCAGTAATGTCCCTCCTATGCGCGGATACCCGGCTCAATATCTCCAGCGCGTACCTTCACCCGGGTTTACCATTCGGGGGACCCTGCCTCGACAAAGATGTTAACGCGCTCCTTGGCTGCGCGCGACAACGGGATCTAACCACTCCCTTGTTGCGAGCCATTCTCCAGAGTAACGCAAAACACTTTGAACGCATTGTGCAATCCCTTAAGAGCAAAGGTTATAGCGTCGGTTTCCTTGGCTTGGGTCACAAGGCGAACGTGCGAGATCACCGAGGCAGCCACCTGCTTGCCCTCGCCGAACGACTGCATACGGATGGCGTCAAGGTAAATATTTTTGATCCGCATCTAAGCAAACAGCAGGTATCAGCTGACTCTCTGCCATCAACATCGCTTCCCCTCGCTAGGAGCAGCCGGGAAATATTGCGTCGTTCCGACATCGTCTTCGCGCCTCGCAAGACGAGGAGCGCCGCGCACTGAGGCTAGTCAGGAATCTTCCACCGCCAGCAATGGAACTCCCGTCTGCGACACCTGAAGCTCCCAAGGCCGCTCTGGTAGAATCGGCGTTTTCCTGGCGTCTTTCCACCTCGGCCCAGTGGGTTGTGCTATTTACGATTGTAGCCACCATCCTGCGGGTTTCTTTTCTCGATTCAAAAAGCTTCTGGCTTGACGAGGGCCTGACCGCCACCCGAGTCACGCTCCCTATCAATTCGCTTCTGGATGTTCTGACCCATGGCCAGATGAACATGTTCCTCTATTACCTGATGTTGCACGTATGGACTTTGATTGCAGGGTCGAGCGAATCCATGCTGCGCTTCCCGTCGGTAATCCTGGGAGTTGCAGTGGTGCCGCTTATATACGCACTTGGCGTGAGTTTGTCCGACCGCCGGGCCGGCCTCATGGCGGCACTACTAATGACGACGAACGCAACCAGCATCCGCTATGCACAAACGGCGCGTAGCTATTCCATGTTCGTGGCGCTGGCTACCTTAGGTTCGATTTATTTTATTCGCACTGTGAAGCGCGGGTCCTTGACCACCTTCCTGGGTTACGTCACGAGCGAAACCGCCAGTGTATATGTCCATTTGTTCGGAATCTTCGCTTTACCATGTCAGGGGATCTGGCTTGCTCTATTTCGTCGCAGGGTAAAGTCTACAATTCGACTGACCGTTTGCATGGCCACAATCGGTGTACTCAGTTTACCTGAGTTCTACTTCGCCATTAAAGGTGATTTTGGTAACGAAGATTGGGTGCGTAGGACCTCGCTTCGGGCGGTTGCAGAGCTGTTCCTGATTTTCGCGGGAGCTTTCGATGAACGTGTAACCATTCTAACTGTGGTATTGACAGCGTTGTTCCTGGTCGGCGTAGCACTGGCGGTCAGGTGGGCGCAACGTGACGATTGGTCCAGTGTGGGATACCTTTTGCTCTCGATTTGCCTTCCGATCGTCCTGACCGTCGCAGTATCTCTATTCAAGCCTCTTTTCGTAGCTCGCTACTTGTTGGCCGGGTTACCGCTCTTCGTACTGTTAGCCGCATTTGGTTTTCGACGTTTGAGGCCGCCGTTCGCGATCGCCTTGGTGTTTGCAATCTCAGCGCTAAGTCTCGCGCAGGACTACTCGTACTACCGCGCCCCGTCGATTCAGGATTGGCGTGGTGCGGTCAATTTTGTCGCGACTCATTCGCAACCCGGAGATATGCTGGCTATCTATCCGACCTATTATGATGGGCCGATTCGATACTACTTTTCCCGCCGAGCTCATCCGGAAACATTCCCGACGAGGATCCTGCTGGAATCAATCCGGAAGGCGGGCGAAGATCCAGCAAGAACTCTCGCCAAATCGGGTCTTGATTCCACCAGGCGCCTCTGGTTCACCTTTCCCGCTTGGGATGCCTCCGGCGAAAACGTAGTGCGACTACTGCACCGCGGTCAGGTGATTGAGGAAAAGGGGTTTGCCGGAGTGCGCCTCTTTCTGCTGGAAAAGAGCCATTGAATCGCGCTGATTCAGTAGCTCCAGCTCAGTCTCCTTCATTCCGCCGATGTGACAATCCCCAGACTCCGTGAAGCTGACGCGAGCAGAGACGCCGGAGGCCAAAAATCTTGATTCCCACCCTTAGCTGCAACCTGGCGCATCGACCAAGTGGCCTCAGGTGGGCAAGTTCTGCGCAGATTGACTCTGGAAATCCCCATCAATGCAGAGTGATGGTTTAACGCTTCGAGCGGGGCTTGGGCGTCGAACCTCGTCCGGAGCGCGGCGGACGGACCATCCCGTCGCTCAATCTATCGAGCAGCACCCTCGCGTCTTTAAGATCGGCGGTATCGAAGCCCTGGGTGAACCAATTGTAGATCTCGGCGAGCACCTTGCTCGCCTCGTCGCGTTTGCCCTGGTCGTCCAGCAAATGGGCAAGGCTCGTCGCGGCGCGCAATTCCAGCGCTTTTGCCCCGTTGCCACGCGCGAGCATGATGGCCTCGCGGAAGTCGGTTTCGGCCAGTTCGTTTTGGCCGACTTTGCGCCGCAGTTCCCCGCGACACCGCAGTATATTGGGCCGGAAGACTATTTCCTCGGCGTTAGCCTGAAGGGCATCCTCGATGGTGGTGAGCGCGTCGTCGATCTTGCCGCCCAGCGACTGCGCCTCCGCGAGACGCGTGAGAACATCGGTGATGGTCACCCGTACTCCGGCTTCGCTCAAGCCGGCCATCCCCTGCCGGATTAGCGCAATGCCTTCGTCCGCGCCGCCGAGTTGAGCCCTCACTGAGCCGATGAAAATGCGTGCGAAATCGCGGCAGAACGAAAACCCCCGCTCTTCAGAGATGGCTAACGCTCGCTTGGCCGCGGCCTCGGCAGGCTGTGGCTCTCTTAAAAACCGGTACAACCAGCTTTCCATCACGAGCCCCGAGGCCAAGTCATAGGGGTTCTTGCTATCGCGCGCGATTGCGATTAGCTGGGCGATACGCTCGCGAGCCGAATCAGGCTGGCCCAGCATCCAGGCGCCGAGGCTTGCGAACCCGAGCGTAAATTCGATGGCGCCGGCAAATTGCCGCAGAGCGGGTGCTTCAAGAAAGCCAGTAAGGTGCCCGCAATGCTGCTCGGCTCCGACCAGGTCCCCCAGGTTGAAGCACACCTGCAATCGTGCGCTGTGCGCGAATCCGAGGGTCGTCGAGCTCTCGTCGCGGCGGCCAAGATCGAGCAGCCGGTCGGCAAGTGCCAAGGCACTCCGATGCTCGCCCCAGACGAAAACTGCAGTCCAGGTCGAGAATCCCTGGCGAACCACCTCGGCAATGTTCCCGCTTTTCTCCGCCAGGGCGTTGGCGCGTTCCGTTACCCCGACAAACTCGGGCGCAGTGTATCCTTTGGTCAGATACAGCACTTGTAGCAGTGCGCTGACCAGCTCCAGCTCGCGCGTGTCGCGTTCAGTCGATAGAGGTAGAAGGTTCAGCATCGTGAGTGACTGGCGGTATGCCCGCTCGGCCTCAGTGAAAGCGCCACGCGCAGCCGCTCGATCTCCTGCGAGCCGAAAATATTCAATCGCCTTGTCTCGGTTGTTGGCGCGGCTGTAATGATACGCGAGTTCGCTCGCGACCTCGCCAGCATGACCGTGGTATCCCAACTCCTCGCGCTCTGCGATTCGCCGATGGAGTTGGATCTGATGGCCGACCGGCACGCGGCCGTATAAGACTTCCTGGTAGAGCGCATGGTGGAAGCGGAAGCCTTCAGCAATAGTTCCATCCGGCCATTTGATTGGTCCTTGGGCGCTGACGAATTGTTCGCGCCGGGAAAGTCGGGCGCAGCTAGCTTCGATCTCATCCTGCGGGCGCTCCAGCGCTGCGGCGACCGAAGCCGCTGAAAACTCCGGTCCGGCGACGCTCGCACCTTCAAGTATGGTCTGCTCCTCTGGTTTTAACCGTTCCAGATTATGCTCAATCATCTCGCGAATGCTGCGAGGCGGATCGAAGTTGTCAACGATTATCGTTTCTAACTCGCGCACCCCGGGCGAGGGCATGACCAACCCAGCTTTGCCAATGAGATAGTCAACCACATTTACCATGAACAGCGGATTGCCGTCGGTACGTGCATGCACGATGGGCGCGAGCGTCTCGAATTTGCGCGGACCATCGGCGGAGAAGCGCCTCGATAGGTAGTCCTCGACGTTATCTTCATTCAACAACTTGAGCCGAAACTCTTCGCAATCGTGATGGAGCTCGAGCTCCCGCTTCATCCTGCGAAGAGGATGGTCGTTTTCCAAGGCCTCCACCGGTCGATACGTTCCAAGCACCATCAGGCGCGACGATTCGCGACGGCGTGCGATCGCAGAAATCAGCTCAAGCGTCGAGAAATCACACCAGTGAAGGTCCTCGAGCAGCAACACCAACGGCGATTGGGCCGCTAACGCCTCCAGCGCGTGGGTCATCTCACGCAACATCCGCTGCTGCGTGACGCCCTGCGCCTCGTTTTGCAATCGCAGCCGGTCTTCACGCGTCAATAGCTCAGGCATCTGCGCGAGCCAGGTCGGAGCGAGCCTGCTCAGGAGCTCGGTCAGGCTATCGTTGCCGTGTTCCTTGCTCAGCCGGCTCAACGCCTCCAGCACTGGCATGTAGGGCTCGCCTGCCCCGTATTGCTCAAGACATTGACCGCGCCCAACTTGCGGCACCGTGTCTTGCGAAATTGCATCAAGGAACTCTTGCACGAAGGCGGTCTTGCCGATGCCCGCCTCGCCAGCGACGAAGATTACGCGTCGTTGCCCTTCCAGGACTTCTGCGAAGCGGCTTTGCAATTGCGCCAGTTCAGCCTCGCGACCCACCACCATGGGCTTGGGACCCGACATGACGCGTCGTGGTGAGGGCGCCCCCTGCGGGACTGCGGCGGTGGTGACATGGGCGACAAAGCGGTAGCCGCGACGATGCACCGTCTCGATAAATCGCGGGGTCTTGGCGTCGTCGCCCAGCGCCCTGCGGATTTCCGTGACACAAGTAGCTGGCATTGAGTCGCTGACGCTTACTTCTGGCCAAACAGCGTCGAGCAAGGTCGCCTTGGTTACCAGCTGGCCCGAATGATCGAGCAGATAGCGCAACACCTCGAAGGTCTTGCGCCTTAGGTTTATCCGCTCATTGTCGCGCCAAAGCTGTGCATCGGTCGGATCAAGTCGAAAGGGGGGGAAGAGTCGATTTGGCTCGCTGGGCATCTCTCTTTGGAGGCGAATTGATTCAATTACATCGAAATTGCATGGAAGTTGAACAGAACTCTTAAGACTAAATTCGCCGCGGCGTCTATCTTCCCGCCATCAACCTAGCGAGAAGGAGCGGCTATGAAAAACACAATCGCAAAAATTGTACAGCACACGAAAAATGGTCGAATCGCCTACATGCAGGCGGCGATAACTTGCGTAAGGGTGTTCAACGATTGTCAGGCATATGTCCGCGTATTAACGCTAATTGCTCTCTGTTTAAGCTCCTGGTTCACCGCAGGTACGGCCCAGGCGCAGGAGGCAACCGGCCAAGGATTTGAGTTGGCTTCGGCCGAAGCGCCGGGCCGTCTGTTCGGACTGGATACGGCGGAATCGGCGCCCGCTGCGAGCCTCCAGCTCAGCATGGCTGAACCAGGCCATTTTCGGATCTCCGATTCGCTTCAGAGCTCGGTGGCTCGTCCCAACGGGCACCTTACGACCGAACGAACGGACTTTCCCGGCTTTTATTCGGGGAACTTTACCTTAGCGATGGCCGTGCTTGATGCGAAATATGGCCCTCCCGCGAGCAATCATGCGCTCTATGCGGAACCCATCCTTTCCGAAGTCGAAGCTAAGTATCAGAGGTGGGAGTCGAGTCTGGCGGATTCCCGATCACCTACAAATGTGAATAGCGAGTCTGTCTATCCCCTTGCGCAGATCGATAGCGGGGACTGGCACCTCCCGATCACGCTAGGCACAGCACCAATTCCTGGTGCCGAGACGAGGTGGTAGGGCGATGTCACGAGTCGGAGCAAGAATAGGCGTCACGGGGACTGGCTTAATTGTGGTCCTTACATACTTGGTTTCGGGCAATGCGATGGCCACCGAAAACGAAATATGCGATGTGGCCGCGGATGTCACCCTTGGCCTCGAAGACTACCCCAAGGCGGTCGCATCTCATCTGAAGCTTGTGCGGTCGCAGCCCAACAATGCGTTGGCGCATTATCACCTGGGCTTCGCCTACGGCATGGTGGGACGCGTCAATGAAGAGCTCGCTGAATACCGAACCGCTTCGCGCCTGGGCCTCAGGAATTGGGACTTATTTCTGAATTTGGGGCTTGCCTATCTTGGTCGGCGCGAGCTCGCACCAGCGACCGAGGCTTTAGAAACCGCCGCAAGGCTCGGCCCCGAGCACTTCGAAGCGCACTACAACCTCGCCCTTGCGTATGAAAGTGAGCGGCGACCAGCGGAAGCACTGCGGGAGATCGCAGCCTCCCGGCGGCTGGCGCCGGACGACTGGGACGCGGCCAATACGAATGCGATTATCTGCGTCGAAAATGGCGATATCGCTTGTGCACGGGGTATCTGGTCCCAGCTCGTCCGACTCGCTCCGGACTACGCTCCGGCGGGCGAGAACCTGGCCATCCTGAATCGCCTGAATCGCCCTGAATCGGTCCATCGCGCTAGCGAAGGGAAGTCGGCTGAATGCATTGGCGCAGAACGACGATCCTTTAAATTCCTCCGCGGTCGATGCGCTGCCCGAAATTGCCCGATCATCCGGAATTTGGAGCAAGTGAAAGAACCCACGGTGAAAGTAGTTAAACTCAACCAACAAGAACGCAACGACTTCCTGGCCAGCCGCCGACTTGCCGTACTTTCGACTAACAGCGCGTCAGGGTACCCATTCTCAGTGCCACTCTGGTACGCCTGGGACGGCAAGGCAATACGAATGTTCAGCATGGGCAACGCTGCCAAAATCGCAAGACTGCGTCGGGATCCACGCGTGAGTGTTCTGGTAAGCAATGTCTTCGGAGAGCCGGTCCGCTGGGTCGCACTTGAAGGAAAGGTGACGATCAACGAGGAAAATGGCTTCAGGACCGCGCTAGGTCTGCTTGCTCGCTACGTAGACGATCTGGGTTCGCCTTCCAGTCGCGAAGCGCGCAAGCGATACCAAGCGGTGAAACCGCTATTGGTCGAGCTAAGGCTCGTCCCTGACCGCATCCGGACGTACGCGGAGATTCAGGACTAACAATAACCCCAAAAGAGAAACCTTGGAGGTCACGGGAAGCCCAAAGATTCGCTCATGTGGCGGTTCGCTCACGTAGTGCTTAGTCAAAGCCTAAACTCGGATATCTTGATGATGCATCCCGCCGAGAATTGGAATCGCTGCGATAGGACCGATCCTTTGCGTCCGCCGAAAGTCAGGAACATCTTCATGCGACGAAAGATGAGGCCGAACTTTGTTGTAATACGAGGCATCGTTTTTCAAAACGTCGCGAAGGTGCGTTCCGCCGAGCGCCACCAGGTGGTCGAGTGATTCGCGACGGATCGATCCGATAAGCCGCTCAACGTGCTCGTTCCGCTTCGGCGACCACGGTGCAGTAGAGTGGTCTCGAATCCCCATTGCGCGAATGCGGCCGGTGAACTCCGGACCGAAAGCCCCGTCGCGGTCGCGAATCAGATGGCGCGGCGCTTCGTCCCACGTAGAGGCATCCGTCATATGTCCCGCTATCGACTCGGAGGTCAGGATTGTTGGTCACGCTGATTGTGATGAGTCGGCTTCGGGGGTGGCGAAGAATCAGCAGGCCGTCAACTGTCATGCCAAATTAAAGGCGGGGTCTATAATAGCTGCTTTAGCAAGGATGATTGCTTCCCAGGCACGAAGTGCCTGCTGCCCACCGGCGCGGACGATCATGATCCGAACTTGTTCACCCTGCATCGACGACAGCACCGGAAACCCTCCTGGCGACCCCAGCCGCTTCGACTGCAAGAACCCGATTTTCGCGGCCAACCCTGCATGCCCGGGGGATATGGATCCGAAGGTGCCCGGCACCTGCAAGAAGCCCCGCGGCTGGGTGGCCAACCGACGAGGGCAAGTGCGTCGCGATCGGAGGCCATTCTTGTGCGACCAACGCGGATTGTCCGGTAGCAGGCCCAGGGCAGCAGATGATAGTACGACGATCCGACTGCCACCATGCAGTGCCAGCTGAAGTACACACCCAAGAGCGCGGGGAATGGCGAGCAAACAACCTTCGTCATAACCGCAAAACCTAAAGGCGGAGGCATTGACCAAACGCCATCTCAATACTCAGGAAGCATATGCCAAAGAACAGTACTTCAACCGACAGGACTGGCACCGGAAACCTACCAGAGAGCAATAGCGGTCTTGAGAATCTGGCCGCATCGCGATGGCACCAAAGTACCATTGTGGGAACCTGAGGCTACCCAATAATGTTGGACGTCTAACGCCAGCCAAATGATTTGCCACCCGGAAACGTTCGCAAGGAGGGGGCGTAGTCGGTATAGCGCAAAAAAATCGTCCCGATTTGGTATCAAGCTTGACAGTCGTGATCCTGGCCTCCTGTCGTTCAGAAACACCTTCCCTGGAGCAAACAATGAGCAACAAAAAGAAATCAAGAACGGTTCTCCCGATTCCGGATCGCGCCCATGTTGGCTTGACGACCTATGACGCTAAGGACCCCGACACCAAATATCCTCCGATCGAGCAACTACGCCCGCCCGAGGGTGCTCCGAATATCCTGGTGATCCTGCTTGACGACGTCGGCTTCGGCACGACTTCGGCGTTTGGCGGCCCGTGCCGTACTCCCAACATCGAAAAACTGGCCAGCGCCGGACTCAAATACACCCGATTTCACACCACTGCGCTGTGCTCGCCGACACGCCAGGCACTGCTGACCGGCCGCAACCACCATTCGGTCGGGATGGGCGGTATTACTGAGATCGCCACCTCCGCGCCGGGCTACAATTCAATCTTGCCCAACACCGCCTCGCCAATTGCCCGGACCCTCAAGCTCAATGGCTACTCGACCGCGCAGTTCGGCAAGTGCCATGAGATTCCCGTTTGGGAGACAAGTCCGGTGGGTCCTTTCGATGCCTGGCCTACGGGCGGCGGCGGGTTTGAATACTTCTACGGCTTTATCGGCGGCGAGACCAATCAGTACTTTCCGGCGATCTGGGAAGGAACGACGCCCGTCGAGCCCAACAAGAAGCCTGAGGAGGGCTACCATTTCACCGATGACATGACGACCAAGGCGATCAAATGGATTCGCCAGCAGAAGGCCTTAGCTCCCGACAAGCCGTTCTTTGTGTATTACGCTCCGGGAGCGATGCACGCTCCTCACCACGTGCCTAAGGAGTGGGCCGACAAGTATAAGGGCAAGTTCGACCAGGGTTGGGACAAGCTGCGCGAGGAAACAATCGCGCGACAAAAGGAGCTCGGCGTTATTCCCAAGGATTGCGAACTGACGAAACGCCATGCCGAAATCCCGGCCTGGGAGGCAGAGTCCGCGGAGATGAAGCCGGTTCTGGTACGTCAGATGGAAATTTTCGCGGGCTTCATGGAGCATACCGACCACTACATCGGCCTCCTTATCGATGCGCTCAAGGATCTCGACATCATCGACGACACCCTGATTTATCTCATCGTTGGCGACAACGGAGCGTCCGGCGAGGGTACGCTACAAGGCGCCTACAACGAATTGGTGCCGCTGACCGGCTTTGCCGATCTCGAATCGCCCGAGTTTCTGAAGGCGCACATCGACAAATTCGGGGGGGTTGAGGCCTACAACCACTATGCGGTGGGCTGGGCGCATGCGATGGACACGCCCTACCAATGGACCAAGCAGGTGGCGTCGCATTGGGGCGGTACCCGCAACGGATTGGTGGTGCATTGGCCGAGGGGAATCAAAGGAAAGAACGAGGTTCGCTCGCAGTTCCATCACGTGATCGACGTCGCGCCCACGTTGCTGGATGTGGCGGGTCTTCCGGAGCCGACGACCGTCAATGGTGTGGCGCAAAAATCGATCGAGGGCGTCAGCATGGCGTACTCATTCAACGACGCCAAGGCGCCGGAGCGGCGCGAGACCCAGTATTTCGAGATGTTTGGCAACCGCGGCATCTACCACAAGGGTTGGACCGCGGTCACCCGCCACCGCACTCCGTGGCTCACCGGCGCGGTCAAAGTGCCCGCATTCGACGACGATGTGTGGGAGCTTTACAACACCAACACGGACTGGAGCCAAGCGAAGGATCTGGCAAAAGAGCAGCCGCAAAAGCTCCATGAACTTCAGCGCTTATGGATAATCGAGGCGGTCAAATACAACGTATTGCCTTTAGATGACCGCGTCGCTGAGCGCACCAATCCCGACATCGCCGGTCGCCCACAACTGATCGTCGGCAACCGACAACTGTTGTTCGGCGGAATGGGGCGTCTGACCGAAGGCTCGGTCATCAACATCAAGAACAAGTCGCACGCTGTGACAGCCGAGGTGATCGTGCCCGAGTCGGGCGCAGAAGGTGTCATTGTTGCCCAAGGCGGGCTGACCGGGGGTTGGGGTCTTTACGCCAAAGGTGGCAAGCTGAAGTACTGCTACAACTTCTACGGAATTGAGCGTTACTACGTCGAAGGTGCGAACAAGATTCCATCCGGCAAGCACGAAGTGCGGATGGAGTTTGCGTACGATGGCGGCGGCCTTGCCAAAGGGGGCACGGCCACGCTCTACGTCGACGGCCAAAAGTGTGGTGAGGGCCGGGTGGAAAAGACCGAGCCATTTATTTTCTCCGCTGACGAAACCTGCGATGTCGGCTTCGGGGCCGGGTCTCCAGTGACCTATGAATACGGAACCCACGATAATCAATTCAGCGGCGAGGTGAATTGGGTTGAAATCGATATCGGAAAGGATGCGATCAATCTCGATCATCTAATCACTGCCGAGGATCGCTTGCGGGTTGCCATGGCGCGACAGTAGAAGCTCCGTTTCGCGCGATCTGGTCGTCCTAAGACCATCCCCGAGTCCAATGCCGCGACCGGCGCCCCCGGCAGCGCTCGCTTTGTCGGCAGCGGTCGGGCTTATCAATGTCCGCAAGCGCAATAGTCCGCTAACGCTCAGACATTTTCGAGATTGCAGTTTTCGGACATGCACCGGCTTTATCAACAATGGTATGCCGGTGCATGAGCCTCAGAGCGTCATAGGAAGTAGGACCTTAGTACCATAGAAGAGTCGATTAGTTCGCACTTACGATGTCCTCTAAGTGCTAAAACCTGAAGCTGGTGAGAGCTAAGATGAATCTTAGATGGCGCGTCCGACGCTTCGTAGCGTTGGGCCTATCGATTTTTGCCATGCTCGGCATCGTCGGTCTCGCAATTGCTGAGCCTGCTTTCGCCGACA
>Ga0210398_10005008_pt1 | contig 12344 bp, 7 predicted proteins | sample IncBWC4OmetaG_FD_161047 | JGI IMG/M metagenome (GOLD analysis project Ga0210398, IMG submission 161047) | Forest soil microbial communities from Barre Woods Harvard Forest LTER site, Petersham, Massachusetts, United States - Inc-BW-C-4-O | ecosystem: Environmental > Terrestrial > Soil >... | reverse complement strand
CATCAAAGTGACGCGTTGGGTGGAGCGGTCGACCACCATGCCGACATACAGCTCCTTGCTGATGTCGGCGCCTTCTTCTACCAGCAACCGCCTGACGACTCGCCCTTCAGGCCCCGTTTGATGGGTCACCAAGGTCATCCCCAAAATCTTGGATGCGAAGTCATGGACTTCCTCCAGAGACTTGGCGACCTTGACGCCGCCGCCTTTACCGCGACCACCGGCGTGAATCTGCGCCTTGACGACCCAGACCTTTCCGCCAAGTTGCCGGGCCGCCGAGTCGGCCTCAGCCACCGAGAAGCAAGGCACGCCGCGCGGCGTCGCCACGCCGTACTTTCGTAAAATTTCTTTGCCCTGGTATTCGTGAACATTCATATCTTGGTTGAACTCCGCACTACTATTTCGCCTCTTCCAACGTATTGGCCAGCAGCTTGGTCAGCGCATACACGGTATCAATATGCGGCGTCGGCGTGTTGGTGCGCCGCGCCAACTCCACCACAGAACCGAGCACCGCATCGACTTCCAGCGTGCGGGCGGCCTCGACATCCTGCAGCATTGAAGTCTTATGGTGACCCACTTTTTCAGCACCCGCGATGCGCTTTTCGAGAGAAACCCGGAATTTGACGCCGAGCTGACTGGCGACGCTTTGTGCCTCGCTCATCATCGCAGCCGCAACGGCACGACTGGGCGGATATTGGCAAATTCCCGCCAATGTAGCGCGCGACAACGCACTGATCGGGTTGAAGGATAGGTTACCCCATAACTTCAGCCAGATTTCCGCGCGAATATCGCTCAAGATCGGCGCTTGCATGCCGCCCTTGACGAAGCAGCGCGCAACTTGACTCACCCGCTCGCTCGTTGTGCCGTCGGGCTCGCCGACGGGAAACCGATTGCCCTCGACATGTCTAATGACGCCGGGCGAAACCAATTCGGCGGCCGGATACACCACGCAGCCAATGACCCGCTCGCAGGGGATCTTGTCGTAAATCGCACCGGTCGGATCCACGCTGTCGACTCGCGTTCCCGCAAGCGCGCCGCCGTGGCAGTGGAAATACCAGTAAGGGATGCCGTTCTGCATGGGAATGACGATGGTCCGGGGGCCGAAGAGCTTTGGCACGTCCGCCGTCACCGCTTCGACCTGATGGGCTTTCATCGCCAACACGACGAGGTCTTGAACCCCGGCCTCCGCGTAGCTGTCGGTCGCCTTGACTCGCGGCACGCACTCCTCGGTACCATTGGCATTGAGCAGCCGAATGCCTCGAGCGCGAAGCGCCTCGAGATTTGCTCCGCGTGCGATGAATGTGACGTCTTCTCCGGCCAGCGCAAGTCGCGTCCCCACATAGCCGCCGATTGCACCGACTCCGATAATCGCTATCTTCATGGACCGCCGCTTCGCAAGAACAATAAGGAGCGGCCCGCACCGCGGCGACCGCTGTCACACGTATCCGGCTGCCGACTCTGGACGGGGCCTACACGGCCGTACGTAACTGGCAGGTTTAAACGTTCGGAATCAATCCCGCGCCGCGCGCCCATTTGTATTTGGCGCCGAGAACCGCGACCGGAATCTCGGTCGAATACGCGTAGGCCGGGATACCGTGCTGGTACAAATACTCCGCGGCTTCCTCGACCTCGACATCGCCGGCTAGCGAGGCCACCACGGGCTTTTCAATGCCCTTGGCGCGCATTTCGGCGACCACTTCCACCATGAGTTTCGCAAACACCATCGGCGGAGTAATGATGGTGTGCCAATAACCCAGGATGAGCGCATGGATGCGCGGGTCCTGCAGTCCCAGACGCACCGTGTTCTGATAGGTCGTCGGCGGCTCGCCGCCGGTGATATCGACCGGATTCCCGGCCGCGCCGAATGGCGGGATAAATTTGCGGAAAGCGGCATCAAGATCGGCGGGCATCGCCATCAGCGACAGGCCGTTATCCACGCAGGCATCCGACAACAGCACACCGGATCCGCCGGCGCCGGTAATGATGACTACATTGTTGCCCTTCGGAGTCGGCAGCACCGGGATGCCGCGGGCAAAATCCAGCAGGTCGCGCAAGGATCGCGCGCGAATGACGCCGGATTGCTTGAATACGTCCTCATAGATCTTGTCGTTGCCGGCCAGGGCACCGGTGTGCGAGCTCGCCGCGCGCGCTCCCATGCTGGTCCGACCGGCCTTCAATACCACAATGGGTTTCTTCTTCGATACGCGCTTCGCCACTTCCGCAAAGGCGCGTCCGTCCTTCAAGTCCTCGCAATGCTGCGCGATGATCGTGGTGTTGTCGTCCTGCTCGAAGAATGTCAGCAAGTCATCTTCGTCGATGTCGGATTTATTACCCAAGCCGACGATTGCGGACACGCCCATCTTGGCGGAACGCGAGAAGCCGATGATCGCCATGCCGATGCCACCCGATTGCGAGGACAGCGCCGCGTGGCCCTTGACGTCATAAGCGGTGCAAAACGTCGCGCACAGGTTGCTGGGTGTGTAATAGAAGCCGTAAATGTTGGGACCCATGAGGCGCACGCCGTACTTGCGGCCGATTTCCACCAGTTCATTTTGTCCCGCGACGTTTCCGGTCTCCGCGAATCCGGATGGAATCAAGATGGCGCCGGCGATCTTTTTCTCGCCGACTTCGATCAGCGCTTGCGCGACGAATTTCGCGGGTATCGCGAACACAGCGACGTCAATGTCGCCGGGCACGTCCTTGACGCTCTTATAGGCCTTCTTTCCCATGATGCTCTCGGCGTTGGGATGAATCGGGTAGATCTCCCCTTTGTAGCCGCCGTTGATCAAATTCTTCATCACCGAATTGCCGATCTTGCCGTTCTCGTTGGAGGCGCCAATCACCGCCAGCGCCTTTGGCTTCATGATGCGGTTCATCTTCTCGACGATTGCCTCCTGGCTCGGCCGGTCGCGCGGCGGCGCCGGCGAGAAATTGAGGACGATGCGCACGTCCGCGGCCGTCGCACCGTGCTCGGTGGCAAACACGGGATTGAGGTCCATCTCGGAAATTTCCGGAAAATCCGCAACCAGCGCCGACACCCGCTCGATCATGCCGGATAGTGCCGCACGATCAACGGGTTTGGTGCCGCGCACGCCGCGCAGGATCTCCGCGGCCTGGATGCCGTCCAGCATCGACAGCGCATCTTCCTTTGTCGCCGGAGCGAGGCGGAATGTGATGTCCTTGAGGACTTCAACGAGAATACCGCCGAGGCCGAATGCCACGAGCTTGCCGAATGCCGGGTCGGTCACGGCGCCGATAATCACTTCCTGGCCGCCCGCGAGCATCTGTTGAACTTGAACTCCGAGTATTTCCGCCTTGGCATCATACTTTTTGGCGTTGCCGACGATGCTCGAGTAGGCCTCTTTGGCTTGCTCGGCGGATTTCACGCCGACAATGACACCGCCGGCTTCGGTCTTGTGCAGGATCTGCGGTGACACGATCTTCATCACCACCGGAAAACCAATCGAGGCGGCCAGCTTCGCGGCCTCATCCGCCGAGGTTGCCACGCCTTCCTTCGGAATCGTGATGCCGTACGCCTCACAAACGCCGCGCGCCTCGGGCGCGGTCAATGCCTCGCGGCCGGCGGCCTTGGCTCGATCGAGAATTTTCCGAACCGCGTTTTTATCGTGTGACATGTTGCAATATTCCTCGGATGCTATGCGCGGACGCTTGGCATTCAGCCGTTAAAGTCCCGCGAATCAAATGACTTTTTTCAATCGCAGCGCGGACACATCCGCGGGCCCGTATCCCAATTCGGCGAGCACTTCGTCGGTGTGTTCACCGAGCAGCGGTGAGCGCGTGACGTGGGTGGGGCTATCGCTCAGTTTGATGGGATTGCCGACGGTCAAATATTTGCCGCGCTTGGGGTGATCAACCTCCACGATGGTTCCGGTTTTGCGCAGCGAAGGCTCATGCGCCAGTTCTTCCATCGACAAGATCGGGCCGCAGGGAATGTCATGTTCGTTGAGCAATGCCATCGCTTCGAACTTGGTCTTGGTCGAGGTCCATGCTTCCACGGTCGCGAACACTTCTTTCAGTCTCGGCAAGCGCGCATTCGGCGTGGCGAAATCCGGATCCGTGATCCAGGATTCCTTGCCGATGACCTGGCAAATGTCCTTCCAGACCGGGGCTTGAGCGATGAAATACAGATAGGCGTTAGGATCCGTTTCCCAGCCTTTGCACTTCACAATGGTTCCCGGCTGTCCGCCGCCCGAAGCGTTGGCGGCGCGCGGCACGGCGCTGCCGAACTTGCCGTTCGGGTATTGCGGATATTCCTTCATGACCTTCGTGCGCTCCAGGCGCTGTTGATCGCGCAGCTTCACGCGGCACAGGTTCAACACCCCGTCTTGCATCGCGGCCAATACCTTCTGACCGCGCCCGCTGGAATTGCGTTGATACAGCGCCGCGACGATCCCTAGAGCCAGATGCAGCCCCGTTCCGCTGTCGCCAATCTGCGCACCGGTCACCAACGGCGGCCCATCATCGAATCCGGTGGTCGAGGCCGATCCGCCGGCGCATTGCGCCACGTTCTCATAGACCTTGCACTCTTCATACGGGCCGGGACCGAAGCCTTTGATCGAGGCGACGATCATGCGCGGATTGAGTTCCTGGATACGCTCCCAGGTGAATCCCATGCGATCGAGCGCCCCAGGCGCGAAATTCTCGACCAGAACGTCGCAATGCTTCACCAATCGTTCCAGCACCTGCTTGCCCTGCTCACTCTTGGTGTCGAGCGTCACGGAGCGCTTGTTGTGATTGAGCATCGTGAAATACAGGCTGTCCGCGTCCGGCACATCGCGCAGCTGCTCGCGGGTAATGTCCCCCGCACCGGCTTTCTCGACCTTGATCACGTCGGCACCGAACCAAGCCAATAACTGAGTACACGTCGGCCCCGACTGCACGTGCGTGAAATCGAGAATGCGGACGCCGTCTAACGCCTTAGCCATGGAGACTCCCGAGACCCATCACTTGTACATGGTCTGATTTTTCGTACCTGGCGCATATTCGCGCGGATCGACCCAGATGTTGATCACGGCGGACTTGCGCAGCTTGTGCACCGACTCGCGGGCGCGCTTCAGCGCCGGCGCGATTTGCGCCGGATCGCGCACTTCCTCGCCGTAACCACCGAGCATTTCGGCGAACTTGCCGAACGGAACATCGCCCAATAGATTGCCGACATTGCCGCGTTGCTCGCCGTACTTGGCCAGTTGGCCATAGCGAATTTGGTTCATGGCGGAGTTATTGCCGATCACTGCGATATAGGGCACGCCAAATCGATTCGCGGTCTCCATATCGAAGGCCGTCATGCCGAAGGATCCGTCGCCGTAGTAGCAGAGGACCTCCTTTTGAGGATTCGCGAGGCCCGCCGCGATCGCGAAACCCGTCCCTACGCCGAGCGAGCCCAGCGCACCCGGATCCATCCATTGACCGGGGTTCCGCGGCCGCACCGCCTGCGCCGAAATGGTGACCACATCGCCGCCGTCGCCGATGTAAATGGTGTTGTCGGCAAGAAATTCATTCAACTCGTAGGCAACGCGATAAGGGTGAATCGGCACGCTGTTCGACTTGAACAAGGGCATGAGCTTATCGCCCGCCACCACTTCCGCATCGCTCAGCTGCTTCAGCCACTGCTGGCGCGCCTGCCGCTTGTCGCCCTTGATGCGTCCGCCGGCGGCCGCCAGCACGGCGCCCAAAATCGCGCCAGGATCGCCCACCAATCCGAGGTCGATGTCGCGATTCTTGCCGACCGTGCGATAGTCCATGTCGATTTGCACAAGCTTCAAGTCTTTGCTGATGCGTTTGCCGTAGCCCATGCGGAAGTCGAACGGTGTTCCGACAATGACCAGCACATCGGCGCTCGCAAAGGCCTGGCTGCGGGTTCGATCGAAATGGTGCGGATCGCCCGGCGGCAGCAGACCGCGGCTGGCGCCGTTGAAGTAGCCCGGGATATCCAGTCCGCGCAGCAGCGCAATCGCTTCCTTGTGGCCGCGGGCGGTCCACACTTGCTGGCCATAGAGAATGGCCGGCCGTTCGGCATTGACCAGCAAATCGGCCAGCTTTTCGATGTCGCGCGGGTCGCCGATTGACTTGGTGGATGCGCGGTACTTGCCCGGCTGAGGAATCACGGCCTTGGTGATGTCGACCTCGCGATCGAGCACGTCGCGCGGAATTTCCAGGTACACCGGACCCGTCGCGCCGTTGAATGCCTCGCGCGCCGCCATCGATATCATGTCCGCCACACGCTCCGTGCTCGAAACTGACGCCGCGAATTTGGTGATCGGCGTCATCAGCTCGACATGCGGCAGATCCTGCAGCGATCCCATTTTGTGCTGCGTCAAGGCGCCCTGGCCGCCGATATGAAGAATCGGACTCTCCGACCGGAATGCCGTGGCAACGCCGGTGACCGCATTGGTGCAGCCGGGGCCGGCGGTGGTGACCACGCACCCGAGCTTCCCCGTCTGGCGCGCGTAGCCGTCCGCGGCATGCGCGGCCACCTGCTCGTGGCGTACGTCGATGATGCGAATGCCTTCATCAACGCACCCATCATAGATGTCGATGATGTGACCACCGCAAAGCGTGAAGATGGTGTCCACCCCTTCGTTCTTCAGCGCCTTTGCGACCAGATGGCCGCCGGAAATCACGCTCGCATCACGGCTTTTCCGTTGCAGCGTATCTTCGGCCGTCGTGGCCTTGGGCGGACTCGAGATGGGATTTGCAGTGGCCATATGATCTCCAAATGCGTGAATCGAGGCAGAGCCTCAAGTTGGTTTGCCGGGCACCGCGCCCGCCGCAACCGATCCCGGAAACGCGTTCCGGCTTTTGGCGAAATGCGCCGCGCGCATGGGCTTCAGCACGAACAACGCCAAGAGCGCGGCGCTCAGGTTGCATGTGACAAAGATCGCGAACACGACGTTCCAGCCGTAACTCTTCGCAATCAGCGCAGCGACGGGAACCAGCAAGGCGCCGGCTCCCTTGGCTGTGTACAGCATGCCATTATTGGCGGCCGCAAACTTCGAACCGAAGGTGTCGCCTTGGGTTGCGGGAAACAAGCTGAATATTTCACCGTACACACCGAAATACAGTGCGGTCACGAGCACATACACCACCGGATTGCTGCCCGACCGGTTCAGCGTGAACAGTGCAATCGCGCCAATGGTGAAGGCCAGCGCCATCGTGTATTCACGGCCGATTTGATCCGAGAGCCAACCAAAAAACGGTCGTCCAACGCCGTCGAAAATCCGGTTCAAGACCAACGCAAAGCCGAGTGCCGGCATGACCATGCCAAACAGGTCGACCGGGATCTTGGCAATTTTCATATCATCCGCGATCGGCGCCATGGAGGCCGCCATGGTCAACCCGCCTGCCGCGATGAGCACGAACATGAGGTACATCACGTAGAACACCGGGCTCCTCAAGACATCGACCGGTGTGTAGCCATACGCCGTCTGACTGGGTTTGACGGTAGCGGCCACCAGGCTCGGCGGCGGAGCCAGCAGCAACCACGCCATTACGAAGACAATGCCGCCTTGTATCAGACCGAACGTCAGGAAGGCATGCTCGTACCCGGAAGACTCGATCATTTGCTTGATCGGTACGACGGTGAGTGCCGCGCCGGCGCCGAAGCCGGAGGCTGTAATCCCGGCCGCCAGACCCCGCCTGCCGGGAAACCATTTGAGCGCGTTGCCGACGCAAGTGCCATAGACACAGCCGGTGCCGATGCCGCCGAGGGCAGCGCCAAAATATAGTACGGGCAAGGAACCCGCGACGGAGTTCAATATCCACGCGAGCGCGACCAAAACGCCCCCGATCATCACCACCCACTTCGGGCCGAAGCGGTCCACCATGTAGCCTTCGATCGGAATGAGCCAGGTTTCAAGCAACACAAATAGAGTGAACGCGACCTGAATCGCCGCTCGTCCCCAGTGATACTTCGCATCGATGGGGTTGACGAACAAAGTCCAGCCGTATTGCAGGTTCGCCACCGCCGCCATGCAGATGACGCCGAGGATCAGTTGTACCCATGGATTCGCGAAAGGCGATTTGGCACTCACATTTTCATTCATCTTGTAGTTTTCCGTATTGGCACAGACAAACGCGCGCTCGCGCGCTTACGTCCGGGTGAAAATGCGCTGCGCCGAGAATAAATCCACTTTGCATATTCCAATAGCGACGCTCGAATCATTAAGTTCGAGAACAGACCAGCCACGCGCCGCTATCGTGGTATACCATATATGAACGAGTTTCAGAGTGTCAAGCAACCGGAAGCCGCCTGACTTTACGCTGCAAAGCCCCGGCTGCCCTGCAGGGGTTGGATACATTGTGCCCCGCGGCATTCACCATGCGGTCAGCGGGTGAAAATTGCGCTACGCAGCAGTGGTCAGGGGAGGCCAGCTTTGCATTTATTGTCTGGGAAAATCCTCGCTGCAATGTAATATATCTGACGTTATCGCGCTGCCTAACCCCCACCAGTACATCGGCGAAAGCCTTAAAGAGGCCTAATGAATTCCATCGTGACGCTGGTTCAAAGAACCACCTCAGCCACTCCACTGGCGCTGGCCCCTCTCAACGCAACGAGCTTGCGCGATCAAGCGTACGCGCTGCTGAAGAATGCCATCGCCGATACGGATATTTATGATCCGCAACAGGAATTGCGGCTGGACGAGCGCCAATTGACCAACGCCCTCGGCGTCAGCCGTACGCCGATCCGCGAGGCTCTGTCGCTGTTGGAACAGGAGGGGTTCATTCGCACCGTGCCGCGCCGCGGCATCTATATCATCCGCAAGTCCAAGCGCGAGATGATCGAAATGATTCAAATTTGGGCGGCGCTCGAATCCATGGCGGCTCGGCTCGCAACACTGAACGCGAGCGATGCGGAAATCGCCAAGCTGCGGCACCTATTCGACGAATTTCAGAACTCACCCCCCTCCGAACACCTGGGCGAGTACTCCGATGCGAACATTGCCTTTCACACCGCGGTGATCGCCTTGGGCGGATCGCAAATGATCATCGATACCACCAAGAACCTGTTACTGCATGTGCGTGCGATTCGCCGCGCCACGATCACGCAAAGCGACCGCGCCGCCCGATCCATCATCGATCATTTAAAAATCATTGAAGCATTGGAGAAGCGAGACACGGAACAGGCGGAGCGCCTGACGCGCCAGCACACGCTCGATCTGGCGGCGCATGTCGATCGGCACTGCGGGTTTCTAGGGTAAAGAACCCCACTGCCCCAGTGTCGGCGGCAGTGCTGGACCATCCTTGGCGCTCAGGTACGTCGGCCGCGGTATGTCAGGCACGTTGCCGCTCAGCGCACCGGGCGCCACGGCTCGAATCGCCGCCAGCGTATCTGGATTTTGAATCGCTGTCGCGAACGCCGCACGCTCCTTCTGTACCGGCAGACCCCGTTCGATGCGCAAATAAATTCGGCCGCTCGCCTGCTCGGCGAAATTGACGCAATGAAAGTTTTTTACGCAGCGCTTCAGGAAATTCACATTTTTGTCGGCCGCCAGGAGCGCAGGATCGGGATAGAGAGATTCCGGGTCGGCGGCATCCACGTCGATGCGTGCATAGCGCTCAATGTCGAGGGCGGCCTTGACGTCTAAAATGTTGAAGGTTTCGTTGTCACCGAAGGCCGCAGTCCTCGGCCGTTCGCCTAAACAGACCGTATTGTCCAAGAATTCAAACTGAATGCGTTTGTCGCTGCGGCGTACCCACGTAAAGAACACATCCGGAATGCCCGAATATGCCTCCACCGAGTGCGCCAAGGTGTCGTCGACGGCCTTGTAACGGCCGAACTCGAGGCCACGTTTCCAGGCTCGCTCCACCAGCATGTCCGGCGGGGTAATGACAAAGAATAAATAGACCGTCTGGCCAAACCGCGTCAGTAGATTGCTGCCCGCCTCGTCTGAATCAGGCGCGAAGCTGTCGAAGCGAAATCGATCAATCAGCAAGTGCGACATGTCGCCGCGGCGATTCTTCGCCGCCATGTAACGATCGAGCTTTTGATCGATGATTTGCACCTCGTCCGAGGTAAATGCACCCGCGTATTTATAGGCAGGACCGAGGGAGGCATAGTCCAGCAGCTGTTTACGCCAGATGTCCGGACTGATCAGCGCGAAATCGCTCCACTGCACGCCGATGTCTCCGGCAAGCCTTTTCTGCAGCGGCCGCAATGTGCTCTTGCCCGAGGCCGAGGGACCCTTGGTGTTGATCACAACGGGATGTTCCTGACGCGGCAGAAGTTTGTATCCTCGCTCGCGCGCGGCTACATGCAGCAGCGGCGCAATCGCTTCGCCGATGCAGTCGCTGCCGAAATCGTTGCAGGCCAATCCGCCGGCCATCGAAGCGATCAGATCCTTCGTGCCCCATGCCGCTCCTTGCGTCGTGAATAGCGCCGACAGCACACGCGCCAAGCCCTTGTACCCCGCAACCGCTGCCGCATCGGTGGCCGCGGCGGCCAATTTTTCGAATTCCGCGATCTCTTGCGGACCCCAATTGCGGCTCAAGCGCGACAGCGCAGGCTCGATGATGTCATTCGTATTTCGCGACGCCACCCGATAGGCCGCCGTGAGGGCCTCCATTGCGGGCTCGAGGTAGCGCGACAGCAGCAGCCGCGCGATCTCGCGAAAATTCAAACCGAGATCCGCGATCAAAGTGCCGTCGGGGACAGCGAAGTCCGCCGTGATCCGCACCAAGAGTTCATGCAACGCCAGCCGTTGCGGACGAAACACCACCAATTCGCTCAAGTTGAATCCGGTCAGGCCGCGCAATTCGCCGGCCGAGGCAATGCTGGTAAACACGTTCTCGGCGCGAAAGATCGTGGCCAGGTGGCGCAATTCCTTCGGCACCTGCGATTCAATGCCTGGATTCCATGGCCCAAACTCATTGGGTCGGGCTAGCATGCTAACCGCTATTTCGCAATGCCGTCGCGATGGCGTTGATCGATAGTTGAATGCCTTCGCGCACCCGCGGATCTGTCTCTCCGGCACGATGCCGCCTGATCAGTTCGACCTGAAGCAAATTCAGCGGCTCGATATAGGGCAGCCGTAACCGAATGGATGCGTCCAGCGCCGGGTGCTTTTCCAGCAGCCGCGTTTGCCCGGTGATGGTGAGAACGCTTTCCTGGGTCGCCAGCCACATATCGCGAATGCGTCCGAACAACACCTCGCCCATGGCTTGATCCTTGACCAGCGTGAGATAGCGCGCAGCGATCCCCATGTCCGATTTCGACAAGACCATTTCCAAGTTATCGATCGTGGCACGAAAGAACGGCCATGCATCGAGCATTTCCCGCAGCAGCCCCGAATCGGCCGATCGCATTGCCTGCCCCACGCCATACCACCCCGGCAACATCACCCGTGCCTGCGCCCAACTAAATACCCACGGAATGGCGCGCAGGTCCTCGATCCGCTGCGAGTTGGTGCGCGAGGCCGGGCGCGACCCAATCTTCAGCTCCGAGATCTCCAGCAGCGGTGTCAATTGTCTGAAAAATGTCGCAAACCCTTCCGTCTCATACACCAGCGCGCGGTAGGCGCGAAACGCTTCTTTGGATAGTTCATCCATAGCCGTCGCGAAGCGGCGCGCGCTGCCTTGGGATAACGAGGCGTTTTCCAGCGAGGCGAGCAGTGTCGCCGCCGCAATGGATTCGAGGTTGGTGGCAGCGCTCTCGCGGGTGCCGTACTTGGCCGCGATGATTTCTCCCTGCTCCGTGATCCGGATGCGGCCGCGCACCGTGCCATGAGGCTGCGCACGAATTGCCGCAAACGATGATCCGCCGCCGCGGCCCACGGCGCCGCCGCGGCCGTGGAATATCTGCATGGCAGTCGCGTGTTTTTCGAAGACGGCCGCGAGCGTGCGGGTTGCCTGGTGCAGGCTCCACACCGACGTCAGGTAGCCGCCGTCCTTGTTCGAGTCCGAATAGCCGACCATGACTTCTTGAAAGCCAAAGGGTCGAGTGACTGCCGCGGTTTCGGGCAGGTCCAGCCACGCCCGCATGACCTTGGCGGAGCCTTCCAGGTCGGCGATCGTTTCAAACAGCGGCACAGCCATGATCGCGGCCGATACGCGGCCTTGTCCGCGAAATAGCCCGGCTTCCTTGAGAAGCACGTTGACTTCCAGCAGGTCCGACACGCTCTCACATTTGGAAATAATGTAGAAGCGGATGCATTCGGCGCCGTAACGCCGATGCGCTTCCGCTGCCGCGCGCACGATGCAAAGCTCGGACATCGTTTCCGGCGAATAACTCGCAAACGGGCTAGCCAACAAGCGTTCGCTCGTCAGTTCGCGCCGCAATAGCGCGACACGCTCGGATTCCGGCAAGGTTGCATAGTCCGGGGCAACACCCG
>Ga0210398_10005007_pt1 | contig 12344 bp, 12 predicted proteins | sample IncBWC4OmetaG_FD_161047 | JGI IMG/M metagenome (GOLD analysis project Ga0210398, IMG submission 161047) | Forest soil microbial communities from Barre Woods Harvard Forest LTER site, Petersham, Massachusetts, United States - Inc-BW-C-4-O | ecosystem: Environmental > Terrestrial > Soil >... | reverse complement strand
ATGACAAGAATGCAGAAGACGATTACGCGCTGGCGCTTGCCGATCTGGGCGGCTCGGACAAGAACATGAAAGAGGGCTACTGGTATCTGGCGCGAGCGGTGGATCTGTCGCAAGGCACGCCGCAGGGACTCGAGATAGCACGATATGCTCGCGCACGCTATGTGAAGGACGGAGGCAGCAGCAGCGACTGGAACGATTTTCTCGCTTCGGCGAAGCCTGCCGGCAATGAACCTCAGCGCCAGGCGTACACCGCAATGGCATCGTTGAATCCTCCAACGCCGCCGACGGCTCCCGCCCATCCCGCACAGAAAACGGCGACGCCGGTCCGCAACGCGTCGATCAAAACTCCTCCGGCCGCGACTCCGATTAACACGAAACCCGCGCCTTCGGTTTGGGCAGACACAGCGAATCCGCCCGTCATCCAACGGCGTCGCGTACCTGCGACTACAGGCCCGATGTCGCTCGGGATTCTGGTGGAGACCTCGCTTACCACCAAGGAAAACCGATCCGCAGTGGTCAACAGTCTGATTGACATGCTGCGCCACATGAGCGATCAGGACGAAGCGTTCATCCTCACCTACGACAACAACCTGGTCTTCAACCAGGATCTGACTACCGATCCGCACGCGCTGGAGGAGGCGATGGAGAGCATCAAGCCCCAGAAGGGCGCGGTGCTGGATGACGCCATCGCATTTTCCGCGGGACATCTGGCGCGCATCGCCAAGTATCCCAACCGGGTTCTGCTGGTGGTTTCGGACGGCAAGAACATCGACAGCCACTCGTCTCCGCTGCAAACGTCGGCAGAGATCAACGCGGCCGGCGTCCGCATCTTCTGCATTGGTCTGGATGTGAACGAGATGGACGGTCGCTATCGCCTGCAGGCGCTGTCGTCGAGTACGGGCGGACAGTCCAGCTTCATCAGCAGTCCGGGGCAGTTCCGCAATGCCACCCGCGAGATGGCACAGAACATGGGGATCGACTTCAGGTTCTGAGCGGGAGCGAGACGTTCATCCGCGTACCCTGGCCGGGAGTGCTGTCCGCCTTGATGGTGCCTCCGTATGCTTCCACCAGCGCCTTCGAAATCGCAAGTCCCAATCCGTAGCCGCCGGTCTCTCTCGCGCGCGAGCTATCGCCGCGATGGAAGCGCTCGAAGATATGCGCCAGCTCGTCGTGCGACATTCCCGGCCCGTTATCTTCAACTTCAACGATGCCGTTGCCGTTGTTGCCGTGCAGCCGCACCTGAACACGACCACCCTCAGGGGTAAAGCGAATGGCGTTCTCCACTAAGTTAGCCCAGACCAGTTCCAGGTCCTCGGCATCGGCGCGGATCGGCATGGCTCCGTCTTTGTTGAGCTCGATGCTCACATTGCGTTCGCGTGCAATCGGCGCCAGACGGTCAATCGCACTCTGGCAGGTAGACGCCACTTCGATTACTTCCAGATCGCGGCGCACGCTGCCGGCGGCCCACTGCTCGGCGCGCGCCAGCCGCAACATGGAGTGCAGCAATTTCTCCAGGCGCGCCATGTCTTCCAGCGCCTGCTCTAGACCGGCACGATACTCTTCAGTTTCGCGTGGCCGTTGCAGCAAAGACTGCAAGGTCGATTTAAGGATGGCAACCGGCGTCTTCAGCTCGTGGGCTGCGTTGGCCAGGAATTCGCGTTGCTGATCGAAGGCGCGATGCAGTCCCGACAGCATGGTCGTCATCGCCTGGGTGAGCGGCGCCAGTTCCATGGTCTCGCGCGCGGCATCGCTGGGATTCAGCTCCCAATTCGCGGTCGAGATCGCCGACGCGCTGCCCGCGAGTTCTGCCAGAGGCTGCAAACTGCGGCGTAGCGCCCACACGGATAAGACCGCCGTGATCGCTAGTAGAATCATGCTTCCGACCGCGATACCGGCACCGGCAAAGATAACCGCGCGGGTCATCTCCTCGGTAGGGGCTGCATAGATCACGTTCAGTACGTCGCCAGGCGGAATGTCGGGCTCCCGATCCAGCACCGGCAGCTTTTCGAGAAAGACGGCGCGATAATCCACGCCGGCGAGATCAAAGTTCGCGTGCGGGTGGTTTTTCCTGGGCGTCGGCTTCAGATCGGCTGGCCAGTCGGGCGAGCGTGCGATCAGATGCCCGTCGCTGCCGCGCACCTCGTAGAGGTCGGTGTGATCTTTCTCCAGCGACGGCGGGACCATGTCGTCCTCAAAGATTAGTCGCGGATGTTCCTCCTCGGAGTAACGCACCAGCGCCGCGATGGTCATGGCGCGTCCACGCAGCTGCGAGTCGAAGGCTTCGCGTAGCTGGCGCCACGTGAAATACACCGCGACGCTGGCGAGCGCGACCGCCAGCAGCAGTTGCGAGATCACAACCGCGGCAATCAGTCGTCGCTGAATCGAAGTCCTTGGCATCTTAGGCACGCAACATGTATCCCTGCCCGCGCAGGGTATGAATCAGCTTGCTGTCGCCCGCGTCGTCGAGCTTGCGACGCAGTCCGGAGATGTAGACTTCGATGACATTGCTGAAGCGCTCCCAGTTGAAGTCGTAGAGGTGCTCGAGCAGTTCGGTTTTGGAAACGACCGCGCCGGGACGATGTGCGAGATACTCCAGAACGCGATATTCCATCGCGGTCAGGTTCACCGGCTTGCCTTTGCGGCGGACGGTCAGGTCCGAGGTGCTGATCTCCAGGTCGCCAACCTTCAGCACCGCTGCGCTCTGTCCTTTGCCGCGCCGGATCAACGCCTTCACCCGCGCCATAAGTTCGCCGAGGTCGAATGGCTTGGCGATGTAGTCGTCGGCGCCGGCGTTGAGTAGCTTGACCACCGACTCCTTCTCGTCGCGCGCGGTCAGGACTAGCACCGGAACTCCCGAGCCCGACAGCCGGATTTTGTGCAGCACCGTCTGGCCGTCCAGCTTCGGCAGCATGAGATCGAGGATGATCATGTCATACGGATTGGAGCCCGCCATGAACAGACCTTCCTCGCCATCGAAGGCCATGTCGATGGCGTAGCCGGCGCTCTCACGCAGCGCTCGGGCGACGTTCTCCGCCAGGCGACGCTCGTCTTCCACGATCAGGACACGCATTACGCCCTATCCTATGCCGAATTGTAGAGCTGTAAAGCTGAAGGCCGGCTTAATGGCGGCGAGTGTTGTGGCCGGCAACTCTCCCGCAACCTGCTGTTGGCCATAGGCGTCTAACCCAACGTGGATATCCGCGACTCCATCGCTATCGTTTCCAACTTTCTTCTGATTGGGGGATTGGTGTTTTGCGGCTTTGCCCTGTTTGCGCAGTATCACGCGACCGGACGTTGGGCGAAGAACGTCACCAACTTGTTGGCTGGCATGGGCATGCTTACGCTGGCCTTTGCGCTTACGCTGAAACCGAAGAACGTGCAGGTGTTGGAGCGGATTGCAACGACCAAGGCGCCCAGCGTGTTCTATGGCGTGAGCAGCTTTCTTTTGTTGGCGGCAATCGCGGCCTCCGGGCTGATTACGTATTGGCGGCCATTGCGCCTGCGGCATGAGCGCAAGCTGGCGCGCGAAGTGAACCGCGACCTGCCGAATATCCGCTGACCGATAGCTTGCTCCCAAATATCACTCGGACTTGTCCAGTACGGTGCACCGGTATTCCTTCATGCTGAGCTTTCCTGGCTCCCTTGCGTAGATCCAAATGTGCTTTGGGCTCTTCCAGCCACTTTGAAGACCGTAGCGAGCGGGGTACGTGTTTGGTCTACCATCGGGGCCTTTGTCGGACATCGCGGTATCGCAAAGCATCTGCAGCGGCTGTTTCTGTAGATCGTCGGACAGGAAGCCCACGGCCTGAGTTGTCGGTCCAGTTTGGCTGTTCAGGACTTTGGCGCTGAGCACAGTCAACGTGAAGGAATAGGCCGGGGAAGAAGCCGTCTGCGCGCACTGAATACTTGGAAATACCAGAAATGTAACGGCCAGTTTCACCATGTTGATTGAAGTCATTGAGTGCCCAGCTTTGGGGATTAAGTCTTGCGATTGCCGCAAGCTCTTGAACGTTGACACGTAAAGCCAACGAAACGCTCGCTGCCTTGCCGAATTGCGCCAAAACCCGCTATAATCGTAGTTTACCCAGCCAGCTTGGCAATCGTCTGGAGCAACTCATGGCACAAGTTTGTCAAATCTGCGGCAAAGGGCCGCAATCCGGTAACAACATCAGCCACGCGCACAACACGCGCCGTCGCCGCTGGAACGTGAACCTGCGGCCGGTCAAGGCCAAAGTGCCGAATGGCGCGAAGCGCATGCGCGTCTGCACCAACTGCCTGCGCAGCGGCAAAGTCACCAAGGCCTAATTCTCGGCCTGCGAATTTCAAACCCTCTCCGCCGGGAGAGGGTTTTGCTTGTTTGCTCGCTGTCGCCGTTCGCTTTTCGCTATTCGCCAAACCGGGTTCCGATTGAGCTCAGCACAATTCCAATCACTCCACCCACTACCACATCGGTCGTGTAGTGATACCCGTCGTAGACCGCTCCCACGCACATCAGCAGGACAGGAAACAGCAGCCAGGGCGCGACCCGCGGCAGGTAGCGATACGCGAACATCAGCACCACAAAGGCCAGCATGATATGAGCGCTGGGGAAGGCGTTGCCGTGAACGCCGGCGTGGTTCTGGATATCGCGGACGGCCCGCTCGAAGACACCGCCGTGCGTGCTGCCGATCTGCTGCACGCCCACGCGATTGGCCGGGCTCTGGGTTGGGAAGAGCAGATACGTCGTGTAGCAAATCGCGTATCCCACGCTTAAGGTGTCGGTCAGGCGACGGAACGCCGATCCAAATAGTGGCTGCCCGCGCCAGACCCAGAGCAGACCTCCCACAACGGGGTAGAGCGGATAGAAGGCGAAATAGCCGAACTCCAGAAACTCGATCACCCAGTTGCTGGCATGCTCGTGCATCCAATCCATGGGAACTCGATGGAAGATATGGAATTCCAGCCGGATAATGAGGCTGTTCTGCCACTCGCCACGCAGAGCGAGCGACAGGAACGACACCTGCTCGAACACGGTGATGAAAAAGATTGCCGGCAGCCAGTCGTGTGCGAACTGCCACGCGTAGCCGTCATGCTGTTTGCGCGCCAGCAGGAGGATTGCTGCGACGCAAGCGAGGTTCCAGAGCAGATAGCCAGGCCAGTGCGGCACGTGCTCGTGCCGGACGCATACGAACAACGCCAGGGCGACATGCATCGCGAGATAGATGCGGTCAGAGAGATTCATCCGCAATCAGAACGGGCAGGCCAGCGAACCTTGCAGCTTACGTTTGGGGTTTGTACTTCTCCCGCATGCGGGTATTGTGCTGCTCGCTTTGGCCTTTGGGAACGCTCAACGTCTGCCACTCCGCGCCCCTCCAGTGCTTGGCGAGCCAGACGATCTGTCCGGTGTGATAGGCCAGATGTGCCGCCGCTCGCTGCAGCGCCTGCAAAACTGTGTGAGGCTGCGCCCGGATGGTAATGGTCCTTTCCAAATCCTCCGGCTGGAGAGAATTGATGGTATCGAAGAGCAACTGCCACTGCTGCTCCCACCAGTCGAGGATCTGGTTGCGGTTGGTGTCGCCCGTCATGAGGAATTCCTGATCGCGATTGCGGTCAGGCTTTTCGCCGTCGGAGTTCAGGAAGTCGGTAAAGCGTGAGTGCAAGTTCCCGCCCACATGCTTCACGATGATGGCGACGCTATTGTCCTCGGGTGCGGGCGCGGCAAAGAACTGCTCGTCGCTGAGCTGCGCGATGGCGCCGTCGGCCAGACGCTTGTGGCCGCGCAGAACGCGAAACACCTCGTCGAGATAGTGGGAGCAAAAATCAGACATACTCTTACCTCTGGCTTGAGAGCGAATCAGTATGACCCAGGTCTTAAACTAACGCCTAATTCCAATCTTACGTTCTCAGCTCCACCACCGTAGCGCCGCCACCGCCTTCATTCTGTGGAGGCTCGCTGACGGTGGCCACATGCGGATGGCTCTTCAGGAATTGCCGTAACGCCTTGCGCAGGATGCCCATGCCGCTGCCGTGTACTACGCGCAAGCGCACGGCGCCGGCGAGAAACGCGCGGTCGACGAATTTCTCGACGGCCTGAGTGGCTTCATCGACGGTCTGGCCGATGACGTTGATCTCCGTGGGCACGCTGTCGTCTTCGCGAGCCAGAGAAACATTGATGCCGCGTGAGCGCGCCGCCTGCACGGGATTGCCGCCGGCCTGAGCGACAACGCTGGCAATGTCATCGCGAGCGACTTTCATCTTCATTGGTCCGACGGCCACCTCGAAACTGTCATCATCGAAGTAGCGCAGCACCTTACCGTCGCGGCCGAGTGAACGCAGCCGAATAAGGTCGCCGATCGATACCTGCTTGACGATGTGCTGTTGCGCGTTCGGATCGCCCGCATCGGCGCCCGTACTGTGGGCAACGACGGTTGAGTCGAACTGCTCGCGAAATTCGCGGCGCATCTTGGCGATGCGGCGTTCGGCATCCTTCGACAGCTTCTGGGCCTGCGCACGGTCTTGAACAGCATTGACAGTCTCGCGTACGCGATACTCAAAGTCGCGCAGCAGGCTGTCGACTTTCTTCTCCAGCTCGCGCAGTTTCTCGCGCTGCTCCTTGCGGCCTTCGTTGTCCAGATGGCTCTTCAGGCGCGCGACTTCCTGCTCGCGGGCTCGCAGCTCGGAGCGCTCGGTGTCGAGTTGGCGCAGCTCGGTATGCAGGCGGTCCAGGAACTTCGAGACATCCTGCGCCTGAGACGTCAGGCGCTGTCGAGCCGCTCCCACAATGTCTGGGTTGAGCCCGAGCTTCTGTGCGATGTTGATGCCTGCTGAAGGTCCCGGCACGCCGATACGCAGTTCGTAGGTCGGCGCCAGCGTGTGCTCATCGAAGCCAACCGCGGCGTTCAGTACGCCGGGGGTATTCGCGGCGTAGACCTTCAGCGCGGTGTGGTGGGTCGAGATGATGCTGAGACATTTGGCGCGCCGGAAATGGTCAGCGATGGAAACTGCCAGCGCTGCTCCTTCTTCGGGATCGGTGGCTGAACCCAACTCATCCAGCAGCACCAGCGACTGGGCGGTCGCGCGATGCGAGATGAAATCGATATTGGTGACGTGAGCGGAAAACGTCGAGAGGTTCTGCTCGATCGACTGATAATCTCCGATGTCCGCAAAGACGGCGTCGAAGATCGGCAATTCGGCGCGCTCGGCGGAAACAGGAACACCCGACTGTGCCATCAGTGCCAGCAGTCCTGTGGTCTTCAGCGCGACCGTTTTGCCGCCGGTGTTCGGCCCGCTGATGATCACCTGGCGGTCGGCGCCGTCCAACTCCACCGTTATCGGGACTACCGCCAGTCCCTTCGGCTTTAACGTGCGCTCCAGCAGCGGATGCCGCGCCTGACGCAGAATCAGCGCGTCGGAGTTCAATGCATCGCTGGACTCCAGTAGCTTGACGGCAACACAGTCATAGTCTTCGGCGAAACGCGCCTTGGCGAACTGCAGCTCCAGTTCCGCCAGTGTGTCGACCGCCTGCAATAACGCGCCGGCGTGTTCGCCCAGCCGCGCGGTCATGTCGAGGAGGATGCGATGAACCTCAGCCTGCTCATCTTCCAGAAGCCGCACCAGGTCGTTGTTCTGCTCGATGGTCTCCAGCGGCTCGATGAAGACGGTCTGCCCGCTTGAAGACGCTCCGTGCGCCACGCCCTGCACTCGCCTGCGCTGCTCAACCTTCACTGGAATGACGAAGCGTTCGCCGCGAATGGTGACCAGTTCTTCCTGCACCGCTCCGCCTTCCGACAGCCGACGCAGGTATCCGCGCAGCGATTCCTGGATGGCGCGCTTCTGCTTCTCGATGTCTCGCCGGATGCGCGCCAGTTCGGGCGATGCCTTGTCATCGAGTGTTCCGTCGGGCAGGATCTTGTTCGCGAAATAGCGCAGTAGTGGGGATAGGTCGGTGATTGTTTCTGACAGCTCGAGGACTGCGTGCCAATTTTCGGCGATGTTTGCTGCCGGATGCAGCGCGATCTCGCGCCACTCCGAGGCACGATCGGCCAGCAGCAGCAGATCGCGGATCTCGAGAATCTCCAGCGCGGCTCCTGCGATACGTGACTTGTTAATCAACTGCGTGGGGTCGAGCAGGCCGTGGAAATCGAAGCGACCGCCGGCGCGCAGATAGCCGCGCAACTCTTGCGTGAGCTGCTGCTGGCGCTCGATCCATGGACGATCGTGCGAGGGCGTAAGCTGTGTCACTCGCTCTCGGCCCAGAGGCGAAGCGGTGTACGCGGCCAGCAACTGACGCAGCTGATCGAACTCGAGAACGCGTTCGCTGAAATTCGAAATCGGTGCAGGAAAACTCATCGATGCTGGCTCTATGGTACAGGAGAGAATTGTTCTCCCGTGCCCCGGCCGCACCTGGAAGGAGGTCACCGTCGCCCTGTTTACAGCTTATTCACAAGCGCTCGGCTACCGCTAAAGCTCTTCGACAGATAAACTGGTTCGGCGGATTCTGGAGCCGTGCCGGAAGATGGTTTCGCCTCGCGCGACCTCCGGAGCTGCGGCGCATCTGAATCCCGTGACCTTACGCTAGAGGAATCGATGGCAGCTCACTCTGACGCATTCGTATTTTTTGGCGCAACCGGCGATCTTGCCTACAAGAAGATCTTTCCGGCCTTGCAGGACATGGTGCGGCAAAACACGCTGAACGTGCCTGTCATCGGGGTCGCGAAGTCCGGGTGGACTGTCGATCAGTTACGGGCTCGCGCCAAAGATAGCTGCGCCCAATACGGTGGCGGCGTGGACCCCGAAGCTTTCGAGAAGCTGTGTGAGCTACTGGACTACGTCGACGGCGACTACAAGGACGACAAGACCTACGAGACGCTACACGCCAAGCTGGCCGAGGCACAACTGCCCACCCACTACCTTGCGATTCCGCCCAGCACGTTCCCGGTGGTAGTGAAAGGACTGGCAAAATCCGGCTGCGCCAAGAATGCGCGCGTGATCCTGGAGAAACCTTTTGGCCGCGACCTGGTCACCGCACGCAAACTGAACGATACGTTGCACCAGGCATTTCCCGAAGAGAATATCTTTCGCATCGATCACTACTTAGGCAAAGAAGCGGTCGAGAACCTGCTCATCTTCCGCTTCGCCAATAGCTTCTTGGAGCCCATCTGGAATCGCAACTACGTTCACAGCGTGCAGATCACGATGGCGGAAGCGTTCGGCGTCGAAGGCCGTGGAAAATTCTACGAAGAGGCGGGCGCGATTCGCGACGTCATTCAGAACCACATGCTGCAGGTGGTCGCGTTCCTGGCGATGGAGCCCCCGACCACGATGTATGTGGACTCGGTTCGCGACGAGCAGGTGAAGATCTTCCGTACGATTCCGCCATTGAGTCCGGCGAACATCGTGCGCGGACAGTTTGCAGGCTATCGCGACGAACCCGGCGTGTCGCCCCACTCCGACGTGGAGACGTTCGCCGCAGTGCGTCTGGAGATTGATTCCTGGCGCTGGGCGGGCGTGCCGTTCCTGATTCGCGCCGGCAAGCGCCTGCCGATGACGGCAACGGAAGTTTTTGTGAAGTTGCGCAAGCCCCCATTGAGCAAGATGGGCGGCGACGGACGCAATTACTTCCGCTTCCGTCTCGGACCTGACATCGAGTTGAGCCTGGGCGGCCGAGTGAAGCGCCCGGGTCCACTGATGGTGCCGATGCCTGTCGAGCTGTCGGCAGTGAAGTACACCAGCAACGATGAGATGGATGCGTATCAACGGCTGCTGACCGACGCAATGAAGGGCGACCAGCTGCTATTTGTGCGGCAGGATGCGGTGGAGGCGGCCTGGGCGATCGTCGATCCGATTCTCGGCGATTGCTGTCCCACGGAACTTTATCAGCCGGGCACGTGGGGTCCGCCGGACTCGCGCGAGCTGGCGGCGGACATCGGCGGCTGGCATGATCCCGCGTAGTGGGATACGAGGCTACGGCGTCAGCTCGAACGGTCCATCGGTACCTGTCGTGCTGAGGAAGCTGCCAGAGCTCTCCAGCGTCAGGATGGCATCCGGCTCCTGGCCATTTGGATAACCCTGGAAGGTCCAAAGAACAGTTTCTGTATACGTTGTCGGTCCGTTGTCGTGAGATGGCGTGAGCTTATACACCACGCCGCAGCCGACCGGCGAACAAAAATTCGTGTTGCCGCCTTCCGATGTTGTTCCATAAATGTTGCCGGCGCTGTCCATGATCGGTGCACCGATCGGCATGAAGCCCTCAGCCAAATTCGACTGGTTGGGAAACGTGTAGAGCCAAGTGATACTCCAGGGCTGCTCGACGGTTCGGGGAAATGTGGGTGAAGGCGTCAGCCTGTACACGGCACCGGTAACGACCGAGCCGATCAAAGCACCTTGGTTATCGAATGATGGCGCACTCTCCGGCCCGCCTTGTCCGGGCGCGCTGAATGCATACAGAATGTTCTCGATCCATCCTGGTCCCGCCGGCCGTAGCTTGAACACGATTCCGTTGCCGCCCACGCCCCCCTGCCACGTCGTGCCATAAAGATTGCCGCCGCGGTCCATGATCACGCCGCCGAATGGGCGATACCCGTCTGACGGGGAGCCGAACGTGTGCAGCGTCTTCAATGTCAGTTGATTCGTACTCGGTATCACTTCGAAAACCGTGCCGCCGTTTTGAATGCCTCCCGCTTCGGTGGCTCCATAGATATTTCCTGCTGCGTCGATTGCCAGCGCGCCCATCGGATACGAACCATCAGCGCCGCCAGTGAATTCGTAAGCGTTGCTGATGGACCAGGCGCCATTTTGTTGTGATAGCTCAAAAACAGTCCCCGCACCGCTGAATCCGCCTGAAGTCGCCGTCCCGAAGAGATTGCCGTGAGCGTCCATTACCAGCGTAGATTCAGGATTCGCACCGTCGCCCGACCCGACGAAGGTGTAGATGACGCTGCAACTCCAGCCACCCTGGCCGTTTGGGCTCAGCTCGAATGCAACTCCAACGTTGCCACCGCCGCCCAGGGCGGATACGCCGTAGTAGTTGCCCTGGCCATCTTTGGTGAGACCGCTTACGTACCCTTCACCTGTTCCGCAGTGGTAATTGTGCAGGGTTACCGCGTTAGCCAGCGGCAAAGAAAACAGTGCGACAAAACCGCATGCGATGATCTTCAGAATTGCCGACATCCTTACCATGAGCAACCTCCTCAGTTTCGAGCCGAACAAGAGTACTACGACTCGGCATTGGGCTCAATCACTGTGCCATGAAAAAATTAGGTCAGCCTGAGTGCTCGAGCTAGCGGCATGGGATGAGGCGGGATTTTCGTTAAAGCGATCGTTTGCCTGAAACGAAGGCGTTTCCAGCGATCACGAATCGCAACGGCCGCTCGACGGCTTTGGTAATACCGATGCGCGACGTGGCAACTATCTTCTCCGGACGAAAGCCGTCATCGGCCAGCCACAGGTCCGACTCCGACGTTGTCAGATCCTTGCCGTTGTCGCGGAGGCGCGTGATGCCGAGCGCCTCTGACATGCGTCCCGGGCCGCTGGAGATCATGCGTAACTGGGCGATAGTCGCTGGTGTGGGAAGATCGACACCGCGAGCCTGGGCCATGGCCTCGGTCGCGTAGACCGGTTCGAGAGCGCGGAATAGAACACCCTCGCCATAACCCTCCGGCATACAGGAGACGTTCAGACAATAGTGATTGCCGTAGATGAAATAAACGTAGGCGTGGCCAGGCGGTCCGAACAACACAGAATTGCGGGCAGTCTTCCCCCTAAAGGCGTGCGCCGCCGGATCTTCGCTGCCGAGGTACGCCTCGTCCTCGACCACCCGTCCAGCCAGCAGTCGGCGTCCCTCGCGGCGGATCAACAGCTTTCCCAGCAGCTCGCGTCCAACGGTTACGGGATCGCGATTGAAGAACTCGCGCGAAAGCGGACGCGCCGCGCGCAGCTGTGTCGCCGTGAGTTTCTCTAAACCGGTAGCGGCTTTGCCGGGAGATGAGGTCTCGGAACTCATGGGCAAAGTCATTCAGGTCCTCAGCGCGACCATGCGCAAACGCTTGTAGTCGGCGGTCCAGACGCCGTCGTGGAAGAGCTTCGGCCGTGCCGACGCTTCCCAACGCGCGATGAGTTCCCGCTTCTGTTTAGCGGAAACGGCGTTGAGAGCGAAGCCGGCAAACATTTCGATCCAATTCGCCAATCCACGTTCGCCATCGTCCAGCGTTGTCGGACGATCGAAATGCAGAGCTACCTTCACATCGAAGCCCGCAGATTCCAGCAGTGACGCGTACTCGCCGACCGTGGGGAAATACCAGGGAATGAGCGCTTCCGGGTTCTTGACATCGAGAGAGCGCATGGCCGCGCAACCGGCGTCGAGCACC
>Ga0210398_10005006_pt1 | contig 12347 bp, 8 predicted proteins | sample IncBWC4OmetaG_FD_161047 | JGI IMG/M metagenome (GOLD analysis project Ga0210398, IMG submission 161047) | Forest soil microbial communities from Barre Woods Harvard Forest LTER site, Petersham, Massachusetts, United States - Inc-BW-C-4-O | ecosystem: Environmental > Terrestrial > Soil >... | reverse complement strand
GACGAGTACCAGGCGGCTCACGTTCCGATGATCACATCAGGGAAGCTCGACGAATACACCATCGCAGCGGGTCTGATTCCGGGTACTGAAATGGTGGGAAGAATTTCGCGACCGGGACCATTCGGCGTCGGAACGCGCGAGATCTATGTCCTGCGGCGTTTCGAACCAGGCGCGAAATCGTCATCGTCGAGCAAATGATGCGGTCGAATCAGGGAGCGTTGTAGCTTGCGGTCAGGCCCGAATCATCGGGAGCCGGCCCCGGCATCACGTAAGTAGGGATGCCGTTTTGCGCGACGACGGCGTTCTCGAGCTTCTTCCAATCGATAGAATCCTCGAGGTCTTTTTGCTGGACCAGGTCCCGCGCGAGGCTCCACAATCCGGGATACTTGCCGTAGAGGTCGGTATGGACCTCAACATAGAGCGCGTCGCCTCGCCATCCAAACTTGATCGGCTGGTAGACAATCGCGCCGGGGGTCCCGACCTTGGTCTTGTGGAACAAGCGATCGATGTCTTCGGGATAGAGCCTGATACATCCGTGGCTGACTTCCATTCCGACACCCCAAGGCACGTTGGTGCCGTGAATCCCATACTCGGGTATCGATAGGTCGAGCTTGTAATGACCGAGCGGATTGTCATCATCACCACCGGGGATGACGTGCTCAGCCTCGCCGTCGCGTTCCAGATGTTCCTTGTAGATGTCGTCGGGAAGCACCCAGGTTGGATCCTTAACCTTGGCGGTCACGCGGAAAGCACCGACCGGAGTCTTCCAGTCGAACCTGCCGAGCCCCACCGGGAAGGTGTAAACAACCTCGGCCGTCGAGCCAGCGGCCACGGCATGATGCTTGTGCGGATGGGGCTTCGATACGGTGGTCGCAGCGGTGTCAGAGTCTTCGTCCGGCGGAGCCGGCGGTTCTGAATCGATCGCTGCATCCGGAGATGGCGCAGCTTCCGGCGCAGGCTCGTCGGGCGGGTCCTCGATGATTTCAGTATCGACGACTTTTTTGAATCCCCCGGCCGCGGCCTTTTTCATCTTGCCATGATGAGGCGACGGACCGGTGGTCGGCGACGGATAGTAATAATAGAGGCGCATCTCGGGAATGTTCAGGACCAAACCGACATGCGGGGTATCGGGCAGAATGTGTTCGTCGGTAAGGATGACCTTGGTGCCGACCGGCGGGGACCACCAATCCATGTGATTGTTGGCGTCGGAAATTTCCTTCGCACTGAGTCCGTACCACCGCCCGACATCGAGTAAGGTGTCGCCCTTCTGAATTTGGTATTCGACCAGATTGCCGATGATGTTGTCGCGTCCCTGCGGCGCTGGATACGCAAACAGCGGCCGATGCTCGAACTCATCTTCGTTCCATCCACGCGCCAACGAGGGCAACATCGCGACGGCGACAACGAGGCAGGCGAGAACGCCTAAATTGCGGATCGAAAAGAGGGGGTTTTTCTTCAATCTAGTGCGAACAGCCACCAGCCCGCGGGCCTTCCTGAAGTCTTCCAGGGATGGGACTGCCCTCCACGTCAGCATGATAAGGATTCCGCCCGCCCGGAGCAACTTTGGCAATGCGAAGTAACTTCAAATCAGACGGGGCGCAGGTTCGCGAACTTCAGGACCAGCAGCTTGACGCCACTACGATCGAAGTTGATCCAGACCTTTGCAGTGTCACCGCGACCTTCGCGCTTTCTGATGACGCCTCGCCCAAACGTAGGATGCATCACCTGCACGCCGACGCCGAGCCCGCCTGGCGCCAGCTCCTCCTCGGATAGCTGTGACTCGCTATAGTCCACGTAGCGCTCGTTAGGCTTAGGCACGCGAATGAACGGCACCCGAGGCGGTTCCTCGGGTGCGATGCGTCGCAGCAAATCCTGTTTGATCTCGGCCAGGAACCGCGATGGCCGCGGCTCATTGCGCTGCCCATATAGCTCTCTCGACAGCGTGTTGGTGAGATAGAGCAGTTGCCGCGCCCGCGTCATCCCGACGTAACAGAGGCGCCGCTCCTCCTCGATATTCTCCCCGTTGTTCTCGTTCGATCGCTGATGCGGGAACAGCCCTTCCTCCATCCCCGCAATGAACACCACCGGGTACTCCAATCCCTTGGAGGTATGCAGCGTCATCAGCGCGACGCGGCCCCCCGCGGTCGTCACCGCGTCGGCATCGCTTATCAAGGCGACATTTTCGAGGTATTCGGTGATGCCGCCGTTCTTCTGATTGTCGAACTCACCGGCGCCTGCGAGCAGTTCCGCGACGTTCTGGCGGCGCTGCGCCCCGTCCGGCAGTCCCTCGAGATAGGAGATGAAGCCCGACCGCACGATGATCTCATCGAGGATGCCGCGCACCGACATTTCGGGCGCGCGCTGGATGAGATCGTGCAGCCACAGGTAGAGCGCAGACGCCGATTTCGCGATGCGCAATGCGACATCGCGCGCGGTTTCCAGCCGGCTGAGCGCTTCGAGCATGGTGATGCCCTCATGCGCCGCCATTTCCTTCATCACCTCGATAGTGCGCGCGCCGATGCCGCGTGTCGGCACCCCGAGCATCCGTTCGAGGCTGACCGCATCGGCGGGATTCGCGACTACTTTCAGATACGCGAGCAGGTCGCGAATTTCTTTCAGCTCGTAAAATCGATGACCGCCGACGATGAAGTACGGGATCTTACGGCGGACCAGCGCCTCTTCGATGACTCGCGATTGCGCGTTGACGCGATAGAAAACGACCACCTCGGAGGGGCTGAACTTGGTCGCTTCGGACAACGACGCGATCTCGCGCGCGATAAAATCGGCCTCGTCGCGCTCGGTCATCGCGGTGAAGTAGGTGACCTTCTCGCCGCTATCGTTTTCGGTCCAGAGGGTTTTCTCCTTGCGCTCGCGATTGTGCTGAATGACCGCGCCGGCGGCTGCGAGGATGGTCTTGGTCGAGCGATAATTCTGTTCCAGCTTAAAAATCTGCGCGTTGGGAAAATCGCTTTCGAAATCCAGGATGTTGCGGATGTCGGCGCCGCGCCATTTATAGATCGATTGATCCTCGTCCCCGACCACGCAGATATTCCCGCTGCGCGCCGATAGCGACCTCACCAGCAGATACTGCACCCGGTTGGTGTCCTGGTACTCATCGACCATCAGATGCACGGCGCGCCGCTGGTACTTTTCCAGGATCTCCGGATGGTCGCGGAAGAGTTCGTAGGTCAGCAGCTGCAAGTCGCTGAAGTCCATCGCGTTGATGGTGCGCAGACGCTCGCGATAGAGCCGATAGAGATGAGCGATCGCATTGTCGCGCCCGGTCTCGGCGCGCGCGGCCAGCTCTTCGGCTGAGATTGCCTCGTTTTTGGCCTGCTCGAAGCGGGCGCGCGCCAACTCCGGCGCCGGGGAGTCGGGCAGTCCCGCAGTTTCGATGACGTCGCGGATGACCGACATCGAGTCGCCTTCATCAAGGATGGAATAATTCTGCTGGTAGCCGATCGCGCTGGCCTCGGCGCGCAAAATCCGCGCGCCCGCCGAATGAAAGGTGCTGACCCACGGCGCCTGCGCCCCATCGATCAGCGCGGCGACCCGTTCGCGCATCTCGCCGGCGGCCTTGTTGGTGAAGGTGACCGCCAGCACCTCGCGCGGGTCGACATTGCGCTCGCCGAGCAGGTGGGCAATACGATAAGTGATCGCGCGAGTCTTGCCCGAGCCGGCGCCCGCGAGAATAAGAATCGGGCCGTCGGGCGCGAGCACCGCGGCGCGTTGTTCAGGATTCAGAACGTCAAGATTTAGTGCCATCGAAATGCGATCGAATACAACTTCATGCGTAGAATTTGCAGGATACAGGCTTCGATCGGATGAGCAAACTCTTCCTGTGGATTTGTAAATTATCCGGCGCGGTCCGTTGGCGCACAGCCCGTTAAACGCAGGTGAGTAAAAATGGCAACCTACGAGCCGCGCGACAAATATTATCGCAAAGCCCGCGAGAAGGGCTTGCCGTCGCGCGCCGCGTTCAAAATCGAGGAGCTCATCACGCGTATCAAGTTGCCGCCGGAGGCGCGTGTCATCGATCTCGGATGCGCGCCCGGCGGATGGCTCGCGATCCTCGGCGCGGCGGTCGGCCGCAATGGCCGCGTAATTGGAATCGACTTGGCGCCTTGTGGAAATTTTGGCGCGACGGTGCAATCGATGGTGGCCGACATCCGCGACCCGAAGCTCCCCGAGATATTAAAGGAGAAGCTCGGCCGCCAGGCCGATCTGATCACCAGCGATCTTTCGCCCAAGCTCACCGGCATCCGCGATCATGATGAGGCGCAATTCGAGGAGCTGATCGATGCCGCGCTCGAGATCGCATCGCACACCCTCAAGACTAACGGCGTGATGGTTGCGAAGTTGTTCATGGGCGGCGCGTTCAAGGAGATCCTCGGGCGCTTCGAAAAGCACTTCGCCAGCCTCGATGTGACGAAGGTAAAAGCGACTCGCCCGGGATCATCGGAGCTGTATGTCATCGCGCGCGGCTTCCGAGGCTGATCGATTTTATTGCTCCCCGCGCTGACGCGGGAGAGAGATATAATGTCGTCGTTTCTTTTGAGGTATTTCCGCCAATCTCGGAAGATGTGCTTTGATTTCGGAATCAAACACTTCAGCGAGAGAAGGAGCGGGGTGCGGTGGCGGAAGAGAAGAAACAGTCGGGGGTGCCGACCGGCCTCATGGCATTCGCGCCCTTCATCTTCTATGGGTGCGCGTCGGCCGGGAATTACTGGCGCATCGCCACCGGCGGTGGATTGATTATCAGCATCATATATCTCGCGGTTCTGCGCCGGCGCGGAATCGCCCTCAAGCTGATGGACTGGACCACGCTGACCGTCTTCGTCATTGGCTCAGTCCTGATGATTGGCCTGCGCTCGACGCGCTTCCCGATTTACAACGAGGTCATCATCTGGTCGTGCTTCGCGATTGCCGCGTGGGGCTCGATTCTGATTGGAAGTCCGTTCACCGCCGCTTATGCGCGTGAGAGTGCACCACCCGAGTTTTGGAATAATCCGGTCTTTGCCCGCCTCAACCTGGTGATGAGTCTTTTCTGGTCGGCTTTACTGACCGTCAATGTCGGCCTCACGATAATCGGCGTCATCATCGGCGGCCTGTTCGGGCAGTTGGTGCCTGGACTCGCACTGCCGATGTTCTTGTTGATCCTTGGGTTCGCCTTCAACACGCGTTTCCCGGCGCGCTACCTTGCGCGCGCGGGATTTTCGCCGGTTTAGCGCGGGTTTAGGTCGTCGCGCGCATCCTTCGAATTATCTACCAATTTATTTGCCACAAACTCCGGTCGCTGCAAGTATTTGGGAGCAAGCGACATAAGTTCCAGCCCGGGGGGATGCGTTAGTGAAGAACCGCCGTTTTTTAATTGGCATATTCATGTTCGCGTGTGTGCTCGCGGTGCAAGGGGCCGGGCCGAAGGGCGCGCTCGCGCTCAGCGACGAGGACTATCGTCAATTGCAGACTTTCGCCGAAGTCCTTTCCATCGCGCAGAAGAACTACGTTACGCCGATCCCGACCAAGGAACTGGTCGAGGGCGCGATCCAGGGAATGCTCACCTCGCTGGACCCGCATAGCGCCTACCTGACCGGCGAGCGATACCGCGACCTCGAAGAGCACACCAGCGGCAGCTTCGGCGGTATCGGGATCACCGCGATGATCAAGAATAACGTGCTCACGGTGGAAGCGCCGATGAAGGGCACCCCGGCGGAAAAAGCCGGCATCAAGGCCGGCGATGAGGTCCTCAAGATCAACGATGTCTCGACCAGGGATATGACGCTGGATGCGGCGGTAGGCAGGATGCGCGGTCCGCGTGGCACCGGCGTGACCCTCACGTTGCGTCGCCACGGAGTTCCGAATCCGTTCGTGGTCGCGGTCGCGCGCGATGAAATCAAGCTCCAGGCCGTGGATTCGGAGAGCATGGACGGCTACGCCTACATTCGACTCGATGAATTCCAGGAAGGCAGCGACGCGGAAATCGAAAAGAGAATCGAGAGCTTTGAGCAGGAGGGTCACGGCAAGATCGCGGGGCTGGTCCTCGACCTGCGGGACAATCCGGGCGGCCTCCTGAGCCAGGCAGTAAAAATCTCCGATGAGTTCCTCAATGGCGGCCTGGTCGTCTATACCCAGGGCCGCGACGAAAGCCAGCGCGAGAAATTCTTCGCCCATTCCAAGGCCGGCTTCTATGCATATCCGATGGTCATCCTGGTTAATGGCGGCACCGCTAGCGCCAGTGAGATCGTCGCCGGCGCGCTGCAGGACCAGGGACGCGCTTTGGTGGTCGGGACCCAGACTTTTGGCAAGGGCTCGGTGCAGACCATCCTTCCCATCGATGACCATTCGGCCCTCCAGCTCACCACCGCGCGCTACTACACCCCGGGCGGCCGCTCGATCCAGGCGGTCGGCATTACTCCTGACGTGGAAATAACCGACCCGCGGCCCGCGCTTGCGATGGAGGAAGAGAACAGCGGTGACGCTGCGCCTGCGACCTCGACCGCCGCTTCCAGTTCAGCGAAACCCGACCAGGAACCGGAATGGACCAAGGACGTTCAGTTGGTGAAATCGATCGAAATGCTGAAGCACTGGAGCAACTTCAAGACCCAACTGGTCCGGAAGGAAATTGTGATCGGGTAGCCTGCGACCGGACCGGTCATTTTGAATTCGGCCGGTCCATAGCGCGAGGGAGTCCTAAGCGGCGCCCGCGCGTCGTCTGTCCCGCGGCATCGGGCATCAGGGTCCCTATCCGAGGTGGGGCGGAATGCGAAACCTTCGCGGGAAATCACCGTCTAAGAGAAACGAAGTACATTCCTTGACCATTCTATTGATGCTTCGATGCGCTTAAACGGCTATTATAGCTTGACAGCCAGATGTTTGAGTTCGACAAGTACGACCCGAAGCTTCATCGCGAGCAGCCCGCGACCGCCGCGCTCAGTTATGCCCCCGCCGACGATGTCGAGAGCATCGCGTTTCTCCATTGGGGCGAGCACTGCGTGGAATGCGCCGCGCCGGCCTGCTACTCGAGTTGCGACCTCTACCAGCCTCGCTCCGACTTGAGATGCCGCCGGTTCGCTTTCGGGGCCTACAAGAATCCCGAGTTTCGATCCTTGCGCGGATACGGGGTCGAGGTCTCATTCAAAAAATGGGCGAAGATCGAGGCATTCGGCGATACCGCGGTTCATCCGGTAAATACCGTTTTGCGATGGGAGCGGATGGTCGAGGCAGGCGCGCCGGTTGCCAACGTCGTCGGTCACCTGCTCAAGGGCGCGACCGGCAAGCGCATCTGGGACGAGCTGGCCTACACTGCGACGGAAAAACTTACTCGCCGGCTGAATGCGCGCGGCGGCAGCGGTCCGCAGGCCGAGGCGTTTCTCCTTGAAGTGTACAATCCTACCGAAAGCGAAATTCGTCTGCAGGTGATTTTCGCCGTGTCGATCGAGGATGTGACCCGCGCGGGCCGGCAGCCTCCGATGGTGCCGCCGTCGATCAATACCGTCGCGCTCCCGCCCGGTTATTCGCGTCACGAGATCGGTGCGCAGGCGTTCCGGCAAATCCTCGATCGCGGCGTGCCGTTCAAAATCACCATGGTGCCCGAAGCCGACGGCAACGGCCGGCTGGTTTTCCTGAGCGCTGATTTGGTGCGCTTCAAACCGCGGCACACCGCGAGCGCCGACGCGCGCATGATCAAATGCGTGGTATGGGACCTCGACAACACGCTGTGGAAAGGCACCCTGGTCGAGGGCGACGAGGTGCGGCTCAACCCCGGGATTGCCGAGTTGCTGAGGTATCTCGATGAGCGCGGAATCCTGCTCAGCGTGGTCAGCAAAAATGATTTCGCTCCGGCATGGAAGAAGCTGCAGGAACTAGGCGTCGCCGAGTACTTCCTCTACCCGCAAATCGACTGGCTGCCCAAGAGCCAGAAGATCAGGAGCATCGGGAAAAGCCTTAACCTCGGAATCGACACTTTCGCGTTCATCGACGACAACCAGTTCGAGCTCGATGAAGTCGCGAGCGTGATCCCCGAGTTGTCAGCCATCAGGTTTGATGCGACTCAGATTGCGTCGCTCAAATCCGATCCGCGCTTCCAAGGGAGCGTGACCGAGGAATCGCGCCAGCGCCGCAAGATGTACCAGCAGCAGGTCGCGCGCGAAAGCGAAGAGCAGGGTTTCGGCGACGATTACCTCGGCTTCCTCGGGTCATGCGCGATCGAGCTGGAGATCGCCGGCTATTCGGAGCACGACGGCGAGCGCGTCGCGGAGCTGGTTCAACGCACCAACCAGCTTAATTTTTCCGGGCGCAAATATTCGCGCGATGAGCTCCGCGCCGTCATTGCGCATCCCACCTTGGGTAAGTACGTCCTGCGCGTCAGCGACAAGTATGGATCTTACGGCACCGTCGGCTTCTGCCTGGTGAAGGACAAGCCCGAAGTGCTGGAAGTGCTGGACTTCATGTTGTCGTGCCGGGTGCAGTCCAAATTCATCGAGCAGGCGCTCTTCAGTCATCTGCTCGAGCACCACAATCCCGGCGGGGCAAAGATGATCTGGGTCAACTTCAGGAAAACCGACCGCAATACCCCGGCGCACAATGTGTTGCGCGCGATCGGCTTCGAAGCCTGCGACCCGGCGCGCGACGGGATTGCCGATGGAATGATCCTGCGCACCACCGAACCGCTCAAATGCGACTTTATTGCGGTGCGCTGCACGGCGCCCGCGGGCGCGATCGCATACGACGAAAACGCCGGCGCTTCCAACGCGAAAGCGGGAGCTTCGAGCAATGGCTTCCACGGCTGAGCCGAGTGCCGGCGGCGCGCCGGTGGCCGGCGCGCAAGTCGGGATAGATCCGGATTCTCCGCGCATCGCATCGCGCGTGATGAAACTCATTATCGGTCTGGCCTTCTACGGCGCATCGGAAAGCTGGCGGGCGCTCCTGACTGTCTGCGGAAGACCCCCGGCGCCGCACGCGGTCGTCATCTATTATCATCACGTATTGAAAAATCAGCGCGAGGAGTTTTCGCGCCAGCTCGACCACCTGCTGCGATTTACCCAGCCATTGCGCGCCGATCTGCACGAGCCGCTGCAGCCGAAGGGCCGCTACTCGATCGTCACCGCCGACGACGGATGGAAGAGTTTCGCCGCCAATGCAGTGCCGGAGCTCGCACGCCGAAATATTCCAGTCACGATCTTCGCCATCTCGCAGCGGCTCGGTCAGAGCGTCGACGGGATAACCTTCGACCGGCTGCTCGATGCGGATGAATTGCGCGCGCTCGATGCGGGTATCGTCACTATCGGATCGCATACCGCCACGCACGCCGTGATGACCACCCTCGATGAGGCGCAGGCGACGCGCGAGCTTTGCGCATCGCGGGAGCAATTGGGCGCCGTCCTCGGGCGCGATGTCACGATGTTCTGTTTTCCCTACGGAGCGTTTCGCGATGACTTGGTGCCCTTATGCCACATCGCCGGTTACGCTCGAGTCTTTACCTGCGTGCCAGTGCCGGCAAATCCGGCGCAATACGTGCTCGGAAGGGTGCGCGTCGATCCGACTGATTGGCCGCTGGAATTCCACCTCAAGCTGATGGGCGCGTATCGATGGGTGCCTATCGCTATCGCGCTGAAGCGCCGGATTTTCTCGACCATTGGCGCCGGTTCGCGCATCGACCAGCAGTCGCCGGAAATTCCGGCCGGGTAGAAAATCGCGCTAGCGAAGGGCTGAATGACCCGCCGCGGTGACTCCGGCATGCGCAGCAATCAGCGGCGAGGAAGGCGGCACGCTGAAGTTGCCGTGTTCGGGATCGGTCCACATCGGACCATCGGCCAGCACGTCCTGGGTATATCCAGTCTGCTTCCATCCGGACATCTCGATCGCTTGATTGTTGCCATTGAGGAAGAACACGGAAGCGGGCCCCCATACGTTGTGGGCGAAGTCGCCGCCTTCCTTCGCATCGACGACCCCATGCTTCGCATCCGCAATCGCGTTGTATTGCACCGTCGCCGGCTTGATCAGGTACAGGCCGGTGAAGACGTTGTAGATCGAATTGTTGAAGATGCGCGCGCCGGTGCTGTCGAGATCGATCTGGATTCCTGAACCGCGCCCGGGCAGCGTCCCCGGAACATTGTAGACGAGGTTGTTCTCGATGAGCGTGTCGTGGGAGTACTCCTGGTAAATCGCGTTGGTATCGAAGCTGTCGTGCACCACATTGCCGCGCACGATGTCACCTCGCGACTTTTTCATGTCGATGCCCGAGTGATTGAACTCGCTGACATCGTTGTCAATTATCTGCGCGTTATCGGCGGCCTGGCTGTTGATGCCGTTGCCGTGATTGCCGGTAAAGGAGATCCGGTTGTGCGCGAAAATCGGCGCGGTCGGGAGCGGGACATGCTGCGAGTAATGGATGCCGTTGTGGTAGCTGCCATCGTCGATGTGCCCGGTACCGGTTTGCGTCACCGTGCAGTTGCGCACCACGATTCCAGTGAAGCCGACGCCGCCTTCGTCATTGCTGAAAAAATAAAGTCCGCCCCCCGCGGTGCGCTCGAAGGTGAGTCCATCGATGACGATGTTGCTCTTCTCGCCGCCGTCGCCCACCACGTTCATGCCGAAGTCGCGGGTCGCGGCTTCGATCGTGTGACTGCTGGGGTCGGAGTCGTCGGGCATCCACAACGAGAGTTGTTTGGCATTCGGATCCCACATCCAGCTTCCCGGTTCGATGGTTCCCACCGCGCATGAACCGCTGGGCGCGCAGGTCGAGCCGCGCGGGCAGCACGCATGAAGGAGACCCCATCCCGGACGCCCATCGACGTACACGTTGGCGGGCTTCTCCGATTGAGCCGAATAGATCGCGCCCTGCGAACGGACCCATCCTTTGATGATGTCGCTGCCGTTGATGGCCGGTTGCGGTCCTTCTCCATAGCCGGTGAAGGTCACCGGATTTCCCGGCGCTCCACCGCGATGCGGCTGTAGAGTTTCGCGCCAGACGCCGCCGCGCTTGAAGTAGACGGTATCGCCGGGCTCGAATGCGAGCGCATTCACCTTTGCGATGGTGCGCCATGGGGAACCGAGGCTGGTTCCTGAATTCGCATCGTTGCCGGCCGGATCGACATAGAACGATCGCGCCTGAGATTGTGCGCCGGGCGCGGTCGTCAGCGACAACACGGCCAGGGCGGTTAAAAGAACGGCGAGCGATGGATGAGAGGTTCGCGAGTACCGCATGATGAGGTGAATGCCGGGGAAGTTAAGGCCAGGCGAGCCAAGTGAGTTGAGATTAATTTATGCTCTGAGAGTTTGCAGCGCGCTCATCGCCGGCGGCATCTGGTTCAGCGCCTTTTGTCGTGCGGTCTCAGCCTGTTCCTGCACTAACAATCGGTAGCGTTCGCCGATGGCCCAGGTGATTCCGAACAGGAGGCCGACCGAGCCGAGGAAATCGCCGATCGACGCTTCCGACATGTTATGGATCAGGCACGGAATGACGACCAGCAGCGCCAGCGGCTTCAAGTTCCACGGATCCTCGCTCTGGCGCAGCGCGAACCACCACGGACGGAGCACGATGAACAACCAAAATAAGGTCGCGGGAATGCCTACCCCGATCATGTGGTTCAGATAGCCGTTGTGCAGCGAGCTCTGCGGGCCTTCATCCCAAGGGCCATACCAGAGCGGGAAATATTTGCTCTGAAAAATCGCGCCCGCAACTTCGTACCCGTAGCCGAAGAACGGGCGGCTTTTGATCTCCTGGACGACATAGGCCCACATGTCGGTGCGGCCAGTCAGCGTCGTTACGTCGCCGCGCCCGGTGTACTCCGCGATGCTATGCCCCAACAGCGGCAGCGCTGCCACCGCCACCACGCCGGCTCCCGCTAACAACAGGATTCCGCGCAGCCGGTAACGCCACAGAACGTAGCAAAAGATGCCGACCGCGAGCGCGACGAAGGGGGTTCGCGAGTCGGCGATGCCGGCTTCGGCCACCGCCAGCAGCGCGATCGCACCGAGCCATTTTTTCCGGCTCGGCTCGAAACGATTCCAGAACGCGAGGGTCGGGCCGACGGTAATCAGCATCAACACGCCGACATCGTTGGGATTACTGAGCAGTCCCCGAAAACGCTCGACTTGCTGGTTGACCGTGTAAGCGTCGGGAAGGTCCCATGTGATGCTGCGCGGCAGCGCGACCGCCGAGACTGCCATCACGACTACAAAACATCCGCATCCGAGGATGAAGCGTTCTACCAGGCGGTTGACGTCGTCGGGGTCTTTCAGCGCAAAGACGATAACGCTGATCGCACAGAAGACCAGGCTCGCATCCATCAAACGCGCAATCGAGAATTCCGGCGCCAGCGAATACGCGACCGTGAGCAAGGCCC
>Ga0210398_10005004_pt1 | contig 12352 bp, 13 predicted proteins | sample IncBWC4OmetaG_FD_161047 | JGI IMG/M metagenome (GOLD analysis project Ga0210398, IMG submission 161047) | Forest soil microbial communities from Barre Woods Harvard Forest LTER site, Petersham, Massachusetts, United States - Inc-BW-C-4-O | ecosystem: Environmental > Terrestrial > Soil >... | reverse complement strand
CCCATGTTCTCCGCCGCCTCCCGCCACGCCGGGCGGAGCCCCTCGAGAGCGGGCAGGATGATCAGCACCATCAGCGGGATCTGGAAGTACATGTAGACCAGGGTGACGCCGGACAGCGTGTAGAGGCTGAAGCCCCAGTTGTAGATGTGCAGCCCGATGTCGCCCAGCCACCCGGTGACCAGCGCGACCGACCCGAACGAGGCGATGAACAGGAACGCCAGCGGGACGCCGCCGAAGTTGGCGAAGACGCCGGACGCGGTGATCACCGACTGGCGCAGGAACTGGGCCGCGCGGCCCGTGGCCGTGAAGATCGCGTAGGCGACTAGCAGCCCGAAGACGCCGGGGATGACCGAGGCGAGCAGCGACAGGATAAGGGACTGCTCGAACCCGTGGAGATAGCTGCCGTGTACCGCGATGTTCACGTTGGACCACGTGAACGCGTCCGTCTGCGGGTTCTGGAAGGCGCCGATCACGATCGAGATCAGCGGCACGATCAGGAAGATCGCGACGTAGGCGATGAACGGCAGGGTCCCCAGGTGGCGGGCCAGGCGGCGCACCGGCGCGGGCGCGGCCCGCAGCGGAGACGGGAAGCGGCGGGCCCCGGGGCCCGCGTGGGACCCCGGGGCCGTGACCGTATCGGTCATGTCAGCCATGTCATCCGGAGACGGATGGCCACTGCTGGGCGACGATGCTGCTCGCCGCGGTCTGCTGCGCCGAGGTCGGCAGCTGCAAGGTCGACGAGCCGCCCGGCACCGTCGGCAGCGCGTTGTACGCGGTCTGGTTGACCGTGCCGGCGGAGACCAGGCTGCTCAGCTCGATCGGGCGGGTCGAGCCCTCGAGGAAGAGGTTCTGACCCTCGGTCGAGTACAGGTACTCCTCCCACAGCCGGGCGGCGGCGGGGTCGGCGGCGGTCTTGCTAACCGCCTGGTAGTAGTAGCCGGCATACACGCCGTCCGACGGGATCACGATCTTCAGGTTCTTGACGACGGCCTTGACCTCGGAGTTCAGCAGGTAGTCCCACCAGACCAGGATCGGGGTCTGGCCGGACTGGACCGTGGCCGGAGTGCCCTCGACCGGCACGAAGTTACCGGCCGCCTTCAGGTCCTTGAAGTAAGTGACGCCGGGGGCGATGTTGGCCAGCGACCCGCCGTTGGCGAGGGCCGCGGCGTACACGGCGGCGAACGCCGACCCGGTCTGGGTCGGGTTGCCGTCGATCGCGACCTCGTTCTTGTACGGGCCGGTGAGCAGCGACTTGAAGGAGGTCGGCGCCACGGTCACCTTGGACGGGTCGTAGCCGATGGCCACGTAGCCGCCGTAGTCGGCGTAGTAGTTGCCGTTCGGGTCCTTGGCCGCGGCCGGGATCTGGCTCCAGGTCGCCACCTCGTAGGGCGCCCAGTCCCCGTCTTGCTGGCCGGTGACGGCGAACGAGCCGCCGACGTCAACGACGTCCGGGGCCGTGCTCTGGCCCTTGAGCTGCTTGATGGCGTTCAGCTCGTCCTGGCTGGAGCCCTCGGGGTTCTCGTCGTTGATCTTGATCCCGTACTTCTTGGAGAAGTCGGCCATGATCGTGCCGTAGTTGGCCCAGTTGCTGGGCAGCGTGATGACGTTGAGGTGGCCCTCCTTCTCGGCCGCGGCGACGAGGGCGCTCATCCCGCCGCCCGCGGCGGCGGAGGTGGCCGTCGCCCAGTTCGTGCTGCTGGTGCTGCCGCTCGCGGCGGCTGAACTGCTCGAGCTGCTCGAACTGCTGCTGCAGCCGGCGGCGAGCGCTATGGTCCCGATCGCGGCGACGGTCGCCACGATCGTCCTTTTTGCGGGCAAAAGTCGTCCCTCCCCTGCCGTCCCCTTCGGGGATCAGCCATAAAGCATCTTGGCTAGACAAGTGCCCATCGTGGAGGAGGACGTTGAACGGAGGGTTTCTGGCGGATGGACCTCAGCCGTCCGTCTTATCGCGATTTATCCCTGGTGAGGAGGGCGTAGCCTGGCCGGATGAACTCACCGGCGATCACCGCGGCGGCCGCGGGCACGTGGACGATGGGCGACCTAACGGTCAACCGGCTCGGATTCGGGGCGATGCGGCTGACCGGTGCGCTGCCGTTCGGGAAGGGCGCCCCGAGTGACCGGGACCAGTCGATCGCCGTCCTCCGCCGCGCGGTCGAGCTCGGCGTCAACCACATCGACACCGCCGCGTTCTACTTCTCGCCGCTGCGCTCGGCCAACGAGCTGATCTGCACGGCGCTCCAGCCGTACCGGGACGACCTGGTGATCGTCACCAAGGTCTGGCCTGGCCGCGACCCGTGGGGCGAGTGGTACTCGGCCCGGCCGGATCAGCTGCGCGGCCAGGTGGAGGAGAACCTGCGCCAGCTCGGACGCGACCACCTCGACGTGGTGAACCTGCGGCGGAGTGGGGAGTCGGTCGCCGAGCATTTCGGCGCGCTCGCGGAACTGCGTGACGCGGGCCTGATCCGGCACCTCGGGGTTTCCGACGTATCGGTCGCCCAGCTAGATGAGGCGCAGGCGATCGCGCCCGTGGTGTGCGTGCAGAACCGGTACGGCCTCGACCTGCGGGAGCATGACCCGGTGCTGCGCGCCTGCGCCGAGCGGTCCATCGCCTTCGTGCCGTTCTTCGCGATCGCCGGCGACCGCCGCCAGGCCGGCGCCGGCGGCACGGACTCGGCGGAGCTGCTCGAGGTGGCCCGCCGCCACGAGGCGACGCCGGCCCAGGTCCGGCTGGCCTGGACACTGCACCAGGCGCCGAACGTCCTCGCCATCCCCGGCACCGGCGACCTCGCCCACCTCGTCGAGAACGTCGCCGCCGCCGCGCTCCGGCTCACCCCCGACGACCTTTTCCTGCTGGACAAGTAGCGTTGAGCGTATGAGGCTGCTTTCGGTCAATATTGGCAAGCCACGACTCAGCCCATCGAATCCGGCCGAGCTCACCGGGATAGACAAACAGCCGGTGAGCGGACCCGTCAGGGTGACGGTGCCCGGCAGCAAGGGCACCGGCGAGGCCGGCCTCGCGGGTGACCGGGTCTACTTCAAGGAACATGGCGGGCCTGACCAGGCCGTGTACGCCTACGCCCGGGAGGATCTCGACTTCTGGGCGGCCGAGCTTGACACGCCGCTGCGGAGCGGCGTCTTCGGCGAGAATCTCACCACAGTCGGCATCGACGTCAACGGCGCGCTGATCGGCGAGCGCTGGCGCGTGGGACCGGACGTGGTTCTGGAGGTCAGCGTTCCCCGCATTCCGTGCCGAACCTTCCAGGAATGGCTGGCCCAGGCCGGCTGGATCAAGAGGTTCACGGCCGCCGCCAGGCCCGGGACGTACCTGCGGGTGATACAGCCGGGGCAAGTCCGGGCCGGCGACCCGGTCGTGATCGAGGACCGGCCCGATCACGACGTGACCGTCGCCGTCACCTTCCGGGCACTGACCACCTCCCCAGAGCTGCTCCCCCGCCTCCCGGCCGTCACGGCGCTCCCTGAAGCCGTCAGGGACCTCGCCCGCAAGCGCGCCTAGCCGCCACTGACTCTTGCGCCTTTCGCGGCGAGCGGTAACGTTCGCGGAACGGTCGGGACTTACTGTGGCGCTATGGCGCTATGGTGAGGCCTCCTTCAGGCGACGTGACGGCGCAGGTCAGTGATGATGGCGGCATCATGACGGCCGCGGGCGGCCAGACCACGGGGGGCCGCGGCCCCGCCTGGGACTGGCTTGTTACGCCCGGACGCCGGAGCGGACGCTCGGCGGCCGGCGATCACTGCGGTGGCCGGCGGCCGGTCCAGGCGATGAAGCGTTCGGTCGGTGTGGCGCTGGCGGGCAGGTGGATCTGCGGTCCGAATGCCCGGTTGGCGCCGCGGATCATTTCGTCGGGGAGTGGGTCGATGTAGGCGTGGGCGTAGTCGATGACGTCGGCGGGTATCTCGACGGCGATGCCGGCCGCGACGCCGAGGTCCCAGGCGTGGACGTACAGGTCGATCACGGGGATCGAGAGATCGTCGGCAACCGTCCGGCCGAGCGGAGTTTCCATCACCCGGGCCAAGTCGGCGGTGCGGAGCACGTCTCGGGCCTGCACCACGGTGCCACGCCAGAACTCGACGGGGTCACCTTCGACAAGTTCGGCGGGACGGGCCGCGTCAGGCCACGTGGGCTGCCGGCCCTGCATGACGCTGATCCCGACCCCCATCGTAGTCGCGAGGTGACCGAGAACATCCCGAGCGGTCCAGCCGGCACACGGCGTTGCCCGCTCCCAGTCGTCTTCGCTGAGCCGGGTGATCACGGTGGTCAAGAAGTCGAGTCCTTGATCGAGGAGTTCTCCGGATCGGCTGCTCATCGGTCGCCTCTCATCGTCTGGTGTTCCTCACTGATTGACCGGCACTCCTCGGCGAACTCATCGCGCCGAGCAGGCGGCTCGAGCCAGCCGCGAGCGCCGGTGGCAGGCGCGGACCTGCCGGTTGCGCAATCGACCTGCTCTATTGGTGTCGATTGCGCAATCGACAGGCTGATGGGTGCTCGGTGCGGGCGCCAAAGACTGGGTGGTGCTGTACGCCGACGCGAGATCAGGCCGATCCTGGAGGCCGCGGCGCGGATACGGCCTGTCAGAAATGGTTTTCATTACCGCGTTGTTGAAAACTAGCAGAGGGAGCCTCGCTCCAGGGGCCCCGCACCGAAGGAGTCTCATGGCCCGCAACCAGACGCGCCCGGTGGTCAAGCTCCGCTCGATCGCCGGCACCGGCTACACCTACGTGACCCGCAAGAGCCGCCGGAACACCCCGGACCGCCTCGTCATCCGCAAGTACGACCCAGTGATCCGCCGACACACCGAATTCCGCGAAGAGCGCTAATCCGCGATGCCGTGATCAGGCGCGCCCGCGGACGCGCCTAGAGCGCAAAGAGCTTGGCGGCGTTGTCGTGGCAGACAGCACGGAACCAGGTGGGGGTGAGGCCGGCCTGCTCCATCGCTTCGAGGGCGTCGGCGTAGGAGTAGGGGATGTTCGGGAAGTCGGTGCCGAGCAGGATTCGGTCGCCGAAGGCCTCGAGCCGTGGGAGTTCCGCGCGGGGGAACGGTGCGGCCGCCTCGATGAAGGCGGTGAACGCCATCGTGGTGTCGAGCAGGACCCCGTCGTAGCGCTCGGCCAGGTCGAGGAACTGCGAGTACTCGGGCATGCCCAGGTGCGCGACGACCAGCCGCAGGGCCGGGTGCCTGGCGAGCAGCACGGCCATCGGCCCGGGACCCGTATACCGACCGGGCACCGGGCCCGAGCCGCAGTGCGTCACCACCGGGATGCCAGCCTCGGCGAGCAGGCCCCACGCGGCGTCGAGCAGCGGGTCGTTGGGGTCGAAGCCGCCCACTTGCAGATGGCACTTGAACACGCGGGCGCCCTGCTCCACAGCGCGCCGCACGTCAACGGCCGCGCCCGCCTCGGCGAAGAACGTCGCCGAGTGCAGGCAGTCCGGGGTCCGGGCCGTGAACCCAGCCGCCCAGTCATTCAGCGCCCGGGCCATGCCGGGTTTGTGCGGGTACAGCATGGCCGTGAACGCGCGGACGCCGAACCCGCGCAGCACCTCAATCCGCTGCTGCTCCTCCACGCGGTAGCGGATCGGCCAGGGCCGGCCGACCAGCGGCCCGTTGGTGTCGAAGTACGCCCACACCGCGGCGAGCAGCCGCTCCGGCATGAAGTGGGTATGCGCGTCGATCAGGTGGGTCAGGCCGTTGCGCCGCCGGAACTCGGCGACCCGGTCTCGTTCCGCGGCGGCCTCGTGCTCGAGAAAGATCTGCGCGCACAGCGAGCCCAGGTCGGCCGCCTCGGCGAGCAGCAGCGGGTCGTGGGTGAACACCCACTCGCCGTACTGTGTCATCGAGGTCATCGAGTCATCGGGCTGCGGCACCGACGGCGTCCCGCTGGCGATGGTTGCCTCGTAGTCCGACAGTCGGAGCACGTACCCGCCCCGGTCGGCGGTCTTCTCGCCGATCTTCTGCCCGACCTCGAGCTCGACGCCCAGCTTGGCCCGGCCGGCCCGGACGGCGGCTGACCGCTCGTCCTCGCCGTCCGCGAGCGTGATGGCGGGCAGACCCCACAGGCCCGCGAGCGGGTCTTCCGGATCGTCGGGCCGCCGCACGGCGAGGAACGTGCCGCCCTCGCCCCGAACGACGACAGCCACGGAATGCTTCGCCGGCCTACCCTGATCAGTGCGCATCGAACCCATCATCGCACCGCCCGGCGGCGGTCCCGAGACGAGCGGGGACGGGAGGTGCGGTGGGCTGTGCGGTGCGGTGGCGTATTGTGCGGTACGTGGGGATTGTTACGGCCGGGAGCGCGGCCCGGTCGCGCGGCGTCCGCTGGGCGATGCTGGCCACCGGGGCGGCGGTGCTCGCTGTCGACCAGATCAGCAAGACCCTGGTGCTGCGGCTGCACCCGGCCGCGGGGCATGGCCTCGTGACGATCCAGCTGGTGCGGAACACCGGCGCGAGCGGCGGCATCGCATCCGGCTACCCGGTTCTCGTCACGCTGGTGGCGGTCGCCATCGCCTGCGTCGCGGGAGCGCTCGCGCTCCGCGCCCGCGGACGCGTGGTCGCCATCGGCCTGGCGGCGGTGCTCGGCGGCGCGCTCGGCAACCTGTCGGACCGGCTCTTCCGCTCCCCCGGCCTGGGCCGCGGCGCCGTCGTCGACTGGATCCACGTCGCCGGCCGCGGCGGCTCGTTCAACATCTCGGACCTGGCCATCCAGCTCGGCGTCGTCGTCGCGGTCGTCGCGATGTTCGTCACCGAGCGCGCCCAGCAGGCAGCCGAGCCGCATCCGGCTGAGTAAGGCCCGCCCGCTCGGCGCCCCGATCTTCGTCGTCGGTGGCCGCTGAGCTGGCCGCTGATTAAAAAAGCGCGGAGCCGGAAACAAGCCAGGCATCATGCCAGACGATCCGCAGACCGACGTGGTGACGGGCGCATTCGGCTACTCAGGGGCGGCGATCGCCCGCGAGCTGCTCGCGGCCGGCCGCCACGTGCGCACGCTCACCGGCCACCCCGGCCGTGCCCCGGCCGAATCCCCCATCGACGTGCGGCCGATGGACTTCACCGACCCCGCCGCGCTCGAGCGGGACCTGAGCGGCGTGCGCACGCTGTACAACACGTACTGGATACGGTTCCCGCGCGGCGGCACCACGCACGAGACGGCGGTCGCGAACAGCCGCATCCTGCTCGACGCGGCGGCGCGGGCCGGCGTCCGGCGCGTCGTGCACGTCTCGATCACCCACGCCGACGACCCCGCCGCGTCCCGGTACGCGTACTTCCGCGGCAAGGCCGCGGTGGAGATCCACGTGAAGGCCGTGGGGATCCCGTACGCGATCGCCCGCCCGGCGATCCTGTTCGGCGGTGACGGGGTCCTGATCAACAACATCGCGTGGCTGCTGCGCCACCTGCCGGTGTTCGCGATCGGCGGCAGCGGCGAGTACCGGGTACGGCCCATCCACGTCGACGACCTGGCCCGGCTCTGCGTGGAGCTCGGTGCCCGCGGCGACAGCGTCACGGTCGACGCGGTGGACCCGGAGTCGCTCACGTTCAGGGAGATGGTCAGGGCGGTCCGCGCCGCGACGGGCAGCCGCGCGGTCATCGTGCCGGCGCCGGAGCGGCTCATCCCGCCGCTATCGCAGGTGCTCGGCCTCGTGCTGCGCGACACGCTGCTGACCAGCGACGAGTACTACGCGATGGCCGCCGGCCTGGCCGATTCCGGCGCGCCGCCGACCGGCCAGGTGAAGCTCACCGACTGGATCGCCGAGCACGGCGACAGCCTCGGCCGCACCTACGCGAACGAGATCAACCGCCACTACCGGTAGACGCTAACTTGACGCCGCGGGCGATGTTGCTCACCGTCCGGACAGTCACGCCGGACGGCCCGGCACCCAGCCGGCCGGCCAGCCGTTCGCGCACCCGCCGCTGCGCGTCGCCGGGCAGGGCCGCGACCAGCGGCCCGAACGGCATGCCGGTCAGCGTCGCGGTGACCTCCTCATCCGAGGCCCAAACCGCGTCCAGCTCCACCGCCTCGACGCGTGTGTCGCGCGCCCCCGCCGCCCGGAACAGCTCCGTGAGCTCCACCCGGCTGACCTGATAGCTCGCGGAGTCGAAGGCCCGAGGGAACGGCTCGGCCAGCCCCGCCTCCCGCAGTGTCTCGTTCACCGCCCCGAACAGCCCGAGCGGATACCCCGTGGCCCACACCGACACCACGACGACGCCGCCCGGCTTGGCCACCCGGAACATCTCCCGCACCGCCGCCGCGCGATCGGGGAAGAACTGCAGCCCCTGCTGACACAGCACCGCGTCGAAGCTGTCATCGGCGGCGGCGATCGCCATCGCCGGGCACTCCAGGTACTCGATCGGCGCCCACCCCGGATCGGCCGGCCTGGCCGCGGCGACCGCGAGCATCGCGGCGCTGATGTCGCTGGCCACCACCCGGCCGCCCGGTCCCGCCGCCGCGGCCGCCAGCCTGGCGACCGGGGCAAGCCCGCTGGCCACGTCGAGCACGTGATTCCCCGCCCGGACGTCCGCCCGGGCGATCAGCTCGGCCGCCCACGGCTCGAACAGCTGCCGCAGCATGAACCGCTCGTAACCCTCGGGCTGCGAGGTCGCCGTAAAGCTCCCGCTGCGCGCCCCGTCCATCGCGTCCCCTTCCGCTCCCGCCGTCACGCTAGCGCACGTCGCGTCGGCTGCTGGGGATATTTATCCCGAACGTACGCGTGGTGACTAGGCGGCCGTCCCGGTGCTGAAGATGGGCCAGCAGATCTCGGTCCGCCACGCGCTCTCGTCGGGGGTGTCGCGCCGGCCAACCAGGTAGTACTCCCGGATGGGACCGTCTATCTGGAGGGCGTGGCCGGCCACGTGGGCGGCCAGCGCCCCGTAGGAGCGGTCCACGTCGGCGTGGGAGCCGGCGTGCGTGATGACCGCCAGCTCGGCTGCCGGAACGGTGACGGCGACGACCCGGCCCAGCGGCGCGATCGCGGCCGCGACCGGCACGAAGACCGTCGCCTCCCCGCGTTCCTCGGTGAACAGCTCACCCGCGTAGACGCCGCCCGCGGGGCCGGACGCGGACACGCCGCGGGCATCGATCGTGGCGTACAGCTCCCCCAGCGCGCCCTGGAACCACGGCAGCAGGTCAGCCACGGTCACGACGCCGGTGATGGCCGCGGCAACGGTGGCGCCGACCCGTCGGTGGCTGACCGGAGCGACAGCGGACGGGTCCGCGAGCAGGTCCCGCAGCGACGCGACCGCCTGCTGCGTCCGGCCCAGTTCCTGCTCCAGGTGCGACAGGTGGTCGGCGATGAGCCGGTTCCGGGTCGCCAGGTCCGGGGCCTGAAGGACCGCGTGGATCTGTTCGACGGGCATGTCGAGGTGCCGGAAACGCCGGATGACCTGCGCCGTCGGGATCTGGTCCGCGCCGTACCGCCGGTACCCGGTGTCCGGGTCGATCTCGGCCGGCTCGAGCAGCCGCACGCGGTGGTAATAGCGCAGCGTCTTGATGCTCAGGTGGGTGGCGCGGGAGAAGTCGCCGATGGTCAGGGAGCCGGGCACCTGCTCAGTCTGCGCCCTCCCCTGGGGGGAGGGTCAAGGCGGTGCGCACCTGTTGACCCTCCCGCCAGGGCACCGGCGAGGGTGGAACTGACCGGCCGAAGCTTTCCTGAGGAGGAACCATGAGCACCGAACTGCCCGCGATCGTCGCCGAGCACATCGCCGCCGTGAACGCGTTCGACACCGACCGCATCGTCGCCACCTTCGCCCCCGACGCCTACGTCAACGACAACCGCCGGGAGATCTGGGGCACCGAGGCCATCCGGGCCTTCGTGGCCAAGGAGTTCGTCGGCGACCACGTCACGATGGACGTCCGCGAGGTCGTCGACCACTACGGCGACATCATCGTGCGCGCCGCCTACGACGGCACCTACGACAAGACGAACCTGCCGGACGAACTGGTCCTGACCAGCTACTTCGGCATCCGCGGCGACCAGATCGTCAGCCTGGCGGTGATCTTCAACCAGCCGTCCCCTTACTGACCGGCACGGTCGGCGGGCGGCGGATGGCGTCCATCAGCAAGTTGAGCATGCGTCCGAGTTGCTCGCGCCCGCCCGCGAGCGAGGTGGCGGTGAACATGCCAACGACGGTGGCGACGATGTCCTCGGCACGAACATCGTCGCGCAGCGTGCCGGCGGCGATCCCGGCGTCGAGAATCGTCTGCACCGCGTCGGCGAGCAGCTCGCGGATCTGGGAGACGGTCACGGCGCCCGAGGCGAAGACAACCCGCAGGGCGTCGGCCATCTCCCTCTTGGCGGTGACGTACCCGGAGAACCGGTCCATCCAGGCGCGCAGCGCGTCGTCGGGGGCGTGCGTCGCGAGCAGGTCCGCGGCTCCGGCGCAGAGGTCGGCCAGTTCCTTGCGGTACAGCGCTTCCACGAGCGCCTCGCGCGTCGGGAAGTGGCGGTAGAGCGTGCCGATCCCGACGTCCGCGTCCCGCGCGATCTGCTCCAGTGTCACTTGCTCCTGCCCGGAAGCGAACGCGGCCTGCGCAGACGCAAGGAGCCCGGCGCGATTGCGCTCGGCGTCGGCGCGCAGGCGCTTCGGGCGGTCCTGATCCTGGGACTCCATTATGCGGAGGGTCCTCCGGTTGTGTGTTACGATGACGCTACCGGAGGAACCTCCGGTTCTACCATCACTATGCCACGACTGGAGGAGCACCGATGCCGGTTACCAGTCAGGAGAATGATTCTCCGGTGGCCGCCCCCGGCGGCACGGCGAAGCTGGCAGGCCGCACCGTCGCCCGGATCGGGTTCGGTGCGATGCAGCTAGCGCTGCAGCCCGCCGACCGCGGTGCGGCGCTCGCGATCTTGCGTCAGGCGGTCCAGGCGGGCGTCAACCACCTCGACACCGCGGACTTCTACGGTTCCTGCAACGCCCTGATCCGCGATGCGCTGGGACCCTATCCGGACGAACTGGTCTTGGTTACCAAGGTCGGAGCCGCCAGGGACGCCGACGGCCAGCTTGTCCCCGCACAGCGGCCGGACCAGCTGCGGGACCAGGTGGAAGCCAATCTCGCCACGCTCGGCGTGGAGCAGGTGGACGTGGTCAACCTGCGGCGGCTCGACGCGCCGCCCGGCCTGATCGCCGACGGCGACCAGCGCGTCAGCCTCGACGACCAGCTCGCCGAGCTGTCCGCGCTGCGAGACGCGGGCAAGGTCGGCGCGATCGGCCTGTCCAGCGTCTCCGCCGGCCAGCTCCGGCAGGGTCTGCCGGCCGGCATCGCGTGCGTGCAGAACTCCTACAGCGTCCTCAACCGTGCCGCGGAACCCGTGCTCCAGCTGTGCCGCGAGCACGGCATCGCCTGGGTCCCGTTCTTCCCGCTGGGCTCCGCTTCCCGCAACTTGCCGAAGCCAACCGACGACCCCACTGTTACCGCCATCGCGGCGGACATGGGCGCGAGACCGGCCCAGGTGGCGCTCGGCTGGCTGCTCGCCCACTACGACAACACGCTGCTGATCCCCGGAACCGCGAATCCCGCCCACCTGGCCGAGAACATCGCCGCAGGAAACCTGCGGCTCTCCCCGGCGTCCCGCGCAGCGCTGGACCAGCTGGAAGAATGCTGGCATGCCAGATCGGGTCGAGCCGTTCGTGATCCAGGTGCCCGAGGCGGCGCTGGATGACCTGCGTGACCGGTTGCGGCGCACCCGGTGGCCCGAGCGGGAGCCAGTCGATGACTGGTCGCAGGGCGTACCGCTGGAGTATCTCCGGGAACTGTGCGGTTACTGGGCCGAACGGTACGACTGGCGGGCCACGGAGGCCCGGCTGAACCGCATCCCGCAGTTCAGCACGACGATCGACGCCCTGGCCGTCCACCTTCTGCATGTCCGGTCAGCGCATCCCGGCGCGGTGCCGATCGTCATGACGCACGGCTGGCCCGGGTCGTTCCTGGAGTTCGAGCGGGCCATCGGCCCGCTGGCCGCGCCCGGAGCGGTCCCGTTCGATGTGGTGGTGCCGTCCCTGCCGGGTTACGGGTTCAGCGGCAAGCCGACGACAGCAGGCTGGGACATCCACCGCATCGCGCGCGCCTGGGCGGAACTGATGACCCGGCTAGGGTACGGACGATTCCTGGCCGTGGGCAGCGACTGGGGCGCCAGCGTGTCCACCAGCCTCGCGCTCCAGCACCCTGACCGGCTGTTTGGCATCCACCTGGTGCCGCCGCTCGCGCCGCCGGACCGCACCCCCAGCGATCTCACCGATGACGAACGCGCGGCACTCGCCGACCTCGACGAGCGCACCCGTACGGGGTCGGGGTACTCCGCGATCCAATGCACCCGTCCGCAGACCATTGGCTATTCGCTGACCGA
>Ga0210398_10004999_pt1 | contig 12356 bp, 11 predicted proteins | sample IncBWC4OmetaG_FD_161047 | JGI IMG/M metagenome (GOLD analysis project Ga0210398, IMG submission 161047) | Forest soil microbial communities from Barre Woods Harvard Forest LTER site, Petersham, Massachusetts, United States - Inc-BW-C-4-O | ecosystem: Environmental > Terrestrial > Soil >... | reverse complement strand
TGCCCTGGCGCGGTGGTCGCGCGTGCGTCTTGTCGAAGGAGCGGCGGAGACGACCCCCTTTACCGACGGCGAATTCGACGTTGTCACCGCCATCTATCTGCTCCACGAGTTGCCGCCGCGGGTTCGCCGCGCCGTCGCGGCGGAAATTCACCGCGTGTTGCGGCCGGGCGGAACCGCGATCCTTGTCGATTCGCTGCAGACCGGCGACGAGCCGGATTATGACGCGATGCTCGATTCGTTCCCGGCCGCGTTTCACGAACCTTACTATGCGAGCTATTTGCGCGAGGATCTCGACCGGCTGATGGGTCCGCGGTTTACGCCGGCCGGCCGGTTTCCCGCCTATTTTTCGAAAGTGCTCAGCTATCGGCGCGCGGCGGACGCCGACCCCCTCCCCTGCCCGCCCCGGTAAGTCTCCGCAACCATTGCCGTTTTTTTGCCGTCATTGCGTGGCAGCGATAAGCCGTCACCGATCGGGTTAGAGCCGTCGGACCGTGCGGGGGCGCAAAGCGGTCACGGCAACTTTCCATCGGCGCCACTACTAATAGATATCCATTGCTGTGGGAACACTAGCATGGTACTCTATTTTGTGGGGGTGGATCTCAGGTCCACAGAATACGGGGGAAATCGATGGAAATCACCTGGACTGCCGAGCGGGTCGAGCGGCTGACCCAGCTGTTCGAGGAGGGATTGCCGACCGCCGAGATCGGCCGCCGCCTGGGGCTTACCAAAAACGCGGTTATCGGCCGGCTTTACCGCAGCGCGATGACGCGACGCGAGCCGACCCCGGTGGCGCCGCCGCGGCGCAACGTGTTCGAATTCGCCGGCCCGAGCTGCCTGTGGCCGCACGGTCACCCGAACGATCCCAATTTCCATTTTTGCGGTGCCCGCCCGATGCCGGGCAAGCCCTATTGCGAGCAGCACGCCGCGATCGCCTACATCCGCCCGAAAGACTCGAACGCCGCCTGATCCCGATCGGGGGCGAGCCGGTCGGAGGGAGCGGCCCGCGGCTCAGCCGGCGCCAAAGCAGTGCTCCCTGCCCGGAAAGCGCCGGGCGCGCACGTCGGCGGCATAGGCCTCCGCGGCGGCGGAGACGAGCGGCCCCAGTTCGGCATAGCGCTTTACAAAGCGCGGCGTGAAATCGGCAAAGAGGCCGAGGACGTCGTCGGTGACGAGAATTTGCCCGTCGCACGCGGGCGAGGCGCCGATGCCGATCGTCGGCACCCCCACCTTCTCGGTGATGGCACGCGCCACCGGCTCGAGGGTGCCCTCGATGACAATTGCAAAGGCGCCGGCATCGGCGACCGCGGCGGCGTCGGCGTTGACCCGGTCGGCCTGCGCGCGGCCGCGGCCCTGCACCTTGAACCCGCCCGCGGCGTGCACCGACTGCGGCATCAGCCCGACATGCCCCATCACGGGAATCCCGCGCCGGGTCAGGAACCGCACGGTCTCGGCCATCTCCTCGCCGCCTTCGAGCTTGACCGCGGCGCAGCCGGTTTCGGCCACGATACGCGCGGCGTTGCGGAAGGCCTGCCGCGGCGACTCCTGGTAGCCGCCAAACGGAAGGTCGACGACGACCATCGCGTGGGCCGAGCCGCGCATGACAGCACCGCCATGCGCGATCATCATCTCCAGGGTGACCGGCAAGGTGCTGTCGAACCCGTAGACGACCATGCCGAGCGAGTCGCCGACGAGCAGGAAATCGACGTGGGGGTCGAGCAGGCCGGCGACGGGTGCCGTGTACGCGGTCAGCCCGACGATCGGCACCCCGCCTTTGACAAAGTCCCCTACCCCTCGCCGCTTGCTTTGGCCGGAGGTGTTGGCCGAACCCTGACCTTTTGTTTGCGCGCTCATGGTCGCCTCCTCTGCCGCGAATGTAAGACGGCCTGCCGTCGAGTTACACTGGGGGCCTGCGACATCAGCTATGACCCGGGGACCGGACGACGATGAACGACGCGATCGAGCTTCCCGATCTGAAGAGCCTCGGCGCCATCGGCCAGCCGGTGCGGCGCAAGGAGGACGAGCGGCTGCTGACCGGCCGCGGGCGGTTCAGCGACGATTTCAGCCTGCCGCGGCAGGCTCACATGGCGGTCGTGCGCTCACCACATCCGCATGCCCGGATCGGCTATATCGACACCGCGCGGGCGGCGGCGATGCCGGGCGTGCTCGGCGTGTTTACGGGCCAGGACTGCAGCGCCGACGGGCTCAAGCCGATCCCGCACAACCCGGTGCCGCAGACCCGCTACGACATGAAACTGACCGGGCCCGGCGGCGGCGCGATTTTTATCGGCCCGCAAATGCTGCTGCCGGCCGACAAGGTGCGGCATGTCGGCGAGGCGGTGGCGGTCGTCGTCGCCGACACCGAGGCGCAAGCGCAGGACGCGGCCGAGGCGGTCGCGGTCGAATATCGGGAACTGCCCTGGGTCGCGCAGATCACCGACGCGCTGGCACCCGGCGCGCCCGTGGTGTGGGACGAGGTCAGCGACAACGTGCTGGTCGACACCGCCTTCGGCGACGCCGTGGCGACCGAGCGCGCCTTTGCCGCCGCCGACCATGTCGTCGAAATGGAATTTCACGTCGGCCGCGTGACCGGGGTGCCGATGGAGCCGCGCGCGGCGCTCGGCCACTGGGATGCCGCGACCGGGCGGTACACGCTGTGGGCCGGCAGCGGCGGCGCGGTGCGGCAAAAGGCGGAGCTCGCGACGGTGCTCGGCGTAGCACCCGAGGTGGTGCGGGTGTTGTCGTTCGATGTCGGCGGCAATTTCGGCACGCGCAACCGGCTCTATGTCGAATCGGCGCTGGCGGTGTGGGCCTCGCGCCGGCTCGGCCGCCCGGTCAAGTACACCTCGAACCGTTCGGAGGTGTTCCTCAGCGATTTCCAGGGCCGCGACCTTATGAGCCGGGTAGCATTGGCGGTGCGCGCCGACGGCCGGTTTCTCGGATTGCGCGCCGACAACATCAGTAATGTCGGGGCGCGCTGCGCCTCGCTGTCGCCGCTCGGCAAGGGCTCGGCATTGGTCACCGGCTCCTACGACATCGCGGCCGCGACCCTGCGCTCGCGCGCCGTCTTCACCAACACGATGCCGACCAACGCCTATCGCAGCTCGGGTCGGCCGGAGGTTACCTACGCGATCGAACGGGTCGTCGACGAGGCGGCGCGCCGGCTCGGCATCGACCGCGTCGAACTGCGCCGGATGAACTTGATCCGGCCGCAGGCGATGCCGTACCCGAACGCGGTCGGCGCCAGGTACGACAGCGGCACCTACGAGGACAACATGGACCTCGCGATGGCGACCGCCGACTGGGGCGGCTTTGCGGCGCGACGCAGGGCGGCGGAGGCGCGCGGCAAATTGCTGGGTCTGGGGCTCGCCAACTACGTCGAATCCTCGATCGGGGCGCCGCGCGAGCGCAGCGAGATCACGGTGACCCCCAAGAGCCGCGTCGAGGTCGTGATCGGCACCGGCCCAAGCGGGCAGGGCCACGAAACGAGCTTTGCGCAGGTCGTCGGCGCGTTGCTGGCGATCCCGGTCGAAAATATCGACATCGTCATGGGCGACACCGATGTCGTCAGCCTCGGCGGCGGCTCCCATTCCGGCCGCTCGATGCGCCACTCGGCTACGTTGTTCGCCAAGGCCGCACCCGAGCTCATCGCGAAAGGAAGGGCGGTCGTGGGCCGCCTGCTTGACACCGACCCCGACCGGGTGAGGTTTGACAACGGCCGGTTTTCGGCGCCGCCCGACAACCGCAGCTTTGATTTCCTTGAATTGGCGCGCGAGGCGGAACGGCTCGGCGCCGACGGCGCTTTGGCTGTCGTAACCGACAACGAGATGCACGATCCCGTCTTTCCGAACGGATGCGCGGTGTGCGAGGTCGAGGTCGACCCCGAGACAGGCATGGTCGACATCGCCCGCTATTCGGTCGTCGACGATGTCGGGCGGTGCATCAACCCGTTGATCGTGCACGGGCAGAGCCACGGCGGCATCGCCCAAGGCGTCGGCGAGGCGATGTGGGAGGAGTGTGCGGTCGATCCCGCTTCGGGCCAGCCATTGGCGGGATCGTTCATGGAATACGGGATGCCGCGGTCGGACAACCTGCCGTCCTTTGCGGTTCGCATCGTCGAGGTGCTGTCGCCGACCAACCCGTTCGGCATCAAGGCAGGCGGCGAGGGCGGCTGCACCCCGGCCCTGGCGGTCGTGATCAGCGCCATCCTCGACGCGCTCGCCCCGCTTGGCGTGCGCGACCTGACGATGCCCGCCACCCCGCTCAAGGTGTGGCAGGCGATCCAAGCGGCGCGGCACCGAGCCTTCTGATCACACGGTGATTGTCTCAGCTGTAAATCCGGGTTCGGTAGTCACCGACCTATTTGCGGCGCGTGCTTCAGGGTGTGGCGCCCCTTCTCGAACACCACGACACTGTCGTAGAAGTGCATCGTCAGGACTGATCGCCAATTCGGATTTCGATCTGATACTGATCTTCGGCGAAGTCAGTGCAAGCCGGGTTGATGTCCCGACGATTCGCGCGTATGGCCCAAAAAACCTCTTCCACATCTGCAACGAACCACCCTGGCCGCAGCCGATCTCAATGAAGACGACATCGGTGTTCACCGAATCTCTCTGGGAATGCCGGTCGTAGATCGGGAAATAATGCTTCCATTTATGGATGACGCGATCCTGGTTCGTCAGGAAGTCCGACCACAAACCCATCTCCACCCCGCGCTGCTGGCTAAACGACCCCTCAGCGCCCGGGATTGCGTCGCTTCGCTCGCAATGACCAGCCCTAGGAAGGTCGCTCGATCTGAGCGGCGCCGTGGAGCGGACAGCCGTGCGGCAGCTCTGCCATCGCCGGGACCGCCCCCTCGGCTGCCCCGGTAGCGGCGGCGCGGCGGCCGTGCAAACGTCGCCCAATTCTCTTCAGAGTGGGCGGCTAGGCCGGCGCGAGGCGGCTGATCTCGTCGGCGTCGAAGGTGTAGCGGCGGCTGCAGAATTCGCAGGTGACGGTGGTCACCCGCTCCTTTTGCATGTCATCGAGCTCGTCAGCGGGAAACGCGCGCAGGATCGTCTCGATGCGCTCGCGCGAGCAGCGGCAGCGCGCCTCCAGCGGGTGCGTGTCGTAGACCCGCACGCCGTCCTCATGGAACAAGCGGAACAACAGCCGGTGCGGAGTGAGGTCGGGATTGACTAGCTCTTCCGGCGTCGCCGAACTCATCAACACCATAGAGCGCCGCCAGCCATCCTCGACATCGTCGGCAATGACGCCATAGCCACCCTCGGGGGGGACCCGCTGCAGCATCAGCCCGCCGGCGCGCCAGCCGGCGCCCGGCCCGGTCCGGCCGACCGTGAGCTTGATCCCGGCCTGGATCTGCTCCGATTGCCGGAAATAATGCTGTGCGCAATCGGCCAGGGTGGCGCCGGCCAGCTCGACGATGCCCTGGTAGCGGTCGGTCTCCTCGCCCTGGTCGACGGTAAAGGCGATGTATCCGGCACCGAGCAGCCGCGGCACCGAGAGGCCGGTCGTGTCACCCGCTACGGTGACGGCATCGAGCTTCTTCTGGTCGTATTGGGCGTAGCCGCGCACCGCGCCATCGGTCGACACGTCGGCGACGATCATCCGGATCGGCCCGTCGCCCTTGGTCTGCAATGTGAAGATGCCGTCGTATTTGAGCGCGCCGGCCAGCAGGACGGCGAGCGTGATGGCCTCGCCCAGCATCGCCGCGACCAGTTCGGGATAGGCGTGCTGCGACAGGATGCGGTCGATTGCCGGGCCAAGCCGGACGAGCCGCCCGCGCAACGCGAACGGCTCGATCTGAAACGGCTGGACGAGGTCGTCCGGCACGACGGTTGCGGCGGCGGTCAAGTTCGCCTGCCCTCTCGCCGCATGCGGCGGATCGCGGCTTGACGGCTTAGTCCAGGCACCAGGTCAATATTCCCTTTTGCACGTGGAGGCGGTTTTCGGCCTCGTCCCAAACCACCGACTGCGGGCCGTCGACGACCCCCGCAGTCACTTCCTCGCCGCGCTTGACCGGCAGGCAGTGCATAAAGACCGCATCGGGCTTGGCGCGCGCCATCAGCGCCTCGTCGACCCGGTACGGGGCGAGCAAGTTGTGGCGGGTGCCGCCGGCCTCGTCCCCCATCGACACCCAGGTGTCGGTGACGACGCAGTCGGCGCCGGCGACCGCCTCGGCGGGGTCGGCCGTCAGGTTGACATGGCCGCCTTCGCGCCGCGCCCAGTCGAGCAAGGCCGGGCTCGGCGCCAGCTCCGCCGGGCAGGCGAGCCGCAACGTAAAGCCAAAGCGGACGGCGGCATGGACCCAGCTCGTCGCGACATTGTTGCCGTCACCGCTCCAGGCGACGGTGCGGCCGGCGAGCGATCCTTTCTTTTCCTGCAAGGTCATCACGTCGGCCATTATCTGGCACGGGTGCGAGGTGTCGGTCAGGCCGTTGACCACCGGCACGGTCGCATAGCGCGCGAGCTCTTCGAGCTTTTTCGGCTGGTTGGTGCGGATCATGATGGCGTCGACATAGCGCGACAACACCCGCGCCGTGTCGGCGACGGTCTCTCCGCGACCGAGCTGGCTGTCGGCGGTGTTGAGATAAATCGTGTCGCCGCCGAGCTGTCGCATCGCCACCTCGAACGACACGCGCGTCCGAGTTGACGGCTTTTCGAAGATCATCGCCAGGGTCTTGCCGGCGAGCGGCCGGTCATGGCGGCCGTTCTTGTAGGCGATGCCGACATCCAAGATGCCGCGCAGCTCGGCGCTGTCGAGCTGGTCGATGTCGAGAAAATGGCGCGGTGCAACCCGGTCGTCGACCAGCGCCGGCTGGCGGGCGCCGCGCCTTACGCCGGCCATTCCCGCGCCACCTTGTGCAGGGTTTCCATCGCCTCGCCGATCTCGGCCTCGCCAACGACGAGCGGCGGCAGCAGCCGCAGCACATTGTCGCCGGCGGTCAGCGCGAGGAGGCCATTTTCGCGCAGCCGGGTCACGACGTCGCCGGCCGGCACGACGCAGCGGATGCCGAGCAACAGACCCGAGCCGCGCAATTCGGCAAAGAGCTTGGGATAGGACTTGACCAACTCGTCGAGCCGGCCGCGGAACCGCCGAGCGGTGGCCTGCACACGGTCGAAAAAGCCGGGATCGAGCATCACGTCGAGGACGGCGTTGCCGGCCGCCACCGCCATTGGGTTGCCGCCAAAGGTCGAGCCGTGGGTGCCGGGGACCATGCCGACCGCGGCGCGCTCGGTCGCAAGGCACGCGCCGATCGGAAAGCCGCCGCCCAATGCCTTGGCGACCGCCATCACGTCGGGCGCGACGCCGGACCATTCGTAGGCGAACAGCTTGCCGGTCCGCCCCATGCCGCACTGCACCTCGTCGAAGATCAGCAACAGGCCGAACTCGTCAGCGATCGCCCGCAGCCCGCGCAGGTATTCGTCCGAGCCGGGCCGCACGCCGCCCTCGCCTTGAACCGGCTCGACAATGATCGCCGCGGTCTCGCCGCCGATGGCAGCGCGCATCTCGTTCAGGTTGCCAAAGGCGACGTGGTCGAACCCCTCCATCGGGGGACCGAAGCCTTCGAGGTACTTCTCGTTGCCGGCGGCCGCCAGGGTCGCGAAGGTGCGGCCGTGAAATGAGCCTTCGCAGCCGATGATGCGATGGCGCTCAGGATGACCGGTGTCGTGCTGGTACTTGCGGGCGACCTTCAGCGCCAACTCGCACGCCTCGGCGCCCGAATTGCCAAAGAACACGGTGTCGGCAAAGCTGTTGTCGACGAGCCGCTTGGCGAGCCGCTCCTGCCCCGGGATACGGAACAGGTTCGAGGAATGCCACAACCGGCCGGCCTGCTCGCGGATGGCCTCGACCAGGTGCGGGTGGCAGTGGCCGAGCCCGGTGACCGCTATGCCGCTCGTGAAGTCGAGGAATTTGCGGCCGTCCTCGGAATAGAGCCAGCAGCCTTCGCCGTGGTCGACGGCGACGTCCCACCGGCCATAGGTGGGCATGACGGGTGTGATCACGAAAATTCTCCTGCGCGAGTTGGGGGCGAAACGGGTTCTCGACGCCGAATTATCGTCGTCGCCGCAGACCCGCCGGCCTGCCTTTGCGCACCCGTTCGCCAGACCGGCGCAAACCGCCGGGATCGCGCGCCATCGCCACTCTCCTCGTCATGGCTAGCCGGCCTAGCGGCGCCATCGGGCGGGAAAGCGCCGGAGTATGGGGACGGCGAACAGTGCTGTCAATTCGCCTGCGGCCCCGTGGCGATGCCGCGCAAAGCAGCCGCGGGCGGAGCGCGCGGGCGCCGCCCGCGTCGTCCGAAGCTACCGCGGGTAGCGGCGGTGGCGCACAAAGACGAGGGCAATGATGCTGAGCGCGGCCGTGAACATGATGTAATAGCTCGGCGACAGGCGGTCGCCGGTCATGGCGATCAGCGAGGTCGCGACAAACGGTGTGAAGCCGCCAAAGATCGTCACCGCAATGGCGAAGCTCAGCGACACGCCGATGCCGCGGACCGGGGTCGGGAAGAGCTCGGCGAGCTGCGACGGCAATACCCCGCTGTAGCCGGCCTTGACGAGGCTCAGCCAGCCCGCGGCAAAGATCGCGGTGGTAAGCGAGGGGTATGCGACCATCAGATAGAACACCGGGTAGGTCGTCAGCAGAAACAGCCAGCCCGTCGCCCGCATCAGGCCGCTGCGGCCGAACTTGTCGGAGAGGTGACCGGCCAACGGCGAGGCGAGGCCGAGAATTACGGCGCCGACGAGTGTCGCGGTAAAGGCGGTGGCCTGCGGCAGGTGCAGTTCCTTGATCGCGTAGGTCGGTATGTAGAGGATGATGTAGGCCGAGCTGTTCGAGATCGCCGAAGCGCCGACCGCCAGCAATGCTTCGAATGGGTGGGCGCGCAGCATGTCCCGCACCGGGGTGCGGGTCGGCTCGATCGCGACATATTCCGGCGTCTCGTCGAGCTTGCGGCGAATATAGAACCCGGCCGGGCCGACCAGGATGCCGAACAGGAACGGGATGCGCCAGCCCCATCCCGTGAGCTGTGCGGGCGACAAGGCACTTGCCAGAATGAGCCCGAAACCCGAGGCCAGGAAGTTGGTGATACCGGTGCTGGCCCATTGCCAGCTCGCGACAAAGCCTTTGCGAGAAGGGGTCTGTTCGGCAAGGAAGGTCACAGCGCTGCCGAACTCGCCGCCGACCGAAAACCCCTGCAACAGGCGTGCGAAAAAGATCAACAGCGGTGCGGCGAGCCCGATCGACGCATAACCCGGCGTAACCGCGGTCAAGGTCGTGCCGATGACCATCAACATGATCGACAAGGTCAGCCCTGCCCTGCGGCCCCTGCGGTCGGTGTAGGCGCCGATCACGATGGCGCCGATCGGGCGCATCAGGTAGGCGGCGCCAAACGCGCCGAGCGTCAGCAGCAGGGACGCGGTCTCGTTGCCGGTCGGGAAGAACACTTTGGCGATCGTCACCGCGAAATAGCCGTAAACCAGAAAATCGAACCATTCGATCGCGTTGCCGAGCGAAGCGGCGACGATAACCCGCGTCAGCGACGCTCTCGGGCGAAAGGCGGGTACGGCGAGGCTGTCGGCGGTCATGTCGTCTCCCAAAGCGCATCAGCGGATTTTGTATCATCCTCGTTGCGAGGAAGTTGGCGACATCTTTACGTTGTTGTTGCCTGACACCAAGATGAATTTGGCGCCATGGTCTCGCGCATGCGTCGGGCCGTCGGCCGATCCAGGGGGCGCTTGTGCGCGAAGAGGGATGCCATTTTCTCCTTCGCCCGCATGTTGCCGGCCGGCAGCGCCTGCCGCATGATGCGGCCGGATAACCAGATATGGGCGGGGAAATGAGCGCCAGGAGCAAGATTTTCGCGAGCTTCGACGAGGCGGTCCGCGACATCCCCGACGGGGCGACGATCGGCTTTGGCGGGTTCGCGGTGGTCGGCATGCCGATCAACCTATACGGGGCGGTGGCGGCGCAGGGCGCCAAGGGGCTGACCTGCGTGTCGAACTCGACGCGCGGCGGCGCCACCCTGCCGGCGGACTCGCCCGACATGGGGCAGATGATCCAGAACGGGCAGGTCAAAAAGGTGGTCTGCGCCTTTACCGCACCGACCCGCGCCTCGCAGCGGCTCGTCCTGTCGGAATATGTCGCCAAGGGGCTGATCGAGGCCGAGCTGACGCCGCAAGGCACGCTGGCTGAGCGGATGCGCGCCGCCGGCGCCGGCATCCCGGCGTTCTACACGCCGGCCGCGGTCGGCACCGAGCTCGCGGAAGGGCGCGAGACGCGCGTGTTCGGCGGCCGCGAATACCTGCTCGAGCACGCGTTGCCGCTCGACTACGCGATGATCCGCGCCTACCAGGCCGACCAAGCCGGCAATCTCCGGTTCCGCCGCTCGCAGCGCAATTTCAACCCGATCATGGCGATGGCGGCGCGGGTCACGGTGGTCGAGGTCGAGGAAGACATTCTGCCGGTGGGTGCGATCGACCCCGACGACGTCCACACGCCGGGGATTTTCGTGCACCGCATCGTCAAGATCCCGCCGCCGCCCGACGGCTGGTGGCCCCAACTGCCGGCGAGCGCCGCGCGAGGGTAAAGGGCATACGAGGGTAGACCCACGATGGGTGGGCTTCGGTTGGCAAATGATGGGCTTCGCTCTGCCCAGCCCATCCTACAAACATCGCCCCATCAGCGTGTAGGATGGGTTGAGTGACGCGAAACCCGTCGCCGACAGGAGGGGCACGATGAGCGAGAGAGCGAAGGGGCTGAGCCGCCAGCAGATGTGCGACCGGCTGGCGATGGAATTCGGCGACGGGTGGATCGTCAACCTCGGCATCGGCATCCCGACCTTGTGCTCGAATTTCGATTTCGGCGACAAGGAGATCATCTTTCACTCCGAAAACGGGGTGATCGGCTACGGCCCGCTCGCCGCCTCGGGCCATGAGGACATGCACCTCGTCAACGCCGGCGGCCAGCACGTCACGTTGCGGCCGGGGGCGGCGATCGTCCACCACGCGGATTCGTTTGCGTTGATCCGCAGCGGAAGGATCGACGTGACCGTGCTCGGCGCCTACGAGGTCGCGGAGAACGGCGACTTCGCCAATTGGAAGATGGCGGGCCAGCAGGGCGGCGGCATTGGCGGGGCAATGGATCTCGCGGCCTGCGCGCGCCATGTCTTTGTCGCGATGGAGCACCAGACCCGCAACGGCGCGCCGCGGCTGGTCGAGCGCTGTACCATCCCGGCGACCGCGCGCGGCGTCGTCAACCTCGTCGTGACCAATTTCGGATTGTTCGAAATCACCCCCGGCGGCATGGCGCTGAAGGAGATCGCGCCTGGCGTTACAATCGACGAAATCCGGGCCGCCACCGGCTGCAACCTGGTCGTCCCGCGCGAGGTCCCGCCGGTGCGGGTGAGACGGTAGTAGATCTAGACGCGGCCTACGCCGCCGATCGCGTTTCGTAGGGTTGGACGAGCACCTCGGTCGGAATGTCCAGCAAAGCGCTGAGCGCGCGGACCATCGGTAAGGTCAAGGGCCGCTTGCGGTTGAGGATTTCGGAGACGCGCCCGCGGCTCCCGAGCGCCGCTTCCAGGTCGCGCCGGGTCAGCCCTTTTTGCTCCATCATGAAAAGAACAGCGGCAATCGGATCGGGGGCGGGGATCGGGTGATGCCGGGCCTCGTATGCCTCGATCAAGGTTGCAAGGACATCCACGCGGTCGCCCTCGGGTGTGCCGGGCTCCGACTTCCACAAGCGCTCGATGTCGGCTAACGCGGCGCGGTAATCGGCCTCTGATCTGATTGGGCGAATATCCATCAGCATGATCCCTACACATTCTTGGCGTCGATTTTGTCATATTCCGCGTGCGTCCCGATAAATCGGATGAAGACGCGCCCGCCGCGATAGTGAACCGCGACAACGAGCCGGTATTTGTTTCCGCCGATATTGAACACCACGCGATCATTGGCCAGTATGTCGGCGCTGCGAAACGTTGCCTTGATCTCGGCAGGCCGCGACCAGTCCGCCGCCTTGGCAACGCTGACCCAGGCCCTCAGCGGTTGCTCCGCGTCGGAACGGCCGGGACGGCTCCAAAATTCGCGCAAGGCGCTCACGGCAATGATTCGCAACGACCCAGCCGATCCACCCGCCTGCTATCAGGGTGGGCGGTTCTCACATTGGGAGCAGCGAGCGCGTTGTCAACGACGACGATTCAGTTGCGCGCATGGCGCTGAGCATCCGTGATGACATCCGATGGGAGGCTAGCCATGCGCCGGGTTGGCATGCTGCTGTGCTGGTTGCTGATCGGGGTTGGCGCAGCTGGCGCCGCGCTGGGCGCCGAACCGCAATGGCTGACCCTGCCGCCGACGCC
>Ga0210398_10004995_pt1 | contig 12368 bp, 12 predicted proteins | sample IncBWC4OmetaG_FD_161047 | JGI IMG/M metagenome (GOLD analysis project Ga0210398, IMG submission 161047) | Forest soil microbial communities from Barre Woods Harvard Forest LTER site, Petersham, Massachusetts, United States - Inc-BW-C-4-O | ecosystem: Environmental > Terrestrial > Soil >... | reverse complement strand
GCTCACATTCTGCGTGCCGGCGTAACTGCCTGCGGCCGGGCTGAAAACAGGTGCCGCAACTTGCGAACCGCCGGTTGAAAAGTTGCACACGCTGACCGTGCCCACCCCGCCGTTGGCCGTAGTGTCGACGAAGGCGCCCCAGTAATTCAAGGTGGTGTCGGAAATACGGAAGGCGTAGTTGCTGCCGACCGTCAGTTCGGAACCACCCGCCGGGGTTACGTAGATTGAGTAAGTTTGGGCGGCGATGTTGACCACCAGGCGGAAGTGATACGACACGTTGGCCGAAAACGGGATGGTGGAGGCTGCGGCATAGGCGCCGCCGTTGCGCGCATCGATGTCACCCGAGGTGTTGAAACGCACCAGGCAGGCGAAGTTCGCGTAGGCCGTCTGTGGGCCGTTGGAGAGGGCCATGACGGCGTTGGTGGGGGACGCCGAGGGCGTGGCGTCAAAAGTCGCCGTGAAGGTGCCCGTCTGCGAGGTCATCGTGCTGTTCTGCCAACTGCCGCCGGCCGTGGCGGTGACGCAGGCCCTGGAAGCGGTGCCGAGTGTCGCGGAGAACAATATCGCTGAAAAAAGGGTGCACGGGCGCGCGAAGCGCCACCGAAATAAACGGGCAAGGATATTCATTGGGATAGACCGGCGGGGTTAAAGCTTCATGCACAGCCAACGGGGTAGCGGCTGTACAAACGGGGGTTTACATGATGACCCTCGTTGCTTCAGGTCAAAGAGTGAAGGACGTGCTTATTTGCATCGTTAAACCACTCACTGCATTTGCCCGGACATGTGCGGGCACCCGAAATCAACCGGTCATACTCTGGATGACACCTTCACAGGCGTCCTGTGTCCTCACCCAAGCCTGGGCAACTTTGTCTTTCTCCTGATTCCACGTCTCGGGAGTAGCCTTGCTCAATTCGTTAGCTGTGGCCTGCAGGTAAGATCGGGCATTTTGCATTTCCTTGATCGCTAAATCCCACTGCGTGTGGTCAATGGCCTTGGCCATGGATTTCATCGCCGCATGCTTCGCAGTCAGTTCGCCAATCTGTTGATCTACCGTGGCTTCGAGCTGGCTGAGCCCGGCAAAAAACTGCGCCCGTGTATCGTAGGTGCAACCATCGATGGCACTCCAAGTGGGAGAAGTGAAGCCGGGGCTTGGCGTACCCTGGTCAGCCAGGCCAGCGGCGGGAAAAGCGGCCGAACAAAGAGCTGCCGTGATAAGATATACTAAGAGATTTGTTTTCATGTGATGGGTAATTTAGGCGGCCGGATCACACCGGCACTTTTGACCCGGTTTTTTAGCCTAGGTTCACCCATGCACTGGACTAAAATAACCCTCCAGATGGTGACGTTCAGCGTTGGCCGTGCCATGCGACTTGTCCGCCGTAGCTTCAGCGAAGGCGGAAGCCTTGCCTGCCCTTCATAGCCCCTTGCGAAGAAGGGGCGAAGGAGGACGTTCGCCTCAGACTTGGACGTTGGATGTTCGTTCCGTCACCTTCGCCGCCCTCATTTGCGCCGCCAAAAACGCCAGCACATAAAACGCGGTTACAATCCAGAGCGAATTGCGGAATCCCGTGATGATCACCGCCCCTTCCGCCAGTCCGCCGATGGCGCCGCCGACCAGATTCCACAGCTGCATTTGCAGCACCGCCTGCGACGAGAGTCCGTGCAGGTACTGAAGATAAACGTAGCCGGCAAAAAAAGTCGGCAGCAGCAGGATGATCAGGAAACAGGGCACCGAGGGAAACAGGGTGCCGTAAAGCGGATGGAAAAGATCGGCGGCAAAAAATCCCAACGCAACGGAGGCAAACAGGAGCGCCCAAGCCAGCCACGTCGACAACGCCCGCGAGTAGAACGCCAGCAAGGCCCCGCCGAGCGAGGAGAGAATGATCCCCATCACCACCATGGCCTGGCTGATATACGTCGCCCCGAACCACGGCGTCAGGGCGGAGATCGTGCGAATCTGGATAAAGAAGAATGCCGCGCCCGAGAAAAAGGCATAGACACTAAGCGCCGAAGGCGCGGGCCGGTCAGACGCCGCCGGCGGCGGAGAGAAATTCCGGCTCAAAAGAAAGACGCTCAGCATCAAGAAACATAAGGTATATATAAGCCGGAGGTGCTCCTTGGGAATCCCGGCGAATTGGCTATATAAGAAGGGCCAATCGTCGGTCGGCACGAGTTCCTTGGTTTCACTGGTGAATTGCGAGCTGAAGTCGACAAACGGCGCCGGGAAAGGATCGATCGTTCTCCCGTGGCTGGCCACATAGTAGGACTGGATGTAACCGGGAACGGCGTAAACGCGAACCTCCGTCTGCGTCGCCTCCTCGAGGAGGCGGAACATGCGCTGGCGGATCCACGGCGTGGCCGTGGCAAAGCTGACAAAGAAGACGCCGCGGTCGCTCAGTTTGGAATAGGCCAGGTGCAGGCCCTCCTTGGTGTAAAGGAAACTATCCAGGCGAAACCGCGATTGATTCGACGCGTTCGTCTGTGAATCGAGGAACGGCATGTAAATGAAATCGTACTTCTCCTGGCTCGTGTTCAAAAACCGCCGCGCATCGTTCACATGGGTCGTCACCTGGGGCTTCAAATAGCTCTGGTCGGGATCATACTTTGTCCCGAGCGAAATAAACTCAGGATCGATCTCCACCGCGGTGATGCTCCCCGCCCCGTGATAGATCGCCTCCCTCACATCGGCCGTGCCGCCGCCCGAACCGAGCACGAGCACGCGGTCTCCCGGCTGCACCGATTGGAATGGCGTGGTGTGCAGGATCCACATGGGATCCTGGTGAAGGGCATCGGCGCCGAGACGATGGATGGTCGAAATATAAAATCCATTGGTATAAAGATCCATCGTCTGGCTCTTTTGATTCTCCACCACGTCGATCCGTTGGTACGGGCTCCAATCATGTTGGGACGAAAAGCTCCATCCCATGGCCAGCAACCCGGCCGCGGACAGCAACGCCACGACCCATCCCCGGCGATCGGGAACCAGCTGCTGCTCGCGCCACAGGATGATGAGAAAGCCTCCGATCCAGAGCAGAAAAAGCATCCACTGCGACGGGAAGAACTGGTTCTGCAGCGTGAAAACCAGCGCGCCCAAAATTCCTCCCACCGCCATCAGCACATAGCCCTGCTTTTGGTAGTTCCCGCTCACCATATGCGCACCCTGCTTGGCCCCGATCAGGACCATCGCCGGGACCAGGACCGTGCACAACAAAAGCACCGCCAGCTGCAGGTCGAAATTGGCTTCCTTCGGGCTCAAATTGGCCACGGAAACCCACTGGAATTCTCCCGGCAATTGCTGCAGGAGATTATAGGTGCCCAGCCAGCGCACCATCGCATAGTTCAGCAACACCGCCAGGGGGATCAGGTAATAAAACCGCGCGAGCTTGCGGGCGAAAAATCCGCAACTCAGCGCAAAGATGGCGATGATAAAGAAGACATTGCCATAATACGTGGTCTCTCCCGCGGTGGTGGAAAACAAACGGACAAACGCGAGCTGCGAAAAGACGCCAAAGGCCGACCAAAGTATAATGGGCATGATGAGGTTTCGAACCCTGCCGTCCCGCAGGAATTCTCGAAAGCGCGGGGTTGAGCGGGAATTTCTGACCGGCCGGAAGACAGCCTGTCAAAACAAATGCAGCCGAAGGCCGGTAACCGCTAATTCACCACCAAGACACAAAGATCTCAAAATAAAAGGACTTTGGATCGAACTTCGTGTGCTTTGTGCCTTTGTGGTTAAGTATGATCGGAAATCCGGCCGCCCCGCCCTCACTTTACGACGACGACGGCATAATCCAACATTTCCTTCACGTCGGCGGCGTGACTCCCGTTTGGTTCCAGCTCAAGGTATTTTCGGAGTGTTACGATGGTCTCGGTCGAGACCACGTACTTTCCGCTGGCATTTGCCGTCCCATTCCCAAACAGACATGAGCCTTTGATAAAATAGGCGTCAGCCTTGGTTGGATCGAGCGAGATACACTTGTCCGCCGCGGCAATCGCGTCATCCATGTTTCCCGTATTATACTCGGTGGCGCAAATGTTGAACCAGGCCGTGGCCGGATGGGGATCGAAGGCGGCGGCTTGTTCATAGCAGGCGATGGCTTCCTTGCTGTTTCCCAGTTTCAGCCAGGCATTTCCTTCCGACGTGAGTGCGCCGCCCATCGTTTTCCTGAGCGTGGGGGAATCCTTTCCGTCATCGCGAAGAGCCTGGTCCAGGCTGGCACTCTTTTGATACACAGCGATGGCGGCCTTATACTCGCGCAGATTGAGATGCGCATCGCCAAGAAACTTATAATATTCCGGTTCAGCGCTGTGAAAATTCGGATTATCGGGAAACGCCGCGGCCAGCCTGTCATTCGCCGCGATCAATTTTCCCGCGAGATCCTCCACTTTTGGCCAATCCCTGGCCTGCACCGCGGCGTTGGTCTGCGCGATCAGGCCGTTGAGCTCCGCCGTCTGGGCCCGCTCGATTTCAGCGGGCGTCATCGGCGGCGCCATTTGCGCCTGGGCCAGGACCAACCCTGGCAAAAACAGGCCGGCCAAAATAAACCGGCGAAAAGCCGGCGTGTTCGCCCGATTAAAATTTGCGGCAGGGTGATTCACCCAAACAGCCTGCCCGGCCCCAGCGCCGCCAGCAAGCCTGTGATATTGATTCACCACAAAAGCAAGAGGGCAGAGGTCAGATTCCAGAAGCCAGAGATCAGAAGACTGGGACCACTGATTTACTGGTTCCGTTTTGAGAACCGCGAATGAGAGGGCTTTTAACCGCAGATAGACGCGGATGAACACGGATACGGATCGGAGTTGTAACCACTAATGCGCACTAACGGACTGCTGAAACCCTGTGCTGCTGCGCAGCACACGGCCTAGGCCGGGTAAGTCCGTCGAGTTGCAATCAGAAAACGCTGCGGCAGCGCTTTCTGATCGCAACGACGGCCAGCAGGGTTTTTCAGCAGCCATCCGCGTCTATTCGCGTTCATCTGCGGTTAAAAACAGGATCGGCTCGACCTCCGTGCGCGGAGCCTGCCCTTCGTAGCCCGCTCGACTGGCTCGGGGCCTTGAGCTCGTCGAAACGGCTCACAGAGCGAAGAAGGGTGCTCTCCGTGTTAAAATCAAACTTTAGCGTTCGCGCGCAAAGCGCGCGCCCTGTCACGCCGTAGCTTCAGCAAAGGCGGACTACGCTTTCGAGTTAAATCCGCCCATTAAAAAGACAATCAGGCAGATCAGCAGGACCAGGCCGAGGCCGCCGCCGCCGATGGCCGGACCACCAATATAAAAACCGCCGCCGCCGAACAGGAGAAGAAGGACAATTACGAGTAGGATTACATTCATGACGGCAAGGTAGCATTCCGTTGCAGCCGCTACTATGGGGCATTGACCTGCCTGCTCTGCGACGACCTCGTCGCAGAGGCCAGAGGCAACAGGCAAGAGGTCAGAAATCAGAGATCAAAAAACAAGAACCCCTCACTGATCTTATTTTGAGAACCGCGGATTTGATATCAAACTGGGCAAAGCATGATGCGCCTCCCCTCGCCTTTCGGATATGGGGTGTAACCCGGCGAACGCCACGCGTTCGCCTGGGCATGGAACTTTTTTCCAAGCCGGATGTGTCTAACCGGTTTGAGAACTCATGAAAACCCTCTTTATCAGTCTCGCCACGCTCGCCCTCGGCTTGCTCGTTGGCCTCTACATCGCAAAGCACGTCAGCTGGCACGCGGAGTTCGCGGAATCGTCCGCCACAGCCCCCGCCTCGCCCGCCGCCCCCGACCCGGCCCTGTCCAACGCCAATGCGTCGGATCCGTTCACGGAAATGCGCCGAATGCAGGAACAGATGGACCAGATGATGAATCAGTCCATCCAGCAATTTCACAACGATCCAAAGTTCAACGGATTCGTCGATCCTCCCGGCTACTCGCTCTCGCTCGACCTGCGCGAATTCAAGGACCGCTTTGAAGTCCACGCCGCCCTGCCCGACGCCAAGGCCTCCGACATCAACGTGAAGCTGGAGGATGATCACACGCTCAGCGTCGAGGTCAGCCACAAAGCCGCCGCCAACAGCCAGCAAGGCTCGGCCTCAGCCACCACCCAGGAATGGGGACAATATAAGCAGACGATCCAGCTCCCGTCGGCCGTGCAAACGAGCCAGATGAAAGTCGACCATAAGGATCACGAACTCGTTATCATCCTGCCGAAGGCGACCTGATACCGAACATTCAACGCCCAGGCTTGAGGCAAACGCTGAACGTCGAACGCTGAAATTGGATTAACCAAGAGTGGACAACCCGTCCGACTTGGACGTTGAACGTTGAATGTTGAATGTTGGACGTTCAAAGCCCTTTTGCCTCGCCTTCAGGCCGAGCAAGATAAGATTTTTCAGCCATGAAACCAACCCTGTTTTTCACCCTTCTGGCCTGTGCCGTCGCGGGTCTCGTTCGTGCCGCTCCCCCCGCCGATGTCCCTGCCCCGACCCCTGCCCCGGGACCGCCGCCCACCGACGTGGTCGTTTTCGGTCATGACCAGGTCCATCAAACTTTTTGGACGGGCGGCGCCCTGCTCGTCAATGAACGCTACAAGGTTCAATGCGGCCGGCGCGTCATCCCGGGCTCAGTGGAGATCCACACAAGCGATACCGACGTCTTCTATATCTTGGACGGCTCGGCGACCTTCGTCACCGGGGGGACGGCGGTGGATCCGAAAACGACCGCCCCGGGCGAAATCCGCGCCAAATCGATCACCGGCGGAACGGAACGCCACCTCGCCAAAGGGGACATCATTGTCATTCCTCACGGCATTCCGCATCAGTTCACGCAAGTGAGCGGCCCGTTTCTCTACTTCGTCGTCAAAGTCACGCAGTGATCTCTTTTACCTACTCTCTGATTTTGTTTTGGAAACCGCGGATGGACGCAGATGAACGCGGATTTAAACCTGATTTTAACCGCTAATGGACGCTAATTCACGCTAATAGACTGCTATGGAAAACTATGCTGCTGCGCAGCACACGGCCGTGGGCCGTGTAGGCCGTCGGATTGCGCCAGAAAGCACTGTGGCAGCGCTTTCTGTTCGCAACGACGGCCAGCAGAGTTTTCAGCAGCCAATCCATATCTGCGTCTATTCGCGTTCATCTGCGGTTAAAAACAGGGTCGTTTTCCGTGTTCGGAGCCTGCCCTTCGTAGCCCGCTCGACTGGCTCGGGGCCTTGAGCTTGTCGAAACGGCTCGCAGAGCGAAGTAGGGTGTCTTTGTGGTTAACAAGGCCTGCTTGGATCGCTGCCTTCCGGATCGCCCGCGCCGGCAGCTCATGAGAAATCCGAACGTGCCAAGTCCGCCGGCGACGCCGAGCCACGCGAGCGATGACGCCCACGAGCCCGCCGTCGCTCCGCAGATTTCTGAACGGCCCAGCCCAAGCGCGGCGCCGAGTCCGGCGTAGGCCACCACGCACAAAATACATTTGGGCATGAGCGCGAACAGCGCCGTCGGCAGAAACCAGCCCACGGCGCGGCGGGAAAACTTAATGTGCGGCGATGGCATGGGCGTATTCGTCATGGCGGCGCCACCAGACACCCGTCTCGTTGCGCCCGCGTGGCGCACGGTCAAGCCACTGGTACATGCCCCAGAGGCCGTCCAGTCCGCGCGCATAGGTGGAATAGGCGTGGTAAACGACGCCATCCTCGAGCACGAACGCGCTCATGCCCGGCCTCTCGCGCGTATACGTGGCCACGTCGGTTCCGGTCATGGCCGCCATCTCGGCGACCGGCCCCTCGCCGCTTTTCGTCAGCGCGTCGCCGATCCCGCCTTCCGTAAACGCCGCCTCGCGCCGGTAGTTGTATTCGACCGTCCCCTTGCGCTGATGCTCCTCGGTGAGCGAGACGTTGAAGTCGAAGTTAAAGTCATCCCCGCGCGAGGACGCCCAGGGAAAGCTCCAGCCCATCCGCCGCTTGTACGCCTGCAATTTCGCCAGCGGAGCCAGCGACACCGCCGAAAGCATGACGTCGTGGTTGGCCAGGTGGACAGCGAAGCCGTTGAACCCATCCGCGATCGACGAGCATGACGGGCAGCCTGCCGTGTAGTCGGGCCCGAACATGAAGTGGTAGACGAGGAGCTGCGAGCGCCCTTGGAACAGGTCGGCCAGCAACGCGCTCCCCTCGTCGGTCTCGAATCGATACTCCTTGTCGATCGGAACCCACGGCAGCTCCTGCCGCCGCCGCGCCAGCTCGTCGCTGCGCCGCGTGAGCTCCTTCTCGGCCTTGAGCAGTTCGAGCCGGGCGGCCAGCCATTCTTCATGGGTTCCGGTCTTGTGGTCGGGCAATGAACGTTTCCTTGAGTTGTTGGTGATGTTTTTCATGGGAGGTGGGATTGAACTGGAGCTTTTTCAAATTAGGCAGGCGCAATATTGTAGCCGGGGTCGTCGACCCCGGCCCGGCCTCAGCGAGGCCGGCTACATATCGAAATGCGCCAAATTAAATCGAAAATACTCTATGAAGATTGAACGGATGGATTCAGGACAGGGATGGATCGGGACAAGGCAGTGCCCTTGGTTGATTCTGACAGGAACGGAAGCGCGGCGTTCGGAGCCGCTCGACCGGAAATCTTTGGAATATTTAACTCTGCTGCGCGGTGATTCGGAGCTTTTCGTAGTCCACCCTGAGCTTGGCGTGGACCGACCAGAACGGCGGACGCGGCGCGCCCTCGAGCAACGCGATGAGATGGTTGAGATGCGTGTGCCACCCGGAAGCGAAATCGGCCATATACGGCAGGTCGCCGCCGGTGGCGCGGTGCGTGACGACGAGCAGCACGTTCTTGCCCTGCGGCGTGAGCTCAAACGTCGCCTCGGATTCGCCTTCGCTGCCAAACGTGAAGGCGAGCAGGCGGGGCGGTTCGCAACGGGTGACTATTCCGGACATGCTGACACCTGGATCGTGGTGCTCCTTGTGGTCTTCGGTCGGCGTCTCGTCGGGCGCGATGTTCTTGTGCCGGAAATCGAGCCGCATCTTGCCGCCGGCGCGCAGCTCCATCGGCCCGCCGGCAAACCAGCGGGCGCGCTTCACGGGGTCGGTGAGATAATCCCAGATGCGCTCGATCGGGCCGGGCAGCGTGCGCACGAGCCGCACTTCGGCCGGGCCGGTGAATTTTCCGTATTGTTCGTTGCTTTTCATGATGAAGGCTTCTTCTTCGCTTTGCGTTCGTTCGCCGCATCCTCCGCGCGCAGCTCGCGCTCGAGGGCATCGAGCCGGCGCGACCAGGCCAGGCGCGTTTTATGCAGCCAGGCGTCGAGTTCGTCGAACCCGTCCGGGTTGAGCGCCTGGATGCGCGACTGGCCCTCGGGCCGGGTGATGACGAGGCCCGCCTCGCGCAGCACATTGAGGTGCTGCGAAATGGCGGGGGCGCTCAGGTCGAATTTCTCCACGAGCTCGCCTGAGGTGTACTCGCGCTGGGCGAGCAGCTCGATGATGTGGCGCCGGGTCGGGTCGGCGATGGCGGCAAGGCTTTGCATGCCGACAAGATTAAGTATAAACTTAATTAAGCAAGCACTAAATTAATGGCCTTCTGTCCCTCACTTCACCGCGGCCCACACGCGCTGCACGTCGTCGTGATCATCGAGCGCCTGGAGAAACTCGCCGACTTCGCCCCGGGCCACGTCGTCCAGCTCCGGAAATGTTTTGGCCAGGTAGCCCAATTCACTGGTCACGACCGACCAGCCGTGCTCCTTGAGCCAGGTCGAGACGGCATGGACGGCCGTGCGTTCGGTGACGAAACGGGCGCCGGTGTGTCCCTCCGGGATGTCGTCGTTCTGGGCGTGGGCGAGCGGCTCGAAGTCGTTGGCGCCCGCTTCGATCGCGGCGGCCTCGAGGTCGATGGCGGCGTCGGGATGATGCGCTTCCACGAGCCCGACGTGGTCGAAGAGGAACTTGTTGCTGCCGGCGCCGCCCAGCGACCCCCGCTTGAAGAGCACGCGCATCTCCGGTGCGGTGCGCTGGTGGTTATCCGTGTAAACCTCGACAATCACCGGCACTTTGTGGGGGGCGTAGCCCTCGAAGACGATATGTTCGAGGGTGATCTTGTCCGCGCCGACACCGGCGCCTTTCTTGATCGCGCGTTCGATGACATCGCGGGTCACGCTCGCCTTGCGCGCTTTTTCGAGCGCGGCGAACAGTCGCGCGTTCCCGGCCGGGTCGCCCCCGCCGAGCTTCGCCGCCACCGTGATTTCTTTCACGATCTTGCCGACCGCCTGGCCTTTTTTGAGATTAACGATCGCGCGTTTCGCGTGGAGCCATTGACGTCCCATAGGGCAGGAGAAGATAAGGCCCAGCCTCCGGCGGGCAATGTCGAAAAAGCCTGATCAATCTTAACCACAAAGGCACGAAGAGCACGAAGTTCTATCCAAGCATGGTTGTTAACCGCTAATGGACGCAATTCACGCTCATTGGCTGCCATGAAAAACTGTGCTGCTCAGCGAAAATTAGTGGTTAAGGTCTGATCCGAAGTATCCGCGTCTAGTCGCGCCTGCCCTTCGTAGCTTCAGCGAAGTAGGGTTCATCTGCGGTTAAAAGAAGGGTTTGGATCGACCTCCGTGCTCTCTGCGATCTCCGTGTTCAGAATCTGAACCGAATTGATAAGTGTCCATGAGTGTTCATCAGTGGTTAAAATGAAAGCAGGGTTTGACCCGCTCCAGCTACCTCGAACAAAATGCCTCCCATGCCGGCTGGAAAAGAACCAGAGCCCAGGGTGCCGACGGATCTTCGCAAGGCCCTCGCCGCTGCCGCGCCGGCGAAGGCTCAGTGGCAAGATCTCACCCCGATCGCGCGCCGGGATTTTATCAGTTGGATCGATTCAGCCAAACAATCGGAGACCCGCAAACGCCGGATCGAGAGAGCCTGTTCGATGCTTGCGGCCGGAAAGCGCCGCCCCTGCTGTTATTCAATCGTGTCATTCGATCTTTACACCGCCCTCGCGACTCGCCCGGACGCGAAGGCCCAGTGGAGCGACCTCACGCCGATCGAGCGCCGGGACTTTATTGGTTGGATGGACTCAGCCAAACAACGGGAGGCACATCGACGCCGGATCGAGAAAGCCTGCTCAATGCTCGCGGCCGGAAAGCGACGCCCCGGCTGCTAGTTGGGCATCGGGAAAGTATCAGGTTTCAAGTCTTCAAGTATCAGGATTAGGAGACAGCATTCGGGAGTCAGGAGTGGTCGGCCATCCTGGAACTTGGTACCTGGCACTTGAAACTTCGCTTCCAGCGCCCTCTTGTTACTTGATACCTGTCACTTGCTCCTTAGCGGTGCTACTGCCTTTTATAACTGCGCGCGATCGTGCCGAAGTTCGCCGTCGCTGATTTCTCAACCCCCCGGCTCCGAACCGTCTGCTTCAGCCTGTCTTCAACGAGATCCCAACCGGGCTGGCGCAACCATGATTCCAGTCCGGCGAACGGGTCGAAATAATGCCGGCGACGTTGCGCACCACGCGCCGGTTCGAATTCGGTTCGCGCGCCGGTCAGCCGGCGGGTGATAATTGCTTTGGGGGACACAAACAAATTGTTCTGGGGGCTCATGGCAGGGGCGGGGTTAAAGGGGACGCCTTCGTTGGCAAAGGCAAAAGGGGCAACGTCCAAACTATACCAGACCTTCATGGATAAAACACCCTACGTTAATTTACATCGTTAAATGTGGATGCGAAAGCGGTCAGTCTTCCAGTGAAAAAAGGCCAACCGCAAACCGATTGAGTTTTAACGCCTAGAAACCTGACACCTTCGGATCGGCTATTAGGGCCATATGGCGGAAGCGCTGTTGGCAAATGGGTTCTGTCCGTTTGGCCAAGTATAGGATCCCGTGATGGCACCTGTCCCTGGCTCTGTGCTTCCGACCGGTGGCGTGAGGTAATATTGTTGTGCAATTATCCCACCCGCGGTTGATCCCGATTGATCCGTAATGGCGATCATGAAAAATATTTCATTGGGAGTTCCCACTGTGTCTGGAAGCCGAACCGGTTGGCCTTGATAGGCGTGTGGCATCGAAAATAGGACGGTGTAGTCGACGAGACTGCTGTCAACAGGATCGATGGATGAGGCGGCTATCCGGTACTGCGTGAACGCATTCTCGTTGGTCGCCAGCTGCCCAACATCGCTCGTATAGTAAGTCGAATCGTGAAGCGTAAAGACGGGGCCCGCCGATGTGGCCAGGGTTACGACAAACTGATTTCCGACCGGCATCTTGAAGTTTACGGCCCAAGTGTATTTACCAGCATTATGCGGAGGTATGCCCAAATCGAGCAAATGAACGGCCGTTACCAGGTCAGCCGGCTGTGCACTGCGCTGGGCGTCTCGCGCAGCGGTTACTATGGCTGGCGACAACGTCGACATGCGCCTTGCCGGCGCCAG
>Ga0210398_10004994_pt1 | contig 12372 bp, 8 predicted proteins | sample IncBWC4OmetaG_FD_161047 | JGI IMG/M metagenome (GOLD analysis project Ga0210398, IMG submission 161047) | Forest soil microbial communities from Barre Woods Harvard Forest LTER site, Petersham, Massachusetts, United States - Inc-BW-C-4-O | ecosystem: Environmental > Terrestrial > Soil >... | reverse complement strand
GGCCTCATTGAGGCTAGTTGTCGCTTTGCATGAACCTACGCCCATCGGAATGGGTGCAATTGCATGTTCAGCTCGAAGGCTTCGACGCCCGCCGGCCGGCAAGCTCCTTCACAGCCAAGGCCTGTGCAGTGGCGAGCGCATCGGCCTCGGTAACTTTTACATCGGGTTCGACGCCGACGCCTTCCCAGTTGGTCTTGGTTATGGGATTGATGGCGCGCGCAAACGGAACCCCGATCGTGAATCGATCATCGATGCGATGGCCGGCCACCGGATGCGCGCCGCCACCGGTTACTTCACCGACAATCGTCGCGCGCTTCAACACTTTGAGATTATTGGTAAACTCTTCGCCGCCGGAGAAAGTCCGATGCGACGTGAGGACGAACACGGGTACGGTGGGCAAATGTTTGCCGGGAACGTAAGGCAGCGTCCAGTACTGGTGTGTTTCACCGCTCTTGCGCTCCCACAGGTCATTGAGATGGGTCGGCGTCGCAAAGAGGTACGTTGAAACCAGGGCGACCATTTTCGGATCGCCGCCGCCGTTTTGCCGCAGGTCGACGATGAGGGCATCGACGTTGGCCAGAAAGTTCATGGCCGCAATGGCCGTGCCGCCGCAGACCTCCGGATCAGCGAAGAAATCGAACTTCAGGTATCCAACGTTGCCATTTAAGTGTTCCACCTTTTCGAACCCGCAATTCGCCTCTTCCATGGCCAGGCGATAGTGCGCAATGGCGTCCGGGCTCGGCGATGAGGATTCCTCGGGTAATCGTGTGGGACTGAAGGTGACAGAGAGGTGCTTGTCATGGCTGACTTCTCTAAAATGCTCGGTCAACAGAGCCGCAAACGTACCGCCATCCGTAACTGAATCGTATTCGCCGCGCTTGGCCCGGGCCCGCACCGCCGCCCCCATCTTCTTCGCAACGTCGGGAAACACGTAGAACTCATCGATCTTGGCAATGGCGGCGTCGATGACGCGGGCGCGGGTTGCCGCATCGATCCCCTCCCCCTCCGCGGATGCCGCATTCAGCCCGAGGCCAAGCGCGCCGCTGATACAAAGCAGCGCCGCGCCGATGCGAGCACCGACACCCCGAACACCGAACGCAAGCGCACGATGTACATCATCGTTAGCCATGCTGACCCCCATGAAACGAGCCTACCATTCGGGCACCCGCGCGACACCTCATGGTCCGCGGCCAGTCAATAGTTCAAGCTGAACCGAATCAGGCCACCGATAATTCCGATCCACGCGACGCCGAGCAAGCCCGCGACCGTCACGAAGCCTCCGATCCGCGATCTACGCGGTATGTTCAGCGTGGACAGGTGCCAAGCGCTCCAGATCCCAAGCGCGGCCGCCGCAATGGCCAGCAGTCCCGCAGCCTGAATGGTGCCAATGATGGGGTCGAGACGGCTGCTGTAAAAGTCCAGTTCGAGGTTGAGGGTCGGCCGCAATATCATGAACCAACCTATCAGGTACACCACGTCGAACGCCGCCGCCGCGCGCAGGAACAGCCGCCATCGCCTGACCTGCGGAACAAGTTCATCCGGCATGTTTTTAGGTGCCCGGAGCCACGGAGAAAGCAGCCAGACCAGCAGCGTCCACACCAGAATCAAGCAGGTGACGATCAGCACGGTCAGGTTCAGAGCCGACGATCGCCTGAGCGGCACGGCCTGCAGTACGGAAGTTGGGTCCCCGCTATGGACAACCGTCTTGACTCCGCTGACCGTCTGCAGGATGAGTTGCTGACTACCGCCGGCCCGTCGCCAAAGCTGTGGGCCAATCTCACGATAGATCACCGGCTCAGGACTAAGCATGCCGGCCATGGAGATCGTCCCATCCGGGTTTGCGGCAATCACAGATTGTTGCAGGACATAGAAGAGACTCAAGAATCCATGCTCGACTCGGCGCGAGCTCTCGTACCGCCCTGCGATCTTTTGAGCATCGGCGGGCGCCGTGGGCAACGCCGGCGGGTCCACGGGCGCGGCGGATTCCGGGAAGTATCGATCCATGAAGCCATTGAACAGTGCCTCGCGCGCGAGATACACGGCATCTTCGCGGCCTTTGCTGTTGAAATTGAATTCGATGCCGACCCCTTCCGCCGGCAAAAATTCGAACTCATTATGAAAATATATCGTGTCGCCGCCGTGACCGAGCACCGTGCGACCGTTGTGCAGTTCCCGGAAGAAACCATGCGCCATGGTGGCAAATCCCGGCGGCGCGTCCTCCGAGGGACTATGCATGCGCTTGGCCGTTTCAACCTGCAAAATCTCGGCGTCACCGAAATGACCGTCCTGCAGATGAGCAATCAGGAAGCGTGACATATCCGCCGCCGTTGTCGTGCCGCTGCCTGCGGGCCGGGTCACAATCAGCTCATAGGGGCCTGGTGGCGCCGATGCCGTCCGGTAGCCCTTCGATACCTCGGCCGCGAATCGCTCGGGTAGCGGCTGATCGAAGCTGGTGTGCGTCATGCCCAGCGGTACCAGGATGTGACGTTCGATGTATCGCTCGTACGGTTCCTTCGATATTCGTTCCACGATGTAACCGGCCAAGGCCGCGCCGTAGTTGGAATAGGCGGGAACCTCGCCCGGCGCAAATAGCATGGGGCGCTTGTGTTCTTTCAGGTACGCTTCGGTCGAGGGCACCCCTCGAGGATTCGTCCATAGGATATCCTTCAGCCCTTCTTCGAGGCCGCCCCGGTGATTCATCAAGTCACGCAGGGTGACGGGCTTGCCGAAGTCATTGGGAATCGTGAAGTCCAAATAGTCGTTGATATTCCGGTCGAGATCGAGCTGCCCCTTCTCGACCAGTTGCATGACCGCCGTCCAGGTGAACAGCTTTGAGGTGGACCCGATTCGAACCATGGTTTGCTCGGGATCCATTCGAAGTTTCTTGCTCACGTCTGCAAACCCAAAGCCCTTCTGCAGGAGCACGGTTCCGTCCTTCACCACAACGACGACAGCACCGGCTATATCGCCGGCCTTCAACGCATAGGGCACCATGCCATCAAGCCAAGCTTCGAGGTCGGCACGATCGAGCGCGTGTGAGTTCGATCCCGGCGCTGCGGGAGAGGCCGGTGCTGCGGGAAAGGCCGGTGCCGCGGCGGGAGCGGCTGCGGCGGTTGCAGACCTGGCCGCGGATGCCTGCAAAAGAACTGCCGCCGCGCAGGCCGCAAGAGCCAAGATGTCCCGGACATTCATATTGTTTACTCCCTCAATCTTTTCGCGCTCATCCCCTTAGGCGTGTGTCCCGCCCCACACCTCCTCACCGCTCCACGCGCTGCCATTCGTGTACGTCATGCTAGGCGTACGATCCTTGGCCAGAAAAATCGGACCATCCAGATCCACGACATCGCACAATTGTCCAAGCACGAACGCCGGCGCCATGGCGAGACTCGTGCCGACCATGTTGCCGACCATGACCCCCAACCCTAAGCGCCGCGCTTCGTGCGCCATGGCCAGCCCTTCCGTCAAACCACCGCACTTGTCCAGCTTGATGTTCACGACGTTGAAACGTCCGACGAGCCCGGCAATGTCGGCAAGCTTCAGCACGCTTTCGTCGGCGGCGATCGGGATCTTCGATTTGAATCCTGCGAGATCGGCCTCACGGCCGCGCTTCAAAGGCTGCTCGAGCAAGGAGACGTTTGCCGATTCGAGAACGCCCATCAGCGAGCCGAGCGAGTCGATGCCGTATCCTTGATTGGCATCGACGCCCATCCACACCTCGGGACGTGCTGCACGCACTGCGCGGACCCGCTCGATGTCGTCCTTCAGATCGCCGGTCAGCTTCAACTTCAGCGATCGAGCCTGAGCGAATTTGCGCGCGCCGGCCGCCATCGCGGCGGGCTCGCCCGCGCCCAACGTAAATGTCGTCACCAGCGGCTTCGGCGCATCGATACCGGCCAGTTCCCAGACCGCCGCGCCCAGGCGATGTGCGTCAAGTTCCCACAGGGCGCAATCGACCGCGTTGCGCGCGCCGCCGGCCGGCAGCAATCGTTGCAGCGCCGTCCGGTCGATGCCCTGTTCGATGGCGCCGCGCACCGCTTCGATCTGGGCAACCATGGTCTGTGCGGTGTCGCCCAAGTAGTACACACCGGAGGCTTCGCCGCGGCCGCGATGCCCGCCGGCGCCGAGCGTCACGACGACAACCTCCTGCTCCTCGAACACAAATCCCGAGATGCGAAACGGCGCCGACAGCGGCAGTTTCTCCACCTCGACGTGCAGCTTCAACGCCGGCATCAGAAATATACTCCGAAGGTGAACAGGTTGAACACGAACGCCATCCACAGCACGATGAACGCCGACAGCGCGAGCACCACGCTCCACACTTTGGCAGGCCAGCGACGCGTTCCGTTCCACACCGTCCACAGATTCCAGGCAATCAAGGCGGATCCCGATAGGAACGCCAGAATGCCGAACACCTCGGTGAAACGGATGTTCCCGTTGAACTTATCGGTGAGGTTGTTGAAGTCATTGAACATGCGGATGACCGTGAATGCCCACAGCCCCAGCCCGGCAAGGAGCAAGATCGACCCGACCTTGCTCGATCGGTAGGCGCGCAGCGCATCGGGTCCGAGCGCCAAGCTCGCCCCGAAGCGGCGGCGTACGACGGCCGTGATCGGCCAAAAGACGGCGGTCAGAAGGAGCGCCGCCAGCGCGCAGTAGATCGCCGGCACCAGCCATGCCGAGTCCTCATACCACTGCACGCGGTCCAATACCATGAATGGAGAGATGCCATCGATGCTGAAGCGCACGATCTGTCCATCGACCACCTTGGCCGCCAAACGCTCGTGGCTGTCCTGATCGCGCCACACGAAGGGCGCCATCTCGACCCAGTGACGAGGCTTGGCGTTGAGTCCGTTGAACGGCACGGCCAGTTCGCCCTTGGCATTGAGGCCGACCTTGGTCTGGCCGAACAAGCCCACTGCGGCCAAGAAGTTCGATTGCGAACCGCGGGAATTGATCCAGTGGCCCTTGAGCATGGCCGCGTGGGTTGCCGAGGTTTTCGCATCAACCGCCGTGGCGGCAGTCTCCGCCGCGGGGAAATAACGATCCGCGAAATCCTCGAACAGCGCGCCGCGCAACCCGCCGACGGCGCCGGCCTTGCCCGGGGTATTGAAGGAGACATAGAAACCGACGCCTTCCTTCAGAAACAAGTGCAGCGAGGTGTGGAAACATTGCGTGTCGCCCAAATGCGCGATCACTTCGCGTCCATTGACGTTCGTTTCAAAAAAGCCCAGCTCCATCCGATTCAGCGGCGGCAGGACGGTGAGCGGGCTGTTGTGCATCATCTCCGCGGTTTCGGCTTTGAGAATGCGATTGCCGTGATACTCCCCGTTTTGCAGGTGCGCAATCATGAAGTGCGCCATGTCCTCGCCGGGCGAAGAGAGCGCTCCGGCGGGTGCCGGCCCGATGATCTCGAATTTTTTCGGCGGCTCGGATGCCAGCGAATAGCACTGCGACATGAGCGGCTCGAGGTTCGCCGGCAGGGGCTGGCGGAAGGTCGAATGCTGCATGTCAAGCGGTGCGAAGATGTGCTTGTCGAGGTAATCGTCGAATGACTCGCCGGAGACACGCTGCACGATGTAGCCGGCCAGGGACGCGCCGTAGTTCGAATACGCCGGCGTGCTGCCTGCCGCGAACACCCGCTCGGGCACCCACTGCTTGAGCAGCGCTTCGAAGCCCGGCGCTTTCGGATCATCCGACATGATGCCCTTGGCTTGCTCCTCGAAGCCCGCAACGTGCTGCATCAGTTCGCGCATCGTGACCGGCTTGCCATCGCGCGCGGGAATCTTGAAATCCAGATACTGATTCACATCGGCATCCAGATCGATCTTGCCCTGCTCCACCTGCTGCATCACGGCGGTCCAAGTAAAGAGCTTTGATACGGATCCCGGCCGAAACAGCGTCAGTTTCGGATCTACAGGAGCGCGTTTGGCGACATCCGAGTACCCGAATCCCCGTTCCGTGACGATCTGCCCATCCTTGACGACGGCCACCACGGCGCCTGCGATATCGCCGGTATGCAGTGCGTACGGCATATATCCGTCCAGCCAGGCATTGACGTCGTCCGCGGTCAACGCAACGACAGGCGCTGCGCCTGCCGGCGCAGCGGCCGGCGGGACAGTTGCCTGCGGTGCAGCCGCAGGCGCAGCCGTTGCGGGCGCCAGGCTCGGCGCGGATGCGGTCTTGGTTTTCTGCGCGGTGGCAGTCAACGTTCCCAAGGTGAGGAGCGCGGTGGCAAACAATGTGAATATACGCATGGATTTTCTTCTTGCGACGGGGTCGCTGTTATCTACGAATTTACGCGAGACACCTACCGACGAATTTACGCAAGACACCTATCTACGAGCTTTTCCAACGCAGCGCCGGGCCGCATGGGGTCCGCGACGGGCACGCCAAGGCGCGCGCTTTCCGCGTCCAGCAAGTGCGCCGCATCGCTCGGATTGAGCTTCGAGGTGTTCAAGCTGACGCCTGCGCAGCGGATTGCCGCATTGGTGCGGCGGCCGAGCCGCAGATTCAAATCAATGGTGTCGAAGAGGTCGGGCAGCAGGTAGCCGGGATGACCCAGCATCTCCTTGCGATCGATGTCATGGCATACCACGATGACATCCGGCTGGCTGCCGTGCAGCAGGCCGAGCGACACCCCGGCGTAAGCCGGGTGAAATAATGAACCCTGGCCTTCAATCACATCCCAATGTTGCGCCGGGGCGGCGGGACTTAAAATCTCAGCCGCCCCGGCCTCGAAATCCGCAACGACCGCGTCCATGGGCATGCCGCCGCCCGCGATCAAGATTCCCGTCTGTCCCGTGGCGCGAAAATCCGTGTCGAGTCCGCGCTGACTGAACGCACGCGCCAACGCGAGAGCGGTGTATTTCTTGCCGACGGCGCAATCCGTGCCGACGGTCAGCAAGCGTTTGCCGCTTCGCTTGGCACCGGTTGCGATCGGAATGTTTTTCGGCGGCGTACGCACGTCGATGAGCCGGCGGCCGAGGCGCTCCGCGGCCGCTTTTAACTGTGGAACGTTGCCGAGCTTGGCATGCATGCCGCTGATCAGATCCAGTCCCGACTCCAGCGCCTCAACGAGCGAGGGGATCCAACTGTCGCCGATCACCCCGCCGGTATTGGCCACGCCGATGACGAGTGCACGGGCACCGCGTGCGCGCGCCTCCTTCGGTGTCAAGCGCGGAAGATCCGTGGTGACGGTCGCACCGGCGCTCGCCCATTCTCCGACGCACCGATCACGCGCCCAGTCGCGCAGCCCGAACGCCGTCTTGGCGTAGCCCTTTTCCGTGGTGTCCCCCAGAAAAAGCAGATAGGGCTGAGGTAAATCCAGTACCTGCGACATTCGGTCCTCCGCCGCGTGCAATTCGCGTTTCGTATTCATTCCCTAACCTTTAGAACTTCGTAGATAGTTTGCTGATTGCGTTCATGGCTTTTCTCCCAAGGTCCATGTCTAGGTCCATGTATTACCCAGCAGGCGGCGGAAATTGCCGCCGAGCACGGCCTGAATGTTCGAATCGCTGTAGCCGCGGCGGATCAAGGCAGCCGTAAGGTCGTACACCTTACGGGGATGATCAAAGCCGTCGGTGTCTATTTTGTCGCGGAACGCATATGAGGCTTTATACCCAGCCTTCAGCTGTTTGTATTGGTCCGGCGGCATATGATCGTAACCCATCAGGTCGGAGTCCGAGCCGATGCCGACGTGGTCGATACCGACGAGCTTCACAACATGATCGATGTGATCGACGATGTCTTCGACCGTCGTCGGCTCCTTGGCTTTGACGAACATGCGCACGCCGGTGATGCCCATGACGCCACCCTTCGCCGCGAGCTTGCGGATCGCTTCATCGGTTTTAAGACGTGGATGATTGTTCAGCGCGCGGCAATTCGAATGCGTAAAAGCGATGGGCTTGGGGGATAATTCGATGGCGTCCAGGGTGGTCTTATCGCCGCTGTGCGAAACATCGACGAGCATGCCCACCTCGTTCATTGACTTGATGATCTGCTCGCCGTAATCGCTGATCCCGCCATCGACCCGTTCCGTGGAACCGCTGCCCAACAGATTTTGGGTATTATAAGTCAACTGCGCACAGCGCAATCCTAATTCGTAGAATGCTTTGACGTCCTTCGGTTCCCGAAATTCGTCGGCATTCTGCAACCCCATGATGACCGCAATCTTCTGCGTTGCCTTCGCGGCATCCAGGTCGCCGGCTTTGCCCACCAACGTGAAAACCTGCGTATTGCGCCCGACAAATCCGCTCCACGCGGCGATGAACTGCAGCGCGTCCTCATAAGCGCTCGCGCCGCCGACTCCTACGGAATTGTGAAATCCGGTGATGCCACACGACCGAAACATGGCAGCCTCAGAATCGGTCAACGGCAGCGCATAAGCCTCGGGACGAAAATCCAGCTTGAGCGGCGCGAGCATGTCGATCACCAGCGATCGTTGCACCAGGTCCAGGACTTTGGACGAATACTTGTTCTTGTTATCCAGAGCAGCGCTTTGCGCGACATCCACATCGGGTAGCGCCAGAACAGCCAATGCGCCTGCCATGGCTTGCAGTGTGCGGCGGCGGGTTACGCCAAGGGAAGGGTCGGACATCGTTTGGCTATCCTGATATCATGTCGCAAATGAGCCAGAATAATCCTGTATAGACAATTGTCAATGAAATTCTCTATACAGGTCAGTTGCCGACATATTACGATCAGCCTGTTTGGTGCGGCTCGAAGCGGTTGACCTACCCGATGCGGAAGGTATGCTGCGACGCCAACGGAAACGACATTTCAAGGGCGGCTTTAGATGGACATGAACACGCGTCACCCCACTCTGGGAAGCTTGCTGCGCTCTTTGCGGGCGCGCAACGGCTGGACTTTGAGCCAGATGAGTCAGCGTACCAGCATTCCTGTATCCACCCTCTCCAAAGTGGAACACGACCGCCTGACCTTGAGCTACGACAAGCTGGTGCAATTGAGCCAACGGCTGGAAATCCGTGTGTCCGAATTATTCGCGGATCCGACCGAAGCAGAACCGGCGGTGACCGCGCGCCGCAGTATCGGGCTCACCGACGACGCAGTTCGGGTGAATACGAAGAACTATGATTATTACTACCTGTGTCCGGAGTTGCGCAGGAAGCGAATGATCCCGATCTTGACGCGCATCCGCGCCAAGAGCGCAGAGGAATTCGGCGAACTGGTACGCCACTCGGGCGAGGAATACATCTACGTCCTCAAGGGCGCGATCAAGGTCCTCACCGAGTTCTACGATCCGGTGGTCTTGAATGGCGGCGAGTCGATCTATCTGGACAGCAATATGGGGCATGCCTACGTCACTGCAGAGGGATGCGAGGAGGCGGTCGTGCTCGGCGTGTGTTCGAGCACCGACGAAGGCTTGATGCACTCCTTGATGTCATTGCACGGTGAGACCGGGGCGGCTCCGAATCCGCCGGAGCCGACGCGCGCTGCGATCAAGACGGTCAAAAATCGCAAGGTCCGTTAGGGCTCGAGTGCGAATCCCAGTGCTCGGCTGACTTCGGCTGGACCTTGGGCTAAGGTGAGCCGCGTCGCGGCTGCCCCAGCGGCACGTACAACGTGCTCGGATGAGTTTGGTCATGCAGCAGCGTTACCGTCACCGGACGCGCATCGGCCATGCTCTCGTCCGATACCGCTTTCCCCGAGTTGTAATTCTTTTGCGTATAGATCGAATTGATGGGGCCGACCACCAACCGGAGCCGGCTGCCCGGGGCCAATTGCCGCGAGACGAACATGAAGCGCTTGAATTCGTATAGCAGCGGTTTGCGCGTGGTTACGAGAGTTGCAACGCGAAGACTCTCGCGATAGCGGGCGCGAATGCGGTCCGTTGTCAGCAAAATGCTGCGTCCGTTGCCGGTGATTTCATAGATCTGCGCCTGCAGATCCGTGTCGGGCTGATCCAGCGCGATCCAGGCCGACAAGCGAAAGAAACCCGAAACTTCAGTATTCTTCTCGAACGGCTCTGAATGATAGACGAGCTCAGCGCCCTCCTGGGCAAAGAGCATGCGCTGGTCGGTCAGATCGCTGGGATCGATGCGCGACTCTAGATCAGCCGTCGAAACATCGCGCGGATCGTAGATGAAGTGATCGGCCGACCCTAAGGCGCGCTTCGAATCTCGTGTCTGCAGCATGCCCGAACTCAAAATCTGCGTCGGGTTGCTCGAAGAGTTGAGCAGCAGCGGCTTCATCTGGGCAGTGACCTTCTCGAGGCTGCCGGCGTAGCGCCATTCTTCCGCACCCATGACGTAATACGCGACCGCATCCTTGAGAAACTCAGGTTTCGGGCCGCCGGCCATGGTCCAGCGGTACCAATCAAGATGCAGCTTCGGCAGGTCAACCAGACTCGCCGGACCGAATTCAATGCCGCCGATCGGTGTGCGCGGCGTGCGCGTGGCGGGATGATCCCACGGGCCGATGATCAGAAAGTGCTTGTCGCGTTGGGCGGCGGACGCCACGCGCATGAAATCCTGATAGTACTCGAGCGCACCGGGCTGATCGTCATCGTAGCTGCCGGTAATCGTCAATATGGGTATTCCCAAGGCTTTGAACTGTTCAGCCGTCGGCGTCATCTGATCCAAATATTCATCCACCGCCGGATGGCGCAGCCATTCGCGCAGCGAGGTTTGCTCGCCGCCCAGCGCGTGCTCGAGATTCGAAAAAGGCTGACCCGTCGTGAAGCGCTCGCGCCAAAGGGAAGGCCAAAACCCGTCGTCCGCGAACAGCTTGGACTGCAATGCGTGCCCCGCCGTGAAGGTCAGCCACTGCATCAGGTATTGGTAGGAGATGTTGTTGCGCGCCGGAAAATCCACGCCGGGGAACGCCGCTGCCGCAGGGACGATGGTCGCCAAATGCGGTGGCCGGTTCTTCGCCGTGGCCCACTGGTCGAAGCCGGCATAGGATCCGCCCCACATGGATACCTTGCCGTTGCAATAGGGTTGCTTCGCCAGCCACTCCACGACGTCGTAGCCATCGTTGATTTCTTGGGCAAACGGCGTGAATGTACCCTCGGAGTTACCGCGGCCCCGCACATCGACCAGCAGGAAAGGCAAACCATGCCCGGCAAAGTACATGGCGCGGTCGTGATAGCTATCGCCGATATAGGGCGTCAGCGTGAAGATGCACGGCGCGGGCGCGCGCTGTTCCTTCGGTAGGTAGACGGTGGCGTTCAGCCCAATGCCATCCCGCAGCGGGATTCGCACCGACCATCGAATATCGACGGCGTTTACCGCTGCAGCATCCTCGGCGCGTGCTGCGCCGAACTCGAAGCAGCCTATGCTCAAGAGCAGCAGGAGTGCCAATGACGGTGAACGCCGCATGATCGGTCGCAAAAACATGATCACTTCTCCCCCGGGGTGCCGATCAGCCTAAGACTGTCCACCGGCTGGCCCTTAGAATTTGGCACCCACCTCTATGCCGATGGTCCGCGGCTGAATGAACGACGCCAGGCCGGTTTGATTGGCGCCGCCGCTGTTGGCGTAGTCTTGGATACCGCGCGAGTTAGTGACGTTATTGCCGTAGAGTTCCGCGTTGTAGCGTCCATTGTCCACACCGAGGTGCAGCTGCAACGTGCTGTACACCGGCAGCTTGACGTGCGGTTCGACCACGGTGACGTCCGACGAGAACCCCGTAAAGCGGCTTCCCGTGTAGGTCTCCGAGCCGCCGACGAATGCCGCCCAATCGCCGAACGCGGGCCACTTGTAGTCGGCATTCAGCGTCGAACTCACGTCCGGCACGTAGGGTAATTTCTCGCCCGAGTATGCGCCGAGGCCCGGCGCATCGGCGGTCAGGTACGCGTCGGTGTACGAACCCAACAGTGCCAGCGTGAGCCCCGGGAGCGGCCGCCACGAAAAGTTCCATTCGACGCCCTTGCTGGTCGCGCTGCCGGAATTCCCGTTGATGCCGACCGGGCCGCTCGGAGTGTTCACGAGGCTCAAGATTTGGATGTTCTTCCAATCGATATAGAACACGTCCATGTCGATGGAGAAGGCTTTGTCGAACAGGTCCGTGCGGATCCCGATCTCGTAATTCTTGGTCGAATCCGATTTGAACGTCGGCGGGTTCGGCAATGTGGGCGTCGGGAAATTAGGGCCGCCGGGACGAAAGCCCGTTGCCACCCTCACGTAAGCCAGAGTGTCCTCATTGATGTGCCAACGCGGCGCAACCGACCAAGTTGTGCTGCTCTGCGACGAAAATAGCGGCGCATAGTTCGTGTTGGCGGGCCCGTACAGAATGCAGCATTCCAGGTTGACCTGCGAGTTCTGCTTCACGTCCGTGTTGCGTCCGCCGAGTTCGAGATCAAGTGCGGTGTTGAAGTGATACGTGATGTCGGCAAAGAAGGAGTGCTCTTTG
>Ga0210398_10004990_pt1 | contig 12375 bp, 10 predicted proteins | sample IncBWC4OmetaG_FD_161047 | JGI IMG/M metagenome (GOLD analysis project Ga0210398, IMG submission 161047) | Forest soil microbial communities from Barre Woods Harvard Forest LTER site, Petersham, Massachusetts, United States - Inc-BW-C-4-O | ecosystem: Environmental > Terrestrial > Soil >... | reverse complement strand
GAGTTGTCTCTTCGCGCACCTGTTCATATTTCTCCTTGAGGATGCGTGCCTGGATTGAAAAGACAACGATGCATGCGAAGATTCCAATCGCGGCGGCACCCGGCCTGAATGCGATGCGCGAGAGGAAATAAAATAGAAGGGCAGTCACTCCTATGAGCGCGGAGATGCAATACCTGGGCGTGAACCCATGGGTCACAAACTTCGCGAGCAATATGGTTAGAAAAGGCACGGCAGCGAGCGTACATATTGCGATTGCTTGCCAAGGAGTCCAGGATGGCCCCCTCAAGGGCGCGGACTGCGAGTCGGGTCGGGTCCGTGTGACCGCTCGGAAGCTCAAGTTGACCGCTAGCGCCCCGAATAATGTGAACATACCCAGACCAAATTCTCTTTCGTAAAAGCCGAAGGCCTCTGACCAGAGTGGAACGGCCCAAAAGTGACTGGAGTAGCCTTGCGCGCTTCGAATCGTCCCGAGGAACGCCAGGATGGGAATGCCAGCGCTGGCAAAGGCCATCCATATCAGCCAGTCGATTTTCCTTGTGTGGCGGGTCCTCACCAGTTCACCGAGAGCCAGAGGTATCACGATCAGGACCGCGTAGTAGTGGCTTGCGACAGCAGCCACGAGCGCGACGGCAAGCAACGGAACGTAGACGGTCCGCTTCCGATGCTCAGCTAAACGCAGCCACGAGAGCACGGCGAGAGCTGCGAAGCCGGCCATGAGGCCGTACCCTCTAGCTTCGCTTGCGTAGTTATAAAACTCGGTGGCTAAAGGGAAAAACATCGCAACGGCGGCCCATGCCGGGGTCGTGAGGTCTCTTACGATTTCATACAAGCAGATGCAAAGAAGCCAGAAGCCCACTATCGCAGGCAATCGCACGATGACGTGGCTTGAGCCAAAAACTGTCGTTGACAGCTGGGTGAGGTAGTAAAAGCTGGGAGGATGCTGGTCCGCTCCAGTAGCGAGGGCCTGAAGTAAGTCATGCCAGCTGGACGTTCTGGAGAGGTAGTAGGTGAAGAATTCGTCCTCCCAGAACAACTTGATGCGAGCCAGGTACACGGTGGGGACCGCGTAGACGACGGTAAAGACGACCCACATCACTGGGCGCGACTTGACCGCAGCCTGAAACAGGTGAGACAGCGACTCCAGCCATCTCCGTGTGAGGCGACTGTTTTGTTCGAGGATAGATTCGGTGGTTACGCCGAGCATGGAGGCCCATCGTGAAGCTAGGGTTGCGAGATCAGAGGAGACAAGGAGCCTGCAGCGTCCTGACCGAGAGAATCGTGATCGATCGAGAGGCCCATAGGGTTGCCAGATGTCTTGCAGGATCGATTGCGTACTTGAATTGACTTCCGGGGAGTGAGGCGAAAAATGTTCTCCCACCTCGTATTCCGCTCGCAGAATATGATGCAAAAACATGCGATGCGGTTAGTTAATTGACTAAAATTCTATCGGCAGCATAGAACCCCATGCAACGGCTTCGAGCAACAGTTAGGTAACCGGAAGGCGTCAGCCGTATCGTTATGGTGTCGTTCGATTTACGGCGCATTCGAAAGCGACGCCTTTTCATGGTGAAGAACGTTCTTACTGCCACGTGAACATTAAGTGGCCTTTGAACATGGGTTGGCGCTTTTGATGTGGAAATGAAACGCGCCTGAAGAGAGTCCGGTCGATTCGCAATGGGTGCTAGACTTTGGCCTGCCTATGATTGCCTGAATCTGATGAGCGTGTTGCGGTTATGCTCCGGAGTTGTCTGGCCGGGCTGTGCCTTCCTGCTTCACTCACCTGTTCAGGAGAATTCACATGTCAGCTTTGTTGCGTGACGATATCGTTACGGCCCGCCTTTCCCTGATTGCTCTTACGCCGGAGATGGTGCTGTCGGAGAAGAACGGCGATGGGCGTCTTGGCGAACTTATTCAATGTGTCATTCCTGAGAACTGGCCTCTGACCGATTGGGAGCCGCATGTTTACGATTTTCTGCTGAACCAGCTTGCGGAGCATCCGGAGCAGCTTGGATGGCCGCGTTATGTGGGGTTTGTCCCTCCGGACGGTCGGCGCACCTTGATTGGGACGGTCGGCGCGTTTACCAAGGCGGACAGACCGTCAGAGTGTGAGATTGGGTATGGGATCCTGGCGCCGTATGAGGGTCGTGGGTTTGCGACGGAGGCGGCCCGGGCGTTGATTGAGTATGTTCGTGCGGACGAGCGGATCGAGAGTGTGATCGCGCATACGTTTCCGTCGTTACCGGGGTCGATGCGGGTGATGGAGAAGTGCGGGATGGTCTTTGATGGGGACGGGGACGAGGCGGGGACTATTCGGTACCGGCTGAGGCTGCGGGGTGCGGGGTAGGGCCCGGTGAGGCTAAACGCAACAGCAGATCCTCCGCTTGCGGCGAAGGACGCAACTAAGAAATAGACAACGGCAAAAGCGACCGCAGATCCCTGCGGGATGACGAAAAAAGGCAACGCGAGGAGGTGCGGGGTTAGTTGTCGGGGCCTAAGGCGTCGGCCATGGCATAGTAGCCTTTGCGGGCCTGGATCTTTTCGCCCGGTTGGCACGTGATGTTAAGGGTGCGGAAGGTGCCGTCGATCTTGGGGTTGGTTGGGGTGTAGCTGGCGAGGTATTGGGTGCGGAGCTCGTCCTGGATCTGCGCGAATGCCTCCTCCAACTTCTTGCCGTTGTTGCCTACGTTGATGACGCGGCCGCCGGTCTCGGAGGCGAGGCGCTCCATGTCGCGGGCGCCGGAGTCGGCGAGGTTGATGCTGCCGAAGCCTCCGCCGTAGAAGGCGTGGTCGGCGAGGAGGATGACGTAGACGATGGCGTTGGCCTTCTGGGCGGCCTCGGTGGCGGTCTTGAGGTTCTCCTGCGAGCCCTGGTCGCCACCGTCGGTGAGGAGAACCAGGATCTTGCGGCCGGCCTCCTGGCGGAGCTTTTCATGGGCGGCGAGGTAGACGGCGTCGAAGAGCAGGGTACCGCGGGCGGTGCCGTTGCCGGTGACGGAGCCGGTGCCGGCGCCGGTGTTGATCACGGCGCTATCCATGGCACGCCTTATTTCGCGGGGGCTGTTGGTGTAGTCGGCGAGGAGGTTGACGTTAATGTCGAAGGAGATGAGGAAGGCCTCGTCCTTGGGGGTGAGGACGTCCTTGAGGAACTCGGCGCCGGACTGCTGCTCGAGGGGGAGGACGTGGATCTGGCTGCCGCTGGTGTCGAGGAGGATACCGATGGTGAGAGGGAGGTTTTTTTCCTGGGTGAAGTTCTTGGTCTTCTGGAGGCCCTTGTCCTCGTAGATGCTGCAGTCGTCCTTGTGGAGGTTGGTGATGAAGCCGCTCTTGTCGCGGACGGAGAAGTAGACGTTGACGAGGTTGACGTTGACCTTGAGGGTCTGGACGTCACCTATGTCGACGGGCTGGGCTTCGGCTTTGCTGGCGGGAGGGGGCCCGCCGGGGGAGGGCGCCTCCTGCGCGTGGAGGAAGGGGGCGAGAGCAAGGGAGAGAAGGGCGGCGGCGAGGCGGAGAGAGCGCATACTCCATTAGACGACGAAGTTGAGGCTGAGTTTGCGGAAAAAATGGGGCCCGATGGGGGAGTTGGTGCTACAGCTGGGGGGCGAAGGTGCGTCCAAGGAGGTAAGCTGTCAATTTATGAGGATGGCGGCGGAGATGGCGCGCTGGTAGTCTAGTAGCCGGTAAAGCTTTGGGCGCTGGAAGCCTGGCTGTAGTAAGGGAGATTCGCGTGGTGAGTAAGAGCGTATTGGCAGTGGCGTTGGTGTGCATGATGCTTGGACAGCCGGGACAGGGGCTGGCGCAGCAAAATGCACCGCAGCAGCCGCTCCCGGATGGGCCCAAGCCGCAGACGATTCCCGATGCACCAAAGCCGCAGGCGCTGCCGGCGGGTACGGTGACGCCGGGCCGGGGAACGACGCTGGACACGCCTACGCCTGGGGGCAGTTCGACCTCGGACGACACGGCGGTGCCCAACAAGCTCCCCGAGACAGCAACACAGAAGGTCGATGACGGAAAGGAACCTGACATTCCCCCTGCGGGAGACGGACCGGTTTATGTGATCCATACCGGCGTGAATTTTGTCGAAATACCGTTCACGGTGAAGGACAACAAAGGCAAGGAGGTTCCGGGGCTGTCGTGGCGTGATGTTCGGGTGTATGAGAACAACTTGCGGCAGCAGCTGAGCCTGTTTACGACCGATGCCTTTCCGTTGTCGGTGGCGCTGGTGATCGACCAGAGCCTGGGCTTCGACAATATGACCAAGGTGAACAACTCCCTGGGTGCGCTGCAGGGGGCGTTTACGGCGTACGATTCGGTGGCGCTGTTTACGTACAACAACGGGCCGCGGCTGGTGACGGACTTTACGGCCGGACCAAGCGCGCGGCTGACGCAAGCGCTGGAGCGCTCGAAGTCTACCGGTCGCGAGATGGTGTATTACAGCACCGGTCCACTGTCGCAGAACATCAACATCAACAACAATGCGGATAGCTACATTGATCCGAACACCAATTCGTCGCATGGCCGGAGCATTCTGGGGATCCAGAACCCTCCCAGAGAGGTGCATACGCTGAACGATGCGATCCTGGCGGCGGCGACTGCATTGGCAAAGACGCCCGCGGGACGCCGGAGAATTATCTATGTGATCAGCGACGGCAAGGAGTATGGAAGCACGGCGAAGTTTTCAGAGGTCGTGAAGTACCTGAACACGAACAAGATCGCCGTGTTCGGAACGCTGGTGGGAGATTCCGCGCTGCCTGTGACCGGCTTTCTCGACCGGATGCACCTTCCATTGACGATGCGGGACAATATCCTTCCGGCGTATGCGAATGCCACCGGCGGGAACTTCGATAGTGAGTTCCGGCAGGGGGGTATCGAGACGAGCTTTGCGAAGATCGCGGAAGAGGTGCGGACACAATATACGATCGGGTACTACACGCATGAGCCGTTCATCGATGGCAAGTACCGGCAGATCGAGGTGAAGGTGCTGCGTCCCAACCTCACCGTGATCGCGAAGAAGGGCTACTATCCGACGGCAGAGGCCGCGACGCCGGCACCGAGTGTTACGCCGATGGCCAAGTAGAGCTACCGTGGCCCGCTAAGGCCGGATCGGAATTGAATGGAGATGCTGTTGCACGGAAATGCGCTGCTGGCGCTGGCCGCCGCAGTGTTGTGGGGTGGTGGGGATTTTTCCGGCGGCATGAGCGTGAAGACAGCGGGCGGCACGATGGGCGCTGCGCTGCGGGTGATTGTGCTTAGCCATACAGCGAGCCTGGGGGTGCTGCTGGTGGTGGCGTGGTGGAGAGGAGATGCGTTTCCGCACGGGGCACCTCTGGCGTGGGGGTTGGCGGCCGGAGCGACGGCCGGGATTGCGCTGGCTTGTTTCTACGTGGCGCTGTCGCGGGGGGCGATGGGGGCTTCGGCGGCGTTGAGCGGGCTGCTGGCGGCGGCGATTCCGGCAGCGGTGTCTGCGAGCGCGGAGGGGTCGCCGGGACTGATGCGTACGGTTGGGTTTCTGGTGGCGGGGATGGCGATATGGTTGATCGCGGCGGGGCCTAACCCCGAGGGCAAGCCGGCCGATCGCGGGACGGTGTGGCTGGCGGTGGCGGGTGGCGTGGGGTTCGGGGTGTATTTTGTGGCGCTGAAGTTCGCGGGAGCGGCGGGCGTGATCTGGCCGCTGGCTACGGCGAGGATGGGGAGCCTGACGGTGTGTTCGTTGCTGGTGGGTGGAATGGCTCTCGGGGCGAGAACAGGTGAGGCGAGGTTTCGGTTGACTCGGCTGGTCGTGGGCTGGGCGATGGGCGGGGTCCTGCTGGATACTTCGGGGAACCTGCTGTTCATTATGGCGACGCGCGCGGGACGACTGGACGTTGCGGCGGTGCTGGCTTCGCTTTATCCGGCGTCGACGATTCTGCTGGCTGCGTGGACGCTGCATGAACGGCCTACGCGGCGACAGGGGCTGGGGATGGCGGCGGCAGCGGCGGCCGTGGTGATGATTACGTTGTAGCTGACCACGCGGATAAGTAAGAACGTCGAGGTAGACGCACACCTGAGGTAGAGAAGCGGGTTTCTCCACTGCGCGTCTCACGATGAGACTGTGAGACGCTTCGGTCGAAATGACGGTTTTGGGGTTTGGCTAGAGAACAGACAAAAACAAAGGCAAAATGCGGGATGTTGAGGAAGCGACCGCGCACCTAGAGCTTGATGGCGGAGGCGTCGACCGTGGGCTTAGGATATTTGAGCTTGAGGCCCGCCATGAGTTCGACGATGATCGCGGAGATGGCGATGTTGCGATACCACTTGTTATCGGAGGGGATGACGAACCAGGGGGCATGTTTGTGGCTGGTAGTAGAGAGGACGTGGTCGTAGGCGTCCATGTAGCGCGGCCAGAACTGGCGCTCGTGAATATCGGCGTCGGAGAGCTTCCAGTTTTTCTTTGCGTCGTCGATGCGGGACTGCAGGCGACGGGTCTGCTCGTCGCGCGAGATATGGAGGTAGAACTTGAGGATGAGGACGTCGTTGTCGGCCAGCATGCTCTCAAAGCCGTTGATGTCGTCCAGGTGGCGTAGCGCGACCTTTTTCGAGATGAGGCCGTGGACACGGGGAGAGAGTACGTCCTCGTAGTGAGAGCGGTTGAAGATGCCGATCATGCCGCGAGGCGGGACCTGAACGTGGGCGCGCCAGAGAAAGTCGTGGCGGGCCTCGAGCGGAGTGGGCACCTTGAATGAGGCGACGTCGCAACCTTGCGGGTTAATGCCGGAGAAGATGTGGCTAATGGTGCCGTCTTTGCCTGCGGTGTCCATGCCCTGGAGGACGACGAGCAGGGCCTTTGTCTGGCTGGCGTAGAAGACGTCCTGAAGGTCGGCGAGCTGGTTGCGATGCTTGGCCAGGAATGGTTTGGCGGCCTCTTCGGATTTGAAATCGCCGGTGTCGGAGGACGAGATTTTAGCCAGCCGAACCTTGGTGTGCGGCTTGACAAGATAAGACGACTTAATTTTCATGAGGCGGCGTTCGTCGAGTCGAGGCTATGGCAGCGGTGAAGGAGTGGCGTGTTGGTCCGGCTTACTTGACTGATTCTTCAGGCTTCGGAGTGACCGTGTGAGCGGTTTCGCCGGGCTTGTTAATGTCGTCGGAGACGCCCTTTAGACCGTCTTTGAATCCCTTGTAGCCTTCACCCAGGCCTTTGCCGAGCTCCGGCAGCTTCTTACCGCCAAACAGAACAAGGACGACGACCGCAATGACGATGAGATGTGTTGGTGTAAATAGTTCGCCCATACTGTTTCTCCCTGCAGCCGTAAGATGCGCGGCGGCTACCACCCATTATTGTCGCACAAGTGTGGCCTGCAGATAGATACGTTGGGGCGGGCGAGGCAGATGTGGGCCGAACGTTATATCTTGGTTAGTGAAGGAAACTCTGGAGCAGATGCTGGACAGGGCCGGATGCTGGAACAGACCGGATGCTGGAAGAGACGTGGAGACGGATGTTGCGATTGAAGACGAGTGTTGAAGTAAGAACGACAGGGGCGCGGAAGACGGGCAAACGCGCAGTAACGGCAGTTCTGGCGGCAGGATTTCTGATGGCAGGTGCGGCGGAGGGGCAGACGCAGGGTACGGTGGCGTCTCCGACAACCCAGACGACGGTCCCGATCACATCGTCGAAGATTGGGCCGGCGGCCCCAGTGACCTACGACAATAAGTACGAGTTTTATGGCGGGTTCGACTTCATGAACTTCATGGCTGGGCAGAACCTGCCGAAGCGTATGAACATGGGCGGCGCAGAGGTGTCGTTCACCTACTGGTTGCCAGCAAAGAACTGGGCGAAGAACCTGGGAGCGGTAGCGGACTTCCGTTACGATGCCGGGACGACGCCGGTGTTTGCCAACGGCGGAACTACACCTCTATCCATGTATGGTACCGGCGTCAACGGCCGGCCGCTAGTGTCCCTGTACACAGGTATGCTTGGAGCGCAGTACCGTGGCCCGAAGAACCAGTACGTGGCTGTCAACTACCACGGGTATTTTGGGGTGTCGGCTGGCATTTTCGACTACAGCCTGAACCACGTGAATCCGGGAGAGGCATCGGAGATCGGGCTGTACACGAACCGTATTAAGCCAATTGCGGCGTTGGGCGGCAGCATCGACTTCAACTTGAAAAAGAACTGGGCGATCCGATTTTCTCCGGACCTGATCCTGGAACACTTTGGGACCGAGACGCGAGAGTTTGTTGGAGTTTCGGGTGGGGTGGTCTACCGGATCGGGAAGAAAAAGTAGGGAATAGAGAATAGGGAGTAGAAGACCAGAGCGGGCCGCCTAATTGGCGGTCCGCTTTTTTGCTGCGCTCTGAGATGTTTCTATTCCTACACCCCATTCCTGCTCTCACAAGAGTTTGCTGTCTACTCCCTATTCGCTACACCTATTCCCTGCTCTACCAGGAGTTGCCCTGCATGAACTCGGGGGAGACTGGGTTCTCGTAGACGCTGTAGTCGCGGGTGACTACGGTGAGGCCGTTGGAGGAGACGAAGTAGTTCTTCTTGTCTTCGTTGGAGTCGTAACCGATGACGGTGCCGTCCGGGATGTGGACGTCGCGGTCGATTATGGCATGGCGGATTCGGCAGTGGCGGCCGATGTTGACGTGGGAGAAGACGATGCTGGAGTCGACGTCGGCGTAGGAGTTGACGCGGACGTCCTGAGAGACAACAGAGTTGCGCACGACGGCGCCGGAGACGATGGAGCCGGCGCAGACGATGGAGTTGATGGCCATGCCAGTGCGGCCGGGCTCGCCGAAGACGAACTTGGCGGGCGGGTACTGGTAGGGACGGGTGCGCATGGGCCAGGACTTGTCGTAGAGGTTGAAGGTAGGGGTGACGCCCGCGACGTCCATGTTTGCCTCGTAGTAGGCCTCGAGCGTGCCTACATCGCGCCAGTAGAGGGCCTTCTGCTTGTTCTCGTCGACGAAGTTGTAGGCGCGCATCTTGAAACGGCCGAGGAGGTTGGGCAGGATGTTATGACCGAAGTCGTGCTTGGAGTTGGGGTCTTCGGCGTCCTTGATGAGCTCGGGCAAGAGGACGTCGGTGTTGAAGATGTAGATGCCCATGGAGACGTCTACCATTTCGGGGTTGAAGGGCGAGCGGATTTTGGTCTCTTTCGGCTTTTCTTCGAAGCCGGTGACCTCGCCGTTGCGGGCGACCTCGACGACACCGAAGGCGGAGACTTCGGAGGGGGAGATGGGGAGGGTGGCGAGGGTGACGTCGGCGCCGGATTCGCGGTGCTGCGCCAGCATCAGGGAGTAGTTCATCTTGTAGATATGGTCGCCGGAGAGGATGATGACGTGTTTGGGTTCCTCGGATCCAATGGAGTAGATGTTTTGGTAGACGGCGTCAGCGGTGCCCTGGTACCAGGACTTGGAGACCCGCTGCATGGGAGGGAGGATCTCGATGAACTCGCCGAGTTCGTTGGCGACGACCGGTCCCCAGCCCTCGCGAATGTGGCGGTTAAGAGAGAGCGCCTTGTACTGGGTAAGGATGTAGACGTGGCGGAGATCGGAGTTGATGCAGTTGGAGAGAGTGATGTCGATGATGCGGTACTGGCCGGCAAAGGGCACGGCCGGTTTGGCGCGATCGCGGGTGAGGGGGAAGAGCCGTTCGCCAGCACCACCGGCAAGCAAAACGCCCAGCGTATCTCTCATATCCATAAGACTCCGGCACTGCGTTAGGCAGACTAGAACAAGCCACGTGAGTCAGATGCACCAAGCGACCCGCGTGTAATAGAGAAACGCGAGTCTACCATGCGAGATTCGACTTTGTAATCTCAATGGAGACAAGGGAAGAAGATGAGGCCCAGCAGAGCGCTGCGTGGGCCTTGATGGGAAGCTTCGGTCGGCCTAGGCTTCTGGGGTGTCTGGAGTGTCTGCGGATGCGTCTTCGGTGAGGCTGATGCGCAAGGACTTCAAAAAGGTCAGATCCTGCCGGGTAAACGGCCCGTCTGCGTCTTCGGCAGTGGGTTCGTTGGACTCTTCGGCTTCTGTCTCGACCTCGTTGAGACCGATTGTGGCCTCAAGCATGAGGAGGACATCAAAACCCTGTTCGCGGATGTTTTTGACGACGCCTGCAATGTCCTCCGACTCCGAGACGGACTCGTGGATCGCTTCGCCAAGTTTTTGGATAAGGTTTTTGACCTTCTGATTCAATGCCACCTCCGGGCTGCCCTATGGTTCGAAACCTCACCACGCATCGGGTATTCCCGGCGAAGGTGACCGGCGGGAACGGCATTGCGGGTACTGCGCTCGTACCTAGTTACTGTTAAAACAATACGCTCAAGGCCGCGGCGGCTGCAATGACATTTCTGTTGCAGATAAAACTATATAAAACGATGGGACTTAGGTTGTTTCAACGAGTGTGTGGTGATCGGCCCAAGCCTTTTCCAGGCGGTGCGCCAGGAGCTCGACACGCCGGGTGTGGTTGGGGTTCCAGACCAGAAAACCAGCGGCAGCTGCGCAGAATCCACCGACCATCCAAAGAACATTTTTCATAGTGTTACCTCTCTCCTTGTTCTGGCTCCTGAGGCGTATAGATGCGGCGAAGTTGTGGTTCGTTGCTGGCCTGGTGCGGGACTCTTTTGCGGGTGTGGCGGGAACGGCTACACTTTGAGGTATGGATTCGGTTCGATTTGGTCGTGCGCTTGGTATCGGGGCCCGTGCAGCGGCCAAGACGCTGGTGACTGCCGTGGATGCGGCGACGTCTCCGAACCCTTCCGCGGAGGTAAAGGCGAAAGAGGCTGCGGGTGCGGTTCCAAGAGCCAACGCGGGTCCGACTGCGGCTTCTGGCAAAGGAGAGGCCACCGCTGCACGGCTGGGGGAGAAGGCCGCTCGAACTACGGCGCAGGTGCGACAGACGGGACGGGGCCTGAAGGAGGGCGGCAGGCGCTTTGGCGAGGCGGTCTGGGGGCCGTTGGTGAAGGTGTCGGGCGCGCTGTGGTTGGAGCTGACCGGGGTTTTTTTCGGGATTTTCGCTGTGTTCGCTGCCACGGGAGCGTGGAAGATGAAGGCGGCGTTGCGTGAGACGGCTGCGAACCACGACGCGCATGGTCGCCTTTTGATTTCGGTGGCGATGGCGGCGGTGTTTGGCTACTTCTGCATCAGCAGCTTTGTGAAGGCGAACCGCAGGAGCCGGGGGCGCTAGTCGACGGAGACGAGCGGGTACACTTGAGCGGCATGTCAGAGTCGACAAAGACCAATTCGGATTCAACAAAAACCAGTTCCGGGATTCCGGTCGAGGTCGTTTACCGGAGGGAAGATCTTGACGGGTTCGATGCTGCGGCGATGGTGGGCGAACCGGGGGTATATCCGTTTACCCGCGGTATCCAACCGACGATGTACCGCGGGCGCCTGTGGACGATGCGTCAGTATGCGGGGATGGGGGACGCGGAGGAGTCCAATAGACGGTACAAGTTTCTGCTGGCAAATGGGACGAAGGGGCTGAGCGTGGCGTTCGATCTACCGACGCAGATTGGGTATGATTCGGATTCGCCGCTGGCGTTGGGTGAGGTGGGAAAGGTCGGGGTCGCAATCGACTCGATCGAGGACATGGAACGACTGTTCGATGGGATTCGTCTTGATACTATTTCGACTTCTATGACGATCAATGCGACGGCGTCGATTCTGCTGGCGCTGTATGTTGCGGTGGCGCGGAGGACGGGCGCGAACGTCCGCAAGCTGAACGGGACGATCCAGAACGATATTTTGAAGGAGTACATTGCGCGGGGGACGTACATCTATCCGGTGGCGCATGCGATGCGGCTGGTGACCGATATCTTTGCGTGGGCGGCCGATGAGGTGCCGGAGTGGAACACGATCTCGATCTCGGGCTACCACATGCGCGAGGCGGGATGCACGGCGGTGCAGGAGGTGGCGTTTACGCTGGCCGATGGCATGACGTACGTGCAGGCCGCGATTGACGCGGGTTTGGACGTGGATGCGTTTGCGCCGCGGCTGAGCTTTTTCTTCAATTCGCATAACAATCTGTTGGAAGAGGTGGCTAAGTTTCGCGCGGCGCGGAGGATGTGGGCGCGAATTATGCGCGAGCACTTTGGTGCGAAGAAGGAACGGAGTTGGATGCTGCGGTTCCATACGCAGACGGCAGGGTCGACGCTGACGGCGCAGCAGCCGGAGAACAATATTGTGAGGACGACGCTGCAGGGGCTGGCAGCGGTGCTGGGCGGGACGCAGAGTCTGCATACGAACGGATTTGATGAGGCGCTGTCGCTGCCTACAGAGAACGCCGCGAGGATTGCGTTGCGGACGCAGCAGATCCTGGCGCACGAGAGTGGCGTCGCGCAGACAGTCGATCCACTGGCTGGGTCGTTTTATGTGGAGTCGCTGACGAATGAG
>Ga0210398_10004989_pt1 | contig 12376 bp, 8 predicted proteins | sample IncBWC4OmetaG_FD_161047 | JGI IMG/M metagenome (GOLD analysis project Ga0210398, IMG submission 161047) | Forest soil microbial communities from Barre Woods Harvard Forest LTER site, Petersham, Massachusetts, United States - Inc-BW-C-4-O | ecosystem: Environmental > Terrestrial > Soil >... | reverse complement strand
GCGGCGATGGTCAGTCTGCGCGCTGTACTCATCAGCTTCCATCGGTATGTGCGGCCGCACATGCGCAAACGCAAGAACCTGATCATCGTCGGCACCGGACCGCAGGCGCAGCTGGCCTATCGCGAGCTGGAGCTGCATCCGGAGTGGCGCTACAACTTCCTCGGCTTTGTTGACTCCGATCCGCAGATGAATGACATGACGCAGGGACTCATCCTCGGCGGCATGGAGCAGTTTGAGACTATCCTGATGCAGCGCGTGGTCGATGAAGTCGTCATCGCACTGCCGATGAAGTCGCAGTATGACATGGTCGCGCGCGCGATCGACATCTGCGAGCGGGGCGGCGTGCAGTCGCAGTATCAGAGCGACTACTTCGGCAGCAGCCTTACCAAGAAGCGCTACTTTGAGGGCATCGACGCGACCCGCGTTGTGATGCAGGTAGTGCATCACGACTCCCGCCGCTTCCTCAAGCGCGCCATCGACATCATCGGCGCAACACTGGGGATCATTCTGCTCTCGCCTCTGCTGATCGTCGCGGCAATCGCCGTGGCCACTACACCGGGGCCCATCATCTTCAGGCAGGAGCGCTACGGCCTGAGCAAGCGCAAGTTCACCATGTACAAGTTTCGCAGCATGGTGGTGGATGCGGAGAAGAAGCTGTCGCAGATCGAGCACCTGAACGAGACCACCGGGCCGGCGTTCAAGATCAAGAACGATCCGCGCGTCACCCGCGTGGGCGCTATCATACGCAAGCTCTCCATCGATGAGCTGCCGCAGCTCTTCAATGTTCTGCTCGGCAACATGTCTCTCGTCGGCCCACGCCCGCTGAGCATCCGCGACGTCAGCCTCTTCTCTGAGGCGTGGCTTATGCGCCGCTTCAGCGTACAGCCCGGCCTCACGTGCCTGTGGCAGATCAGCGGCCGCAGCAGCATCGGCTTTGACCGCTGGGTGGAGCTGGATCTGCAGTACATCGACAACTGGTCGCTCTATCTGGATGCACAGATTCTCTTCAAGACGCTTCCCGTGGTGCTAAAGGGCAAGGGTGCCCACTAACGATGCAGCAGCGCATTCTCTACGTGAACCACACCGGCACGGTGAGCGGAGCCGAGCGCATATTACTGCATATGCTCGACGTGCTGGATCGCAACCGTTATGAGCCGGTTGTGATGTGTCCCGCCGAGGGTGCGCTCGCCTCGCTGGCAGAGGCTCGCGGCGTGGATACCGTGTGCATCCCGGCCCTGCAGGCGCGCTTCACCGCGAACCCCTTCACGCTGGCGAAGTATCTCCGGTCGCTTGCGACTACGATCCTTTCCATGCGCCGCGAGATTCGCGCGCTCGCGCCGCAGGGCATTCATGCCAATACCGTTCGCGCCGGCATCGCAGCCACGCTGGCCACCATCGGCAGCCGCACTCCGGTGCTCTGGCACGTGCAGGACGATCTGCCACGTCATCCGCTGAGCAGCGCCATCCGCATGCTCGCATTTCTCTCGCGCCGCACCCAGATCATCGGCGTCTCGCGCGCCACTACGGCCCGCTTCCGCGGCGCGCTGCCGTTCGGCACGCGTACCGAGGTGCTCTATAACACCGTCGACCTGTCGCGATTTACGCTGCGCTCCGAATGCGAGCCCTGGCTGAAGCGTGAGCTTGGTCTGCGCGATAACGATTTTCTCTGCTGTGCGATCGGCCAGATCACGCCGCGCAAGGGGCTCAAGGGCCTTATCTCCGCGCTGCATCGCATCGCTGCGGATGCGCCGCATATCCATCTCGCCATCGTCGGCTCGCCGCTCTTCAATCGCGATGCAGCGTATCGCGATGCTCTCATCGCTCAGGTGAAGAGGCTCGGTCTTGCGGACCGCGTTCACTTCACCGGCGAACGCAGTGACGTCGCCGCCGTGCTGCGCGCCACCGATCTACTGGTCCACAATGCGAATCAGGAGCCCTTCGGCCTGGTACTGGTGGAGGCCATGGCGACCGGAACGCCGGTGCTGGCGACGCGCGTTGGCGGCATTCCCGAGATCGTGGAGCATGACCATACCGGAACGCTTGTACCGGCGAAGGACTCCGTTGCGCTTGCGGCTACACTGCGCGCGCTCGCGATAGACCCGGAGCGGGTCGCCGCCTATATCCGGCCCGCGCACGAGTTTGTTCACGCACACTTTTCGCTGACAAACTTCCGCGACGCACTTCACACGCGCTACACCCATGTCTTCGGCACACGCCGTGTCGCCATCTTTCACGACAACTTTGCGCAGACCGGCGGCGCGGAACGCGTGGCGGAGATACTGCACCGAACATATCCCCAGTCCGATCTGCTTACCACTCTCTCCGTTCCCGAGCGGCTTTCGCCCTACATGCAACGTGTGCGCCTGAAGACCACGTGGATGCAGTGGCTGCCGGAGAAAGCGAAGTTCTTCCGAGGCTACTTTTTGCTCTATCCTTTTGCCGTGGAACAAGCCAACATGAACACATACGATCTTGTGCTGAGCAGTTGCGTTGGATACGCCAAGGGGGTGAAGCGCCGCGCCGGCGCCGTGCACATCTGCTACTGTCATACGCCCATGCGCTGGGTCCATCGCACCGAGGATTATCTGGAGCGCGAACCCTTCAGCCGCTGGGTACGTACCCTGCTTCTGCTTTTGCTCAAGCCGCTGAAGGCATGGGAGAAGCGCGCGGCAAAGCAGCCGGACTATTACATCGCCAACTCGCGCATCGTCGCCGAGCGGCTGCAAAGTGCCTTCGGCATCGCATCGGTCGTCATTCCACCGCCGATCGATATCTCGCGTTTTGCCATCAGCCCCGCGGTGGATGACTTCTATCTTGTGCTGGCAAGGCTGGTGGCCTACAAGCGCATCGACCTCGCCATTGAGGCCTGCATGCGCACCGGCCGTAAGCTCGTCATCATCGGCGATGGCCCCGATCGCGCGCGACTGGAAGCGATGGCAGACGCGAACATCACTTTTCTAGGCTGCGTCGCGGACGGCGTGGTGAGCGATTATGCCAGCCGCTGCCGCGCGCTGATCTGTCCCGGTGAAGAGGACTTCGGCATGACCCCGCTTGAGATCAATGCCGCCGGCCGGCCCGTGGTCGCCTACTATGGCGGCGGCGCCATGGAGACGATTCAGGACGGACTGAACGGCATCTTCTTCGACAAACCCACCTCTGGCTCGCTGCGCGGCGCGCTGCATCGTTTTGAGAAGATGACGTGGGATCCGCAGGCCATCCGCCGCCATGCCGCGGCCTACGACGTCACCATCTTTCAATCGCGCATTCGCGAGTTCATCGACAAGGTCACAGGCATTCCGCACAAGAAGCGCGCCAAGGCAGCGCCCACCCGCGAGCAGAAGATAGCGCAGGGAATAGCCGCGCGGCAGGCGGCGCGATGAGCGTTCCATCTGGCGCGGCCAGCGATGGCAGCGGCACGATGGCGGTCTTCTACTCCATTCTGAATCGCATCGGCATGATTGCGATCCAGGTGGTCACCGGCATTCTTACGGCGCGCACGCTGCATCCGCAGGGCCGCGGTGAGCTGGCGGCCATGATCCTGTGGCCGCTCTTTCTTGCCAGCGTCACCACGCTCGGCATTCCCAGCTCGCTCATCTACTTCATCCGCAAGCGCAATAGCGAACGCACCTCGCTGATCATGCATGGCTTTGCCATATCCGTCGGCTTTGGCTGCGTCGCCGCCGGCATCAGTGCGCTTCTGCTGCCGCGCTGGCTGCACCAGTACTCGCCTGCAGTGGTGCACAGCGCACAGCTCTTTCTGCTCACCATCCCGCTCTGCTCCATCATGCTGGCCGGCCAGGCATCGCTGGAGGCGCTCGGCAGATTCTCTGCCTCGAATGCCACTCAGATCCTTGTGCCCGCCGCCACGCTCGCCGGTCTGCTCGGCTTCTACTTCACGCACCGGCTTACGCCTTTCACCGCGGCGATCGCCTACGTCGCATCGGCATTTCCCGTGGCAGCGCTTATTCTCTTCTATCTCTGGCGCGAGCGAAGCTCCGGTTCACACTGGCTCTGGAGCATGGCCGAATGCCGCCTGCTGCTGAGCTACGGCGTCCGCTCCTATGGGATCGATCTGCTGAATGCGCTTGCGGAGCGCGTCGACATCGTACTCGTCATCAGCATGCTGGAGCCGGGCGCGATGGGCGTCTATGCAGTGATGCTCAGTCTTTCGCGCACGCTGAACGTCTTTCCCAGCTCCGTCGCCATGGTGCTCTTTCCCAAGGCGGCGGGTCAGCCGCTGGATGCCATCGTGGAACTCACCGAAGTCGCCGTACGCATCAGCGCGATGATCACTGCATTCTGTGCCGCGGCTCTCTGCCTTATCGGACCCCTTCTTGTCCGCATGCTGTATGGCAGCTCCTTTGCCGGCGCAATCGGAGCGCTGCGCATTCTGCTGATAGAAGCTACGCTCGCCTGCACGGTGACGGTGATGGCGCAGGCCTTTAAAGCCGTCGGGCGGCCGGGTGTGGTGACCATCCTGCAGGGCGTCGGCCTTGCTCTCTGCATTCCCATGATGCTCTGGCTCATCCCGAAGTGGGGTCTGACCGGGGCAGCCGCTGCGCTGCTTATCTCCACCGCGGCACGCTTCCTCTTCCTCTACATCAGCTTCCGCGTCTTTTTGCGCTCGCGCATGCCGCGCCTGCTGCCGAGGCTGGAAGACCTCCACTTCGTCGTCTCTGTCGTACACAGCCGCCTGCGCCGCGAACCTGCCCTGCCGGAGGTCGCGCAGTAATGCGAATTCTTCACATCCTGAACGACGTGACCAACCGCGGCAACGGCATCGTGAACGCGACAGTGGATATTGCCATCGAGCAGGTGCGCCAAGGCCACACCGTCGCCATCGCTTCAGCCGGCGGCGAGCATGAAGAGCTTCTCCGCGCGTTCCACGTGGAACATATTCACCTTGATCAATCGCGCACGCTGACGAACCTACCCTTGGCCGCTTTTCAGTTTTCACATATCGCCCGGCGCTTTCGGCCGGATATCGTGCATGCCCACATGCGCACCGGGCTTCTGCTCGCCGCCGCATGGCGCAGACCGCTTGGCTTTACGCTGGTCTCGCATGTGCACAACGTACACGAGCGCGAGTCAAGGCTGATGGGACTGGCCCAGCGCGTGATTGTCGTCAGCAACTCTGTCGGCGATACCATGCAGAGCCATGGCATTCCGCGCGAGAAGATTCGCGTGGTGCTCAACCGCACGCTCGGCTCGCCGCGCATGCAGCAGCCGATGGAGCCGGTGCATCTGCAACATCCCGCTATCGTCACCGTTTGCGGTTTGTATGTGCGTAAGGGCGTGGCAGAGCTCATCACTGCATTCACCGCTGTGGCAGCTGAGTTCCCCGCCGCCCATCTCTATATCGTGGGCGATGGCCCCGATGCCGCTGCATTTCACGCGCAGGCCGCGGCGGCCGCATGCGCAGAGCGCATTCACTTTGAAGGCTTTCAGAGCAATGCGCAGTCGTACCTTCGCGCCGCCGACGTCTTTGTCCTCGCATCGCGCCGCGAATCCTTCGCGCTTGTTCTGATCGAGGCCCGCAGCGCAGGGTGCGCGATCATCGCCACTGCCGCTGACGGCAGCCCTCAGGCGCTGGAGGATGGCCGCGCCGGCCTGCTGGTGCCGACGGAAAATCCTCCCGCGCTCGCCGCTGCGCTGCACGCCATGCTCTCTGACGATTCCAGCAGACGCGCCTGGGGCCAGCGCGCGCAGGAAGGCATCGACGCCTTCACCATCCCGCGCATGGTCGCGGAGCTGCAGGCCGTTTACAACGAGCTCCGCGACAGTAAAGCTGGGTGAATGGTTATGCCTTGCCAAAATGGCGGATAGCACACCCATTCAAAACTCTGAATAGACGAATACCCCGTTAATCGCGTTCTGGATGTACAGACCACACCCGCTGCGAAGGAACCTATGACTCTGGTAGACTTATACCTGCTGGAGCGGCTGTGCGCCTCTTGTTCCTGGCCTGAGTTTCGGCGGAAAAGACGGCGGCGCGGACGGTCTACCATCCAGCATTCCGCACACATGTTCGGGGAGTGGCTCAGCCTGGTAGAGCACCTGCTTCGGGAGCAGGGGGTCGGAGGTTCGAATCCTCTCTCCCCGACCATTATTTATCAATGTTTTGCAGTCGCTTAGCGAGTTCAAGATAGAGCATCTGCTTTTGAAGCAGGTGCTCTAGTGCCGAAGGCCGCGTCTTTATTGGGTAGTTGTGGGGGAGAAGGATGCAACAACTACTACAAAATCTACTACGGTCGAATCATTAGAAAAGCAGGTGCTCTAGGCGTAGATCTCACGGCCCGCTGCTAGATCTTCTCTTCCTTTCACCCTCCGAGGCACTCCTGCGCCGCCATGAGCAATACGGCTCAGTCTTGCGGCTCGCGTAGGCCTACTATCAAGACGGACGCCGGCATAGTGCATGGTGTTCCCTCGGTGAGTTCCTTGAGACGTTGGCTCTATGTAGTTGCGAGCCTTGTAGTCCTGTTTTCGCTCTCTCAGTCTCTGCTCGCGCAGACCGCTGGAGACGCGAAGACTCCCACCAGCGCGCCGGTAAAGGCAGAGACAGCTCATACAACCGACTTTGTCGGCAATGATACCTGTGCATTGTGCCATGGCGACCTTGCGACCCAATTTGCGGGAGATCCACACTCCAAGCTTGCGCTGATGCATGGCGACAATGGCGCGACCTGCGAGAGTTGCCACGGGCCGGGCAGGGCGCATGTGGAGTCCGGGGGCGACAAGACCAAGATATTTGATTTCGCGAAGGCCACCTCGAAAGAAGTCGATAAGCAGTGTATCGGCTGCCATCTCGATACACATGCGAACTCCGAACGAACATCCCACGCCGCCGCAGGCGTGAGCTGCACCACTTGCCACGTCGTGCATGCCTTCCCAGAAGAGACACATCTACTGAAGGCTCCGGAGACGAAGCTTTGCACGAGCTGCCATACCGATGTGAAGGCGTCTTTCGCCGAGCCATTCCATCACAAGGTGAATGAAGGCGTTCTGAAGTGCAGTGACTGCCATGATCCGCATGGGACGTTTAATGACAGCCTGCTGCAGAAGAGTGCGACGCAGGATGCGGTCTGCACGAAGTGCCATACGGAGACAGCAGGACCGTTCGTCTACGAACATCCGCCGGTGAAGCTTGAGGGCTGCTTGTCGTGCCACTATCCGCATGGTTCGCCGAATCCGCGGCTGCTGATCCGCAACAACGTGAACTCGATGTGCCTGCAGTGCCATTCGGCATCCTTAGACTTCACCGCTCCGGGCACGCCTTCGTTCCATAACCAGGCGAACCAGTATCAGTCCTGCACCAGTTGCCACGTACAGATCCACGGCTCCAACGCCGATGTGGATTTCTTCAAGTAAGGATGGCCAGCATGAGGAACGCAATGCTTCCGGTATCGGGCGGTTTGACGATCAGGAAGTGCGCGTTCGCGATTGTGACCATGATGTGTTTGGTTGCGACGGCGGCTGTCGCGCAAGTCGCTCCCGCAGCGGCGCAAACTGTTCCTGCTCCTGCCGCTGTTGCGCAGCCTGCCGTTGTCGCTGCCTCTGTGCCGGCTCCGAAGGACAAGATTCTACATGGCTATATTGTTCATCAGACCATCGATCTCGGCGGTCATATCGTCCAGCGCTCCGGCAGCGGAGCGGTCTATGACACGATGGTCAATCTTCAGTCGGGACCGCGCATTCTCTCCTATACGCTCGATCTGCGCGCGGTCGATCCATCGCATGCGATCCTCTTCGACCGCCTCTCTACAAACAGCTTCGGCTACGGCGGCGACCCCAACAGCGTCACCACGCTGAACATGTCGAAGGGAAAGATCTACGATCTGCGGTCGAGCTTCAGACGAGATCGTCAATACTTCGACTACGATCTGTTCTCCAATCCTCTGATCCCGCCGACATCTGCTCCCTACGTTCCCATTCTGGATTCACCGCACCTCTACAACACGGTGCGGCGCATGCTGGATATCAATCTGACGTTAGCGCCCTTGTCGGTTATCAGCGGACGGCTTAGCTTCAGCCACAACGTGATGGAAGGACCGTCGAACAGCACGATCCACGTTGGCGCGGAGGCACTGCTGACGCAATTTACGCGCAACTCTACCGATAGCTGGGACATCGGGCTCGACTGGAAGCCGGTCGCGCGCACAAGTTTTAGCTACGACGAGTTCATCTCGCATTACAAGGGAGACACCAGCTGGCAGCTCACGGGGTTGAACTACCAGCTCTCGAACGGCACGCCGGTCAGCCTGGGCATTGATATCTCTTCCCTATGGGCCGCGCCGTGCGCCGCACCGTTCATCACCCCGGGCATTGTGAACCCAACTTGCAATGCCTTCCTGAGTTACACGCGCACCGCGCCGACGCGGACGCTCTTCCCTACTGAGCAGATACTCTTTCAATCGGCGACGCTTCCCAAGCTCACGATGAATGGGCGGTTTCTTTACAGCGCTGCTACCAGCAATCTTAACAACTTCAATGAGCTGTTCAATGGTTTTGAATCTCGGGGTACGCTGCGACAAACCCTCGTGACAGGTTCCGCTCGTATCCGTCGCATCAATGTGAACGGCGATGCCAGCGCGACGTGGCAGATCGCCCCAAAGATCGCGGTCACGGACACCTTCAACTTCTGGGACTTCCGCATGCCGGGAACCAACACCTTCACCACCACGAACTACGCCGGCGCGTCGCTGCTGGTGCCGCCCGGCCCCGCCACTGCACCGGTAACGACGCTGGACTCCCAGTTCATCAACCAGAAGACCAAGACCAACACCTTAATCGCAGAGTGGGATGTGACGCCGCGAGTGCGTGCGTCGCTAGGCTACCGGTACCGGAGCCGCATCATTACCGATGCGGGAGGCGACTTCATTCCCATCCATGAGCATTGGGGCCTCTTCGCCTCCACGCTGCGACCAACGCCGCAGTGGCGCGTCAACTTCAATGTGGATGCGATGTACGCGGATAACGCCTTCACGCGCATCAGTCCACGGCAGCTGCAGCACTACATCGTACGCACCACCTACAGGCCGCATCCGTGGCTGACGTTTGATGGAACGATCAACATCCGCGAGAGCCGCAACAACGTGCAGACCGTGAATCACCTGGAGCATAATCGCGACTTCTCCTTCGGGACGTCGATTTCGCCAAGTGAGCGCTGGTCGCTTGATGTGAACTACTCCTACGACAGCGTGTATTCGAGCACGATAGAGTGCTACGCCTCCACGCCGGCGCCGCCGACGGCGACAGCAGCTCCGCCCGTCTGCGTGACGGCGGCAACACCGTTTCAGAGCACCGGCTACTACAACGCGCCGACGCAGTTTTTCTCCGCAGGATTCATGTGGAATCCCGTCAAGCGGTTGCACATGAACGGCGGCTACCGCGTGAGCGCAGTAAACGGCACGTCAGACATGATCAACGTGCGCCAGGTGAACGGCTCGCTGCAGTCGCATTTTCAATCGCCCTATGCTGCTGTTGATTTCGACCTGATGCCGGAGTGGACATGGAAGGCAGAGTTCACCCACTACGGTTACGGCGAAGGATCGCCTGTCGGTCCCACATTGCCGCGCAACTTTCGCGGAAACGTCTCCACCATTGCAGTGCATTACGCTTTTTAGCCCCTCAACCGCACCAAGGAGAACTTCCGATGAAGAATCGATCCACAAAAAACACCATTGTTCTGTTGACGCTTTTCTCTGCAAGTATTCCGTGCCTCGCTCAAAGCGCAGCTGACCTTTATACGTCGAAGTGCCAGATGTGCCACAGCGCGGACGGGTCCGCCACCACACCTGCGGGCAAGATGCTGAAGGCGCGGGCATTCAACTCAGCCGAGGCGATGAAGGAGTCGGACGTTGACCTTCTCGCGGTTATCAACAATGGCAAAAACAAGATGCCGGCATTTGCCGGCAAGCTGACACCTGCTCAGATGACCGATCTGGTGGCATACGTTCACACCCTGCAGAAGAAGTAGCCGCCAGATGAAAGGAGTGCATGAATGGAATTGAATAATCAAATAAACGTCACGCCCAAAGCACCGGAGCGCCGCTCTTTTGTCCTCGCTCTGTTTGCCATAAGCGGAGCCACGGTGGGCGCCCTGCTGGCAATCCCGCTCATTCGCTTCGTCACATATCCGCTGCGGAAGTCCGCGACGGACGAGTCATGGTCGGATGTAGGACCAATCGGAGACTTTACGACTCTTACTGCGCCCGTTGCAAAGACGATCACTCTGGAGCGCCGCGATGCGTGGCAGACGACATCCTCGCAGACGGCGGTGTATGTATTGCCGTCGAAGGATGGCCAGCTCCGCATCCTGTCACCCATCTGTCCGCATCTAGGTTGCTCCGTACGCTGGGACGAGAGCCAGACCAAGTTCATCTGCCCGTGTCATGCAGGATCGTTCACGGCGGACGGAGATCGCATCTCCGGGCCGCCGCCGCGTTCGATGGACACGCTGGAGGCCAAAGTGGAAGACGGCACGCTGAAGGTGCGCTACCAGTACTTCCGTCAGCTGGTCGCAACCAAAGAAGAGATGGCGTGAGGTATCTATGACAAATGACCCCACCCCGAAGCCGAAGAGCGACAGCGTTATTGAGCGCATGGATAGCTGGCTCGATGAACGCACCGGCGTAGACGCGATATTGCACGAGTCGCTTGACGAGCCGATCCACGGCGGCGCGAGCTGGGCCTACATCTTCGGCTCCGGCCTGCTCTTTCTCTTTGTCTCGCAGGTCATCACCGGCATCTGCCTTGCGCTCTACTACGTGCCATCCGCCGATCATGCGCACACCGTCGTCTCGTACATCGTAAAAGAGGTGACTGCCGGCTCCTTCATTCGCAGCATTCATGCTTATGGATCGAGCGGCATCATTATCCTTCTTCTGCTGCACATCGGGCAGACGATCCTCTACGGCTCCTACAAGGGACGCCGCGAACTGCTGTGGCTCTCAGGCTGCATCCTGATGGCGTTGATGCTCGGCATGGCTTTCACCGGCTATCTGCTGCCGTGGGACGAGAAAGCTTACTTCGCCACGGCGGTCGGAACGAACCTGATGGCGGAGGTGCCATGGATCGGACCCATCCTGCAGAAGCTGGTGCGGGGCGGCGACCAGATGGGAACACTCACGCTCTCACGCTTCTTCGTGCTGCACGTCTTCGTGCTGCCGGGTCTGCTGATCGCCTTCATCTGCGCGCATGTCTTCTTCTTCCGCAAGGCGGGGGCTGCGGGGCCGATCAAGGAGGACCCGGTTCATCCAAAGCTGCCGTCTGTTCCTTTTTACCCTCGTCAGGTGGCGATGGATGCGATCTTCGCTGTGGTTTTGATCGGTATCCTCGCCGTGATCGCAAAGACGATCCCGATGGATCTCGGCCCCGCCGCCAATCCGGCAGATACACACTTTCTGCCGCGGCCGGAGTGGTACTACAGGCCTGCATTCCAATGGCTGAAGTACCTAAGCGGACGATGGTCTCTGGTGGGCGGCATCATGCTTCCGGCGCTCCTTGCATTGATCTTTGCCGCCGCGCCATTTCTGGATAGAAAGCTAGAGCGGCGTCCGTGGAGACGGCCTATCTCTGTCGGCGCATTCTTTCTTTTTCTTATTGCGTACACATCGCTCGGCATCGCCAGCTATCGCGACGACTACAAAGACCCAAGTATGGCGGCGCAGATGCACCAGCAGGATGCGGATGCGAAGGCCTTTATGAACGCACCCTTCGTTCCGGAGATGGCCGCTGGAAGTCTGCCGTCTGCGCTCACTGCCGCCGATCCAAAGGTGGCGAAGGGGCTAGTCCTCTTTCAGGCTGGATCGTGCAACGTATGCCACGGAGAGGCCGGTATCGGCACAGCCATTGCAGGGCCGCTCACAGGCGTAGCCCACAAGTACACCGACCCGCAACTGCTTGCGCTGCTCCATGCGCCCAACGACAAGATGGTGCACGGCGGCATGACGCCCACAACTTTGAGTCCAGACGACCTAGAAGCGCTCTCCGCTTATCTCAATCAACTGCACTGATTCTTATCAAAGGCTGTCCGTGAGCATCTCGCTGCAGGTTTTAACTCTTTTTATTCTCGCGCTTCCGATTGCGTCCGTTGCGTGGACGATCACGCATGAAGAGGTCGTGCGCGAGTTCCGCGATCTCTGCCTCGCAAAGAGTAAGACCTGCCGCCGCATCTACGAGCGCAAGTTCTTCTACCTCTTTACCTGCGAGTACTGTTTCAGTCACTATGTCACAGCCATCTTCCTCCTCATCACGCGCTACAAGCTCCTCTATCCTGACTGGCGCGGCTACCTGATCGCAGGCTTCTCGCTGGTATGGGTGGCAAACGTCTACATGGGTCTCTTCGCGCGTATCCGGCTCGACATCCGCAAGGAGC
>Ga0210398_10004988_pt1 | contig 12376 bp, 9 predicted proteins | sample IncBWC4OmetaG_FD_161047 | JGI IMG/M metagenome (GOLD analysis project Ga0210398, IMG submission 161047) | Forest soil microbial communities from Barre Woods Harvard Forest LTER site, Petersham, Massachusetts, United States - Inc-BW-C-4-O | ecosystem: Environmental > Terrestrial > Soil >... | reverse complement strand
CCTGTGATGCGGCCCATGATCCGCACGCGTTGGGGCCGGATCATCAGCATTACGTCAGTGGCCGCGCTTCTCGGTAATCGAGGCCAAGTGAACTACGCCGCCGCGAAAGGAGCGCTGCATGCGGCCACGAAGGCGTTGAGTCTCGAGGTGGCGAGCCGTGGCATCACGGTCAACGCCGTCGCGCCCGGCATCATCGCGGCCGGCATGGGAACCGCGGCATTTGATGATGCCGCCATCAGTAACATGGTGCCGATGAAGCGTGCAGGATCGCCTGACGAGGTCGCGAGCTTGGTGGCGTATCTCGCCTCGCGCGAGGCCGGCTATATCACCGGGCAAATCATTTCCATCAACGGCGGCATGATCTAGTAGCTCGGCACTGTGATATTTGGTGAAGCGCTTGCCAGGAAGCGTAAGAAGACTCAAGGCCCGAAAGGCAACAGGGCCTTGAGTCTTCTTACACTTCCTGGCGAGAGCTCGAGCCGATCAATATCACATGCCGGCGCTACCGACGGGTGTTCGCGACATCTGATTTTCGGCCTACGGGCCCGCTCAAATTCACAGTGCCACCTAGGCATACGCATCGAGCAATCCACTCGCGCTTCGCGACATCGAAGCGGATGCTTGGGCCAAGACGGGAACATCACCGCTGATCGCGGGCGCTGATTCGTAGGCTTGCGACGGCGGCGCGCGCTCTTGAAATGAGCGCTGCGAGATATCGACGCTCACCTGCGAGAATCCTTGAGAGCCCAGCATTTCGCGCAGCTTCGAAGAACTCGACTCCAATGCATCGCGCGTGACGGCACTGTGGCTCGAGAGCCAAACTTGTGCATGTCCGCCCTGCAAGGCGATGCGAACTTCGATGGGCCCAAGCGCCGGTGGATTGACCTGCAGTTTGGCGCTGGTCAAATTGCTGTCCATCATCAGCGATACGCGATCGGCGACTCCTTGTCCGAATTGCGCCGTATCCACGCCGGCGGCGACTTTGAACGTGGGCGTCGGCACGGTATCGGTTGAGCTGTTCGAGGTCAGCAACTGCGCGGCGCCGACGCTGCCGTCATTCGATGCTCCGGAGAGGGAGTCGGGGCTGGCGCCGTGCGCGCGCTTGTCGGCTGCGCTGATACCGGCGGCCGCGAAGACTGCCTGCGCGACGGAGGCGGCTGTTGCGGCGGTCACAGCTGCCGATATGGCTGCGGCCGATGCCTGTGCCAGTGCCGCGGCGGGTGCGCCTGCCGCAAGTGCGGCATCTGCCGAAGAACCGCTGACGGCCGCGGCGCCTGACGGGAGGTCGGCCGAATTCGGCTCAGGCGTGCTCGCGCCTTGCGTGATCGCAGCGGCGATAGCCGCTTGTGAAGCGGCATCGGCGCCGGCCGTAGCCGGCGCGTTGCTCAAGGTCGAATCGTTCGGCAAATTGGCATCGGCGGATGAAGGCGCCGGATCAGCCGACGCAGTCGGCCTCAAGGTTGCGGCGGTGTCACTCAATTTGACAGTGCGCGTATTGCCTGTCGGCACTGCCGGACCCGTGGCCGCCTTCGAAGTTTCCGCCATTGCCGGCGCCCGCAAGCTGGCGGCATGCGGCATGCGCAAGCCGGAACCGGTCGCGGTCGGACCATCGGCGGGGGACGGTGCGGGGGCGTCGACGCTTATCGCGGGGGTTGGCGCGGTCCCAAGGACTGGCGGAGCTGCGGGGGCGGGGGTTAGCGGCGCCGCCGGATCCAGATTCGGCAAGGTCAAACCGGCTGTCGCGCCGCTCGGATCGCCGGGTGCCGTCGACGCGCCGGCGATTGCACCACCCGGCACCGATCCCGGCGCGCCGCCCTGAGCATCCTTGACGATGGCTGCGGCGGCTGCTGCTGCTGCGGCTGCGGCTGCGGCGGCTGAAGCCTCCGTCTTTGAAGGTGGTGGGGGCGCAAGCCCGGGCGGCGGCTGATTGCCGGGCGCCGGCAATGCGCTGCCGCTCGGTGCGGGGTCGTGCTGCTTGTTGGCCGCGCTCTTGCGCGCCGGCTTGCCGCCCGCATCGCTCAAGGCCGCGGCAAAATCCTGGCTCCCGGCGCGCGTGTTCGCCGCTGCGGTCGAGGTCGGCGCCTCGGGCTGGACGGCATCGCTTGAGGGCTGTGCTTGAGAAACCGGCGGAGTTGCATTCATACCGCCGGAAATTGCAAGCGACGTGCCAAGCCCTAAGCGTGCCAGGCCCTATTTCAGATACTTGTCGAACCAAGCGAGTGTGCGCTGCTCCGCATCGGCAAGATGCGCCGGATCCCGCAAACCATGACCCTCGCCTGGGTAGATCATGATGGAGGTCGGCACATTCATCGCCTTCATCGCATGCCAGAATTCCTGGGTTTGCGGTGCGGGGCATTCGATATCGTGTTCTCCCACGTAGGCAAACGTGGGTGTCTTTACGTTGTGCATGTAATTGATGGCCGACGAGGCGCCATACACCGCGGGATCGTCGTACGCCGATTTACCGAAGTAGGGAATCATCCAGGCATCGATGCCGTTCTCGCCATAATACGACAGCCAGTCGCTGATACCGGCGGCCGCGACCGCGGCCCTGAATCGATTGGTTTGAGTCACGGCCCACATGCTCATGAATCCGCCATAGCTGCCGCCGGTTAACCCCAGGCGCGCCGTATCGATTGGAGCGACCTTGGCGGCCGCGTCGATGCCGGCCAAAATGTCGCGCAGATCACCGTGGCCGAAATCGCGCACATTCGCCTGAGTAAAGCGCTCACCTTGGCCGTAGCTGCCTCGCGGATTCGGCCGAAACAAAGCATACCCATGCTCCAGCAACGCGGTGGCAGTGCCCGGGCCCGGGAAACCGGGCGTCACAGCCGCCGCGGGACCGCCGTGAACCTGGGTGATCATCGGAATCTTACCGTCGGTATGCAGAGGCAGCAGCAGCCAACCCTGAACATCGAATCCGTCGCTCTTCCACCAAACGCTTTGCACGCGCGCCGGCAAGCTTAAGCCCGCATTGACGGCCGTGAGATTGCGCCAGTGGCCGATCGTGCCCACTTCGATCTCCGGCGGCACGGCGAAGGACTCGTGCGCGTCGGCCGTCAACCCTGAAGGACACGCGGTCGATATTCCGCCGGCACGATCGCCGAAGGACTCCTCGCCGCTCCACGCTATTTTCGCAGGTGTTGGCGTGAGGCCCGATCCTAGATCCGCGAATTGAGTCTTGTCTCCGGCCAGAAGCTCGGCCTGCAGATGACCGTCGCAGCGCCAGGCAATTGCCGTGGCCGATGCGCGCGAATCCTGCGTCAAATTCGTCGCAGCGCCGCCGTCCAGCTTCAACGTATAGACATCCCCACCCGTTGAACCGAAGTCGCTCATGATGCCCGCGATAAACGCGACCAAGGAGCCGTCGCGCGATACTTTGGGCATCGCGAGCTGCTGGCGAGCATCGGTCGGCGTGTAGATGACCTGCGCACCCGTGCCGCTCTCGGGGAATGCATACAATTTCGCCGTCCACCAATTGTTGTCGCCGTCGCCGGAAGCGGCGGTGCCGATGAACCCCTTGCCGCCCGCGCGCCAGTCATATTCGTACACGAATAGATCGGGCGGCGAGACCCACCGCAGAGCACCTCGTTCCAAAACTGCAATGCGCTGCTCCGGCGGCGCCGCGTCCAGATCGCCGGCGATCGCCGCACCGGCTTGGGTCGCGCCGACTTCTTTGACGGCGTTTTGAATCGCGAGCATGGCGAGGCGGCCATCCGGCAGATAGCGCAAATGCACGATGGTCCCGCTGAAATCCAACAGCTTGGCCAAACCACTGCCGTCGGCGCCCACCGCGTACAGTGAGCGCGCGTGGCTGCCCGGCGTGCGCAATGCAAAGGCCACGCGATTGCCGTCAGGACTCCACGTCGGTGAATCCGGCCAACATTGCGGCACACGGCCGCAGGGCATCGGGATAGTCGTGGCGGTACCGCCGGATACACGCCTGATCAAGAGGTCCCGCACCGTCGGCGCCCCACCGCTTTTGGAAGAGTCGCCCTCAACCGAGGCGACCAGTTCGCCGTTCGGCGAGATCTCCACATCGAGGTAGCGATGAACCAAGCGTTCAGGCGCGGCTTGCGCAGCGCACCCCACTCCCAAGCCAATGCACAGCACCGCGAATGTAGCTACCAACCTCATGTCTTTCCCCTTTGCCATTGATGCGGCTACGAGCCGCGATTGAACTTCAATACCAGCGTGGCGCAGCCCAAGAGGCCGACACCCTCAATCCGAGCCAGCAGCCGGTTCATGTTGCCGGTAACGCCGAATCTCGCGCTCGCTTGCACAGCGCGATACGCGAGCCAACCGTATCCGGTCAAAATACAGAACTCGGGCAGCATCGAGGTCGCGGCGAGAATCAACATCTGCGGCAGCACCGGAATCGCAGGGTCGATGAACTGCGGCAGGAGCGCCAAAAAAAACAACAGCGCTTTCGGATTGGCCAGCTGCAGAGTCAGCGCCCCCAGGTACACGCCGCGCAGTTCTTGGTCCTTCCCCGAGAGTCTTCCATCCAGCGCAACCGAGTGCATCGAATTGGCGGAGAGCAAAGCCTTTAGCCCTAAGTAGATCAAGTAGGCCGCGCCGGCCCATTTGACGACGGTAAAAAAACGCGCGCTTGCGGCGATGATGGCGCCTAAGCTCGTCGCGGACAGCGCAAAATAAAGGCCATTCGCGGTAAGAATTCCGGCCGCCGCCGGCACCGTGCGCCGTAGCGCGCCGCGTATGCCTTGCGATACCGTATAGAACACTGCGGGACCCGGCGACAGCGACAGCGCGGTTTCCATCAGCAGGAACAGCAGCCAAGTATTGAAGGTCATCTAGCGCGCGGCGCTCACTTTTGCGGCAGCAGTATTTTTAGGCAGCTGCATGCCAAGCTGGTCGAACAGAAAGGCGTAAATATCGGCCTGCTGGTTCACGCGAATCGACAGGGCGCTGCCAATGCCATGGCCCGCGTGCGCATTGATACTCAGGAAAATGGGCTTCCCGGAGCTGCTTGCCGCCTGCAGCCGCGCGATCATTTTTCGGGAATGCGCGGGATTGACGCGTCCATCGGTTTCGCCGGTCGCCATGAAAATGGCCGGATAGGCCGTCGCGGCCTTCACATGATGATACGGCGAGTAGGCATACAGAGCTTTGAACTGCTCCGGATCCTTCACAGATCCATATTCTGTGGTATTGAAGGAACCGTTGGGATCGAGCTCCACGCGCAGCATGTCGTAAATCCCCACGAGCGACACGACCGCCCGAAACAGATCCGGACGCTGCGTCATGGCTGCGCCCATCAACAGGCCGCCGTTGCTGCCGCCGATAATCGCGAGATGGGAAGAGTCGGTGTATTTCTCAGCGATCAAATGCTCGGCGACCGCTAGAAAATCGTCGAATACATTTTGCTTGTGCGTCAACGCACCCTGGTGGTGCCAATCCTCGCCGTATTCGCCGCCGCCGCGCAGATTGGCATCGACATAGACGCCGCCGCCATCCAGCCATAAGCGGATGCCGGCGCCGAGAAATCCAGGTGTTTCGCTGATGCCGAAGCCTCCATAGCCGGTCAGCAAGAGCGGATTCGCGCCGTTCAACGGCGTGCCCTTGCGGCGCACGATGTTGATCGGAATCGCAGTGCCGTCTTTGGACTTGACATACTCTCTCACCACCTCCGTGTCCAAGAATTGCACCGGACTGGTCTGCGTGAGCTGTGTGTCCGAGGCTTGCGCGCTCTTCGGGTCGTAATGGCGGAAGTACGGTGGGCGCAGATAGGTCGCCACTGAATAGAGCAGCGTGCCGTCGCTCAAGGGCTCCACTTCATCAACGGCCGCGACTTCGGGCAGCGGCAGGAGTCCCGCTGCCTTGCCCGCGTGATTGTAAATGGCGACACGTGAGGGTCCGCCGATGAGCTCGCGCAGATACAGCGCGCTCGGCGTGACGATCAGCGGTTCTCCGCCGAATTCGCCGCTTCCCAACATCACGGCATCGCTTTCGGGAACCAGGATCGCTGCGCGGCTCAGGTCCGTAACCCCGGGCGCAAGCTCGAGCAGCTTGCCGCGAGGTGCGCCCTGATGGGAAATCAAGTACAGCGCGCCATCGGCGCCCGCCGCCGCCGCGACAACTTTGTCTTCGAACCGGGTGATCTGCTGCGTGGCTCCGCGGGCATCGATCACGTAGTGCGCGAATTCGCCGCCGTCACCATTGGCAACCGAGATTATGATGAGTTGCGGATTGAAGCGCGAATCAAGCTTGATCTCGGCCACTTTGGGAAAGTCCTTGCCGAGAACGTAGCTGTCTTTTGAGGGATCGTCTCCCAGCCGATGAAAATAGATCTGCTGAAAAAAATGCCGTTCTGCCGCCGGTCGATCCGTTCCCGGGTAGCGCGTGTACCAAAATCCTTCGCTGTCGGCGCGCCACGCCAAGCTTCCGCCCCCCGTGGGATATTGGACGCGCGGAATCGACGGCCCGACTTGTCTACCCGAGGCCACCTCAAACAGATGCAGCGTGCCATCCTCGCTGCCGTTCTCCGACATTGACACGGCGAGCATTTTGCCGTCCGGCGAAGGTTCGAACCAATCGATGGCCGTCGTGCCTTGGGCATTGATGAGGTTGGGATCCACGATGATGCGAGCGAGCGCCGGGTCCGCGGCATTGGTCAGCATCGCAATCATCGGTTGCTGCTTGGGCGGCTGCGAATAGAAGGCAAAGACACAGTCCCCGACGGCATGCAGGCCCGCATAAGAACTGGACGTCGCGGACAACTGGCTGAACAATTGCTTGAAGATCGGCGCGCGCAGCGGCCTCGAGTCCAAGTACTTTCTGGCCAGGCTGTCCTGCGCTGCACTCCATTCGTGGACCTTGGGATCCGCGCCGCTCTCCAGCCAGCGATAAGGATCCGTGACCGTCACGTGGTGGTACACATCGGTTGCCGACGTTTGAGACGCGCTACCGCTATCCGACGATTGCGTAATGTTTGAGATGATGAAGCCGCAGAGAAAGGCGACAATACGCGCTCGCGTCTTTTGAAATTTCATAGGGCGGCAATCATCTACCCTCGTTCGAATGATGGCAAGCCAGAGTCGGTCATCCGTTCTCGCCGAGTCGAGAACGGCAACGGACTCAACATGCACGTGCTCGAGGCGGGATTCGAAACCGACAATCGACCTTGCATTTTGTTGCTGCATGGCTTTCCCGAGATTGCGTACAGCTGGCGCAAGGTGCTGCCGCGACTCGCCGCGGCCGGTTTCCATGTGGTCGCGCCCGACCAGCGAGGCTATGGACGCACCACGGGATGGGATGACCGGTACGACAGCGATCTCGCGTCATTTCATCTGCTCAATTTGGTGCAGGACACGTTGGGCCTGGTGCGCACGTTGGGAGTGAGCCGCGTCGCCGCGGTCATCGGGCATGATTTCGGCGCACCCGTTGCGGCGTGGTGCGCATTATTGCACCCGCAAATTTTTCGCTCAGTTGCATTGCTGAGCGCGCCATTCTCGGGACCACCGCGGCCGGCATCCGGAGAGCGTTCCGCGATGACCGGACTCGCCGCATCACTCGCGGCACTGCATCCGCCGCGCAAGCATTATCAATGGTATTTCTCGACGCGCGCTGCCGACGCCGATATGCGCGATTGTCCGCAGGGAATTCACGCATTTCTGCGCGCCTATTTTCACGTCAAAAGTGCCGATTGGCGCGGGAACACTCCTCATCCACTTAAATCCTGGGCCGCCGTCGAGCTCGCCAAGATGCCCGAGTACTACATCATGGATTTCAGCAAGAACATGGCCGAGACGGTCGCGGAACGGGCACCCAGCGATGCGGAAGCGGCGCAGTGCGGCTGGCTGCCGGACGATGAGCTTCGCGTTTATAGCGAAGAATTCGCCCGCACTTCATTTCGCGGAGCACTCAAGTGGTATCGCAATGCGACTGACGCGGATGGCGCCGCGCGATTACAGGCGTTCGCAGGCCGCCGCATCGATGTGCCGTGCTGCTTCATCGCCGGAAAAAGCGATTGGGGCACCTATCAAAGCCCGGGCGCGTTGCCGGCGATGGAATCTTCCGCCTGCAGTCAGTTTCGCGGCGTGCACCTGGTCGACGGCGCCGGACACTGGGTTCAGCAAGAACAGCCCACCGTCGTGAGCGATCTGCTGATCAACTTTTTGGCGCGCGAAACCTAAGGAGTATTTCCGGCGGCCGCGGCTAGTTCTTGACGATCCCTGCGAGAAAGCCGGCGACATGCTCGTTCAAGAAAGTGCGGTCCGCCGGCGATGCGCCGGCGCCGGCCGGATGCCCCCAGAGAGACGGGATGATCGCCAAAGTGCAATGAGGAATGAACGCGGCTTCAAAGCGCGCATCGGTAATCGGAAAATACAGGTCCGTTTCCGAGGGCATGTACAACACCGGAACTTTGATGGAGCGCAGTGCCGTCTCGACGTCCTTGAAGGGCGGAGTCTTGCCGATGTCATGGTATTCCCAGGTACGCATTTGTAGGATCAAATTGTTGGCATCGGCGCCAGGAATGAAATTCGTCCGAAAGTGATCCACCACCTCATCGAAGCTCTTGCCGAAGGAATCATTGGTACGCCACAGCTCCTGGCGCCACCACTCCTGCGAGAACAGCCAGCCGGCCCATACCATGGAGAATGCCTGGATGCCCTTGGTCGGCTGGGTGGTGTAGTCGCCGCCGTTGAACACAGGGTCCGTGGTCAAGGCGGCAATCTGACCTTCGAGCCTCACGATGCCGTGACCGTAGGTCTTTGCCGTTCCCGAGGTCGCGACGATGCCGCCCATATAGTCCGGATAGCTCACGGCCCATTGAAATGCCTGCTGCGCGCCCATCGAGAATCCGATGACGGCGCGCAGATGCTGCACGTGCAGCTGCTCGGTCAGCATTCGATGCACGGCCTCGACGTTGTCGCGGATGCTCGTGATGGGGAATCGCGGTCCGTGAAACGGCTCCGGGGTGTTGCTGGGCGAGGAGGACCGGCCGTTGCCGAATAACTCGCTGGTGACCAGGAATAATTTCTTCGCATCCAGCGCCTTCCCGGGTCCGATGAGCCAGCCGTAACCATGCATCTCCGCCATGTAGTGCGAAGGCAAGAGAATGGCGTTGTCGCCTTTCGCGTTCAATTTGCCGTAAGTGCCGTACACGATGCGGGCTTCGGGAAGCACAGTGCCGCTTTCCGTCTTGAAATTCTTGATGATGAATTCGTGTTGGACCGGCTCGGCGTCCGCGACGGGTGCTTGCGCATGCGCAAATTGCACCGAAAGAAAAACCAAACTCAACGCAATGCATCGCACGCTGCCTCTCCTCGCCCGGATCATCGGAATGATCTAGAGAGCATACACCAGAGAACGCTACTGCTAGCGACGCGGCGTCGGCGCGCCATCGAGGCGGCTGAATACACTTTGCATGGCGGCGACGCGCTCGAGATACGCGTGCGCCTGATGGTCCCCGCAACGCTGGCCTTCCGCCAATCTGAACCGATGCCGGGCGAATTCATCGCCGGCCCCCGCGCCGCATAAGTGAATCAGCGCCGCCAGCATCTGTTTTTGCGGCAGCGCCGTGGGGCTCATTCGGTGGCGCTCGAGAATGAGCGCGACGCTTCGATCAAGGTACGCCGAGGTCAGCTCGACCGCGTCGCTCGGAATGACCCGGGCATACAAACTGTTGAACCAGCACGAATGCCAGTCATTCCAGGGCCCGTCCGCGACGACCACGTGATCGTGAACGCAATAGCGGCGCGCCTCCGCAAAATTGCCGTCGGTAATCTGGTACATGCCGACGGCGCTCGAGGCCGGCCGGTAGACTTCGAAGGGTTGCGATGACCACGACCAGCGCCAATAAGTGCGCGCCACGGGATTGCCGGAGCCTTCAACCTGGGCGATTGCCGCGAGGAAGTCGGGCGTCATGACCTCGGTCGAGAATTTCTTGAAGATCGGTCCGTATTCGGCCCACGTTTCGGCGGGAGACTTGTACAGGGTGCCGCTTACCGGAAAGAACAGCTCGGATGGCTTGCGCAAGACTTGGTAGATCCAGTTGATCGCAAGCCACAGAACCAGAACGACGAGCGCCGCCATGATGAATTTCGCCGGCCGTGGCGCGGGGTGCCACCAGCGCCGAGCGCGGCGCCACACTTTGACGCTGCCGCGCCAAATTTTTTTCATGCGACGGGCAAGCTTGCCTGTTCGCGCCGTGGATCTAGTGGGCATAACCCACGCAAGGTATCCCAATGTACGTACCCATAGTCAACGCGAGGGCCGCAACAGATTGGTTACTTGCTGTTTCGTCTGACTGCGATGGTCACACTCTCGGACTCAGGATCAAAAACGATTCTGGCCTCGCCTCGCTTGAGCTGGCTGATGACCCGCGCCACCTTGTCCTCGAGAGAAAATTCCTTTTCGCCGTAGTCCGTGCCTTCGCGCAAAACAAAGGATTCGATGACGGCGTGCAGTAAGTCCGGCGACAACTCGCCGTAAGGGACTTCGACCGGTTCGGGACTTTCTTCGCTGGGCATCGAGCCCTAAGGTATCACGGCCTTTTAGGCGTTCCCGGTGTCGGTCCGCGTTGCGAGCATCAGACGCATCGCGGCATCGTCGCCCTCGCGCTGTTCACGCCGGTCCGCGGCGCTGCGCTCTTCCTTGCGAAAACGATCGACCACGCGATTCAACGACTCGGCTTCGATGCGCTTCTCGCTCCATTGTGCGCGGCGCTTGTCGAATTCCTTGCGGGCCAGATCCAGCGATTTCTGATGTTGATTCAAGGCCTCGCCCAGCCGCTCGAGGAAGGAGCGATAGTTCTGCAGCTTGACTGCATCCATGACGCCCTTCGACTGGGTGGAATTGCGAACATATTCGTCGCGGTAGGCCTGCAGCTGCTCGAGCTGGCGCTCCAACTCGGCAACCTTGCGTCCCGCGTCGCCCATGACGCGGCTTAAGTCCCGCGCCGAAGTCGAGGCGATTTCGTGGATGGGCTCAAATCGTTTGGACTTGATCATGGACAGCTCACTATCGGCCCGTTGCCGCAGCCGGTGCCGAGAACTGCGTCACGAGTTGTTTGAGATCCGCGTAACTTCGCTCGATTCCAACCGGTTCGTACATGTCCTGACGTAGGAATTCGAGCATTTTGGGCCATTGCTCGACGGCCAGATCCACCCGGGCATCGGAACCGCGCCGATAGGCCCCGACCGTAATCAAGTCGCGGTTCTGCTGATAGGTCGAATACACCTGCCTGAAGCGATTCGATAGATCGAGTTGCTCGCGAGTCGCAATTTGGTGCATCGCACGACTGATGGAGGCCTCTACATCCACGGCCGGGTACAAGCCGTTCTCGGCCAGGCGGCGCGACAGCACAATATGACCGTCCAGGATAGCGCGTGCCGCATCCGCGATGGGATCGTTCTGATCATCGCCTTCCACCAGCACGGTGTAAAACGCCGTGATCGAGCCGACCCCGCGATCGCTGTTGCCGGCGCGCTCGACCAGCTGCGGCAACCGGGCGAAGACGGAAGGCGGATAACCCTTGGTCGCGGGAGGCTCGCCGATGGCCAGCGCGATCTCGCGCTGCGCCTGCGCGAAACGCGTCAGCGAATCGAGCAGCAGTAATACCTTCATACCCCGATCGCGAAAGTATTCGGCGATCGCCGTCGCAAGCCAGGCACCGTGCAGGCGCATGAGCGGCGGATTGTCGGCCGGCGTGGCGACGACCACGGCGCGACGCATGCCATCGGGACCCAAGGTGTTGCTCACGAAATCCTGGACCTCGCGGCCGCGCTCGCCGATCAAACCGACGACCGTCACATCCGCCTTGGTGTATCGAGTCATCATGCCGAGGAGCACCGACTTGCCCACGCCGGAACCTGCGAACAGGCCGATGCGCTGTCCGCCGCCCACGGAAAGCAGCGCGTTGATGGAGCGAACGCCGACATCGAGCGGATCGCGTATCGCACGGCGCATGAGCGGATTCAAGGGCTCTCCGGTCAAGGAGACGCGATCCGTACAGCGCAATTCGCCGAATCCGTCGAGCGGGCGCCCCGCGCCGTCCAGGACTCGCCCGAGCAATTCGTCTCCCACCGGAACGGTAGACTCGCTATGCGTGGGGATGACGCGCGCGCCGGGCATCAAACCGCGGATGTCTCCCGTCGGCATGAGAAACAGCTTGTCGCCGGAGAAGCCGACGACTTCCGCTTCGATCTGTTTGCCTTCCGCGGTGTCGACCAGGCAGCGCCCGCCCACCGCGGCCTCGCAGCCCACGGCCTCCAGCGTCATGCCGACCATGCGATTCAATGTGCCCTCAACCACGAATTCGGCGGCGCTCGCCATTCGCTGCCGCGCTTGCACCAGGCTTTCCGCCCATCGTTTGGAGCGCAACTGGGCGTTTCCCAAGCTCAAGTCGTTC